>Ga0307507_10011623_pt1 | contig 11056 bp, 11 predicted proteins | sample 7_EM_MG_FD_207223 | JGI IMG/M metagenome (GOLD analysis project Ga0307507, IMG submission 207223) | Populus trichocarpa ectomycorrhiza microbial communities from riparian zone in the Pacific Northwest, United States - 7_EM | ecosystem: Host-associated > Plants > Roots > Unclassified | place... | reverse complement strand
TACTCATCCTGTGCACACAAAACTTAATGTGAGGAGAGAATATATCTAGGAGCTCCAGATAAAATTTATTTCAAGAGAGTAGGTTGAGTATTGCAAAGGTTATTCAAGAAACAAAAGTGTAACATTCGGTGGTGGTGTAACACAGGTCGGTGGATGACTGTAATAAGGTGCTGCAGGCAAAGAAAAAATTGATATTGCTTCAAAATTTGTTCAAAATTGGACTTTATGGCCCTTTTGTCACAGTAAGATGCTTAAAAATAAAGTACTTCTCTAGAAAATGGCTGCCTCAGGCAAAGAAAGCTTTATGTGATGTGTAGAATTTTTTTTGACATTTCACGGTGCTCGAGGAATATTTAGTATTTACACACAGTCACCATATATGTAATTTTTGAAAAATAGGGTCCATGTCCCAGACATGACACCAGAGCCTCAAAACGTGGAACCTACTACCTAGTCTCAAATTTTCACTCAGAGGTGACTGCAACTTCAAGTATCAGAAGAGTGGATTGTCCCGCAAAAAGGTAGTAAGGAATACTGAGACTCTGAGAGCACCAGGACTGCCTTATCTCTCAAATTATCGATGACGCCGGCGCTCTAATCACTTTTTTGTTGGCTCATTGCTTGAGAACCTTTCACAAAACGAAGACTGCTTATGATTCATCGAGGGTACATCGGTCCAGTCGTAGTGTGAAGAAGGCGTATGCCTAGCAGAACTCAACCCACCCTGCATCACGGAAGTGAGTCATAAAAGGCCAAATGACCCGGAAGTCAACCGGAAGTGTAAAGAACTCTGTCACTCACTCTTCCAGACGACTGTTCAAGTTGTAAGAAAACAATTCACACCCAAGTCACTCTACGAAGTTGGAAGTATGGATTTCACTCACCGCCCTTCTTTCCTGAAGCATTGATTGCCATATATCCGATGTAAGAGCCCGCTTTTTAGATGAGCATCAGAAAGCTGATTAAATGTTCACGCTATGAAAAATAGTGCTTACCATCTCGCCCACCAATGTACATCCGTGTTATCTTGACACCATCTGTATGTAATATCTCACCCTTTGTTGTAGGAAGCCACACAAAAAGATTTTCATCAGACGGGGCTACGTCGGTAAGAATTAGCTCGATAGGAATACTTTTTGCTTACTCCATGTTGTCGTTGCCCGAATTTGCTTCGAAAATATGTTATTCCCCTTAATTTGGGGCTCATCCTCACATACTACAACCGCAATGGGGTCATCCTCTGCGCATCCCGGATATGTCTGCGCAAAGAGGGACAACTGGTCATTATCTTTCATGACAGCGTCGCCGTCCGTATCTTTAAATAATCGGATCTTGTTCTTCACGACACATTCCGCGCTCGCAATACGGAACCCGAGGTTAGCGACGGTGTGAGGCGGTGGAACAGAGAGCGTATCGACGCGACCCAAGAATTCGTCGTCCGTGTCAAATGACATTTTGGTGGCTATCGAGCCACCCTTGTCGTAAATCCGATAATAAACTGCAGAGAAATGAGAATCTATAGTGGGGCATACAGAGTGTGGGCACAGACGGTAACGTGGCTCACGCGGCACAGAATCAGGGAGCGCGCTCTGCTTTACAGGCGGGCTCCGCTTCTCGTCGCCCCTTGGTTCAATCACAAGGATCATGGGATCGTCCTCAGACAAGCCGGGGCCGGCGTCTCCTTTGAGCGGTACGCGCGCAGACGCCTCCATCGCCACGGTGCTTGAAAAGGATTTGAAGAGAGTGAAACTGGTTGCTGCATTGAAGCCCTCGATTTTGCATAGATGATTCTTAACTGATAAAGCAGTATGCGGCGGCGTAATGAGTCTCGAAAGAGTGCGTCCGATGAATTCATCGTTAGCGTAGATAGGGTTGATCAAGCTGATCGGACCCTCTTTCGTGTATAAGCGATAGTATACTGTTCACTCAGGCAAATAAGACAACTAGCTGGGAGGTCACGAATAGAAAACCGCACAATAGCGAGGTGACTTAGCGGTATCTGCCTGAGCATTTTGAGATATATTACGTTTTTTGAATGAAGAAGCATTTACCGTATGATTCCCTCGACCATCCAATAGATTTGAACCTTGACCATCCAATAGATTTGAACCTCGACCATCCAATAGATTTGAACCTCGACCATTTGAACCTCGACCTTCACCGGTAGGACGGCTTCGTGAAAAGAAAAAGCTCATAGTGTGGCAGAACGATTGAAGATTGGTGGGCGCCTGTAGGGACCGCAAGGCTGATGAAAGATCCACACGTGTCCGTCACAGTTGGGCAGCTGACAGGCTGCCGAACGATTTAGTTCGCTTTGCTAGAAAAAAATCTCATTGATAAAAACCGAGTTGAGCGAGTAGGTGTATACTGATCTACTCTCAGGTGGATTCGTGACGGGAAAAATAACGTTATTTCCCCACCATCCTCTGCAGCGGCAGCCCGCCTCTTACCTTCCAATCGATCCCAATATCCCTTTCACCGCCTATCTTTGAATACAGCAGTCAGGTACATTCTTGGCGCTTTCCGCTGTTATTCTGACTGATGGCGATCGTTGGGAAGGCCTTTCAGACGCCACGTATGTATCGTTTCACTGAGCGGAGCTCTTGAAAAGGACTGAAGATTCGATTCCTCAGTTCGCATTGGCATCAGGAGCTCGAAGTGTAGAGGGCCACGTTGAATACATAGCCATTGAACTGGCGCTGGGTCGCCAACTTCATACTGGAGGTTGAACACAGAAAGGGCGATTTGGAGCCATCGAGAGAGAAGAGGGCGTAGCACAGCAGGGGCTCGCATCCTATGGGGCGTGGCCAGGTACAAGGCCACGCAGGAGCTGTCTGACGTAGCAACCAACTGTCCAGACGAGGTGATCCTGTTGAAACAGTCCGCCCGCGTTCAAGAAACGTCGGATTGCTGGGACGGGAGTGGTTGTCGGCTCACGAACAAGACTCATGGTAAGTGGTTAGGGGTCACTTTGGAGACTCCCACCCTTCATAACAACGTCCATTTGACGGACGGAGGTGAACTTGATGAATAATTAATAATGGCTGAGGGAATCTAAGCTCGCATATACCATATAGAGCGAATAAGCTCTTCATCTAACAAAGATGTTTCTGTCCAAGACGAAAGCTGTTGAGACCCGTGTCAGAATTCTGTCCAAGCTGGAGAAATGGTTGCAGTACCTACCCTTTCAACGAAAAATTGCTGGCTTGACTTGAGGGATTGACAGTGGCCATTGTGGTCATGGCTCGGGTGCACACCTGCCTTCACTTTGTTCCTGCATAATAGAAAATACGCAGAGAGGAAGCTTGGCTGTTATGGACAAGGGGGAGAGCAGACCCATCAGTGGGCCAGAACTTGATCGTTACAAAAGCGGCAACTCCCTGAATTTCGCTTGAACTCTCTCTTGAACGACAACGAAATGAGCCTCTCGTCGCTCCTCTTGGCGAAAACAAAAGCTGTAGACACGGAACTCAATGCATTGTTTGAAACCTCAGGGACTCCTACGGTCACACCAAAATCTGTGAGCTTACAGTTATGTTTAAAATTTAGAATGATTGAAGGCTTGCAGGCGCAGAGTACCGTAGACGTGAAAAAAAGGAAACTACACTCTGAGAAGGATGCCCAGGATGAAGGAGCTCCCGTACTGCCCCGGAAAAAGGCGAAGTCGGTTGAAGTGAAGAGCGTCAAGTTTGCCAAGAACGCGAGTACTACAAAAAGGGAAACGAAGGTGGAGATTAAGGCTTCGGCGAAGGAAGTGAAGGAGAAGGTTAAGGCGAGGAAGATAAAAGGGAAGGGCAAAGGCAAGGCAAAAGAGGTCAACGAGGACGGGGATGGGGACGACGAGGAAGATAATAACTCGGATCTGGAAAACGCGTATCTGAAGAGCAAAACGGCGAAAACGAAACAGGCTGCTATCACAGAGGCCGTTGCTGAGAAGGAAGACACCGATGAGGAAGAGGATTCGGAGGGAGAAGGTGAATCCACGCAGATCGTGCATGAATCCATCCAGCCCAAGCCCAAGCCAGCAAAAAGGCAAAGATTTGTACCGGCGGACGAGACGCCCGAGCAGCGAGATAGGCGTACGATATTTATTGGCAACTTGCCATCCGAAGTTGCGCACAAACGAGTGTGTATCCTTCCACCCACTATATAAGCTAACATTGACGGTTATTATAGCCTCTTAGGAAACAGCTAGAACACCACATCATCGCCCTCGTTCCCACCTCCAAAATTGAGTCGGTCCGCTTCCGCTCTGTAGCATTTCAAGCCCCCACCGCGAAACTACCCACCGACGCAGATGGCCCGTCTTCTTCTTCCACCCCAAGCACCAAAACCAAAACACCACGCCTGCACGTCCAAGACCGCACTGCGACCTGGCGCTCCAAGGTCGACGAGAAAGACGACGAGTCCGTCAAGCAGGACGACAAGAAGTTCCTTACCCCGAATCAGAAGAAGAAAATCGCGTTCATAAACCAGGAGTTCCATTCGTCTGCGGATAGCGTTAACGCATACGTGGTTTTTGCGCACCCTGTTGAGGTGAACGACCGGCCGGCGAATTTGCCTCCACCCAAGGAGGTGATGGACCCTGGCGAAGCTGCGAAGGCGGCTGTGGAGAAGTGTGATGGAACCGTGTTCATGGAGAGGATGATTCGTGTGGATGTTGTTCGAAGGGAGGCGGTTGAGACGGGGAAGGAGGGCGTGGGGGACCCGAAGCTTGCTGTGTTTGTTGGGAATTTGGATTTTGCGAGCAAGGAGGAGGATCTGAGGGCCTTCTTTGAGGGCGTGGTTAGTGCTGAGCGGGGGCCACCGCCCTTAAAAGAGGATGAGGAGGGGGTGGAGAAGCCGAATACTTGGGTTACAAGGGTGAGGATCGTGAGGGACAAGGAAACGCAGCTTGGGAAGGGCTTCGCGTATATCCAATTTGCTGTGGGCTTTTCTCTTTTATTTCGCCTTTCAAAGGCTAATGGGAAGGAAATACAGGACAGGGAGTGCGTAGACGAAGTACTAGCTCTCGAGGAACAAAAGCTCAAATTCGCGAAACGCAAACTCCGTGTGCAGAGATGCAAAAGCCTGCCCGGGGCCAAGGTAGCCGTCGACGCCAAAACGCATCCCAAAGCAGCAAATACACAACGTTCGGCCCCAGTACCCATCGTCATACCCAAGGGCGACCCAGCGCTAGGCGATCGGCTCGCCCATCTCTCAAAAGATGCCAGGAAACAGGCCAAGTCCAGCGATGCAGATCGCGTGGCGAGGAGGCTGGCGAAGAAGAAAGCCAGGATGGCTCTGGGTCCGCCTGGTGGTTCAGGAGTGAAGGGGAAGGATAGGGAAAGGGTTAGAAAACCCGCCGGTGGTTCTGGTTCATCCAAGACGAAGAATTTTGGGAGGAAGGAGGGAAAAGGACGGGTAAGGAGCGAGAAGAGCCTATTGAAGAGGAATTTGAAAAAGTAGGTAGAACGGAGTACATAGATGATAGAATTTCCCAAAATGGAAATTTGTACTCTGTAATCAAATGCCATGAGTTCCCTTTCTTCCGACCTCCGGGCAGACCCCAACATGAACCGGTACAACGACGGCGAGGACGTCGAGCAACAGCAACGCCTTATTGACGGCGATGATTCCGAGCATTGCGATGGGAGGACACCAGTACGCTCTTCGTTTACTGCGCCACGCGTTATTTTGCTAATGGATTGGTGTAGTTGGACAAGACTATTGACCGTATTGGTATGGGGAGCTACCAATGGGCTCTGCTATCGCTTTGCGGTTTCGGTGAGTTCTTTGTTGCAATTACGTGCCCTTCTGAAGCATGACATTTCTTGGTTAGGCTGGATGGCGGACAATGTGTGTTTTGTTCGCCTTTTCTCATTTCAGTGCATGACTATCTTGTTCAGATGTGGCTTCAAGCCATCGCCATGATCCTCCCTCGCGTTCAGAGGCATTATTCTGGTGAGTCGGTCGCAGTCTCGTGCAAAGGAACTTGAACATACCATTTTGCTCAGTACCCGATAGCTACATAGGTAGCTTCTCGTCCTCCATGTTTGCCGGAATGATGATTGGCGCGGTTGGCTGGGGTACATGTACGTGCCTTCAATCTTTCCTCTCTTCCACCAAGCCTAAGTTTTCTTCGAGGTTCCGATATAATGGGGCGCAGTACAGCGTTTAATGCTACGCTCTTCTTTACCGCCGTTTTTGGCTTTCTTGCCTCCTTGTCCAACTCCTTTAACACGTTATGTGTAGCCTTGTTTTTCCTCGGGAGTGCAGTCGGCGTGAGTACCCTCAATCTCCCAGTTCTCAGTCCGCTGACGCTTGCTCAGGGATCAATGCCAACAGACGGCACACTCCTCCTCGAGCAATTGCCTAGAGAGAAGCAATATCTCGTCACCGCACTCTCAGTTTTCTTCTCCGTAGGCTCCGTAGTGTCCGCTGTCGCAGCTCTCCTCGTGCTGCCCAACAATTCGTGCCCGCTTGGGTCTTCCTCAGCGGAATTGCTACTTGCGTCCACCTTAGCACCACCACCCTGCGACGTGGAAACTCAAAATCTGGGTTGGAAATACCTGCTCATCACCCACGCACTCTTAGTACGTATTACCACATGCATCCTCTCGAGCCCCACGCACAGAGGTCTAGCCCGATCCCGTCCATGGCCGTCCCATCCCGCCCCATTTGTATGATCTAACTCTCCTACAGACACTATCAATGTTCCTTGGACGTATCGTCTTTTTCCGGCTACACGAATCCCCGCGGTATCTCGTACATGCAGGACGCCCGCACGACGCTATCAAGTCCCTACAGATGATATCTAAATTCAATGGCTCGAATTTGAGTATCGAGCTGGAGGACGTGAGGGATCACCTCAACAATCCCTGCGATTCAGGGGAGCCGCAAGGACCCGTTGATGATATACAGACGAGTGAAGATGGGAGATTTGGTGGAGTGGCTACTATCAACGCGGATGGGTCGGGGGTTACGTTGGTGACGGGGTATGATTCTACGGGAGAAACGCCCGTACTGGATCCAGGTCATGCCTTGTTCCCCTCTTTAGTGTTGGAGAACCGTCACTTGCTGGGAACTAAGGAGTCTACTCTACAACCTCCCAAATTCAATGATCCTCCGTCGTCGTCGTCGTCGTCATTGGAACGACCCCAGACAGTCAACCCTCCACCAATATCTAGGACCCACCCCACCCGCCGGCTATCCGATTCTTCACTATCCTCGAGAACATTCGACATACTGCCCCCTTTGTTGCGCCGGCCCCTCCGCTCATGGTGGGACCGCGTCTCGCTCGTTCTCTCCCCCGAGTGGCTGAGGACGTCGGTGTTGATGTGGTGTACTTGGTGTGCAATGGCCCTCGGTACGTTTCTTCCCTCTTTTTTTTCTTGTGATGAGTAAGGAATTGATGTGGTGTCTAGCATACACGATGTTCAACGTCTACCTCCCCAAACTCCTCGAAACGGGGTCTGGGTCTGGATCCACGGCAGGAACATCGTCCGTCCAACCAACCAAGACGCTCGAACAGAGTTTATGGGACGTTGTTATTTTCACTATTGGGGGGTGTCCGGGTGCCATTGTTCGTCTTCCTCTCTTCTTTCTTGAGTTCACCTGTTGCACGGTGTGCTGATACTTCTTTCTAAATAAATAAAGCTCGGAGCGTGGCTCGTCGAAACGAGGTTAGGCCGGAGGTGGTCTCTTGCTGGAAGCACCTTCATTACTGCGTTCTTTTGCGTGGTGTTTGTGCTTGTGGAATCGACGTGGGCGGTTAGGGCTAGTACGGTTGGGATTAGCTTGAGTGTTACGGTGGGTTTTTGATTCTTTCTTGTGGTGACTATTGAAGATTGATGTATGTGTGCATAGACGATGTGGGCTGTGTTGTATGGCTGGACTCCGGAGATTTTTGGTACGAAAGGTGGGCTTCTGCTTTTGCTTTGGCATAGGCTTTGTTCAATCTTCTTTTTGTCAGTGCGGGGAACAGCATGCGGGATCGCTTCGGCTCTTTCGAGGATGTACGTCCCTTTCCCTCTTCTTCTCCTCGTCCTTTCACTTATAAAACACCGATAGAGGAGGGATGATTGCACCCATGCTTGGCGGGATGCTTTTAATGATAGACAGGTCTCTACCGGTGTACGCCAGCACCGTGGTTTTTGTGTTCGCGGGTTTTTGCGTATTGATGCTAAAAGAAGACGAGGGGGAAGGAGGGAGGTCTAAGGGGGATCGAGTGGTTATGCATTAACTGTACAGGATATCGACCCCTTAATTGCGCACTCCTTGAAACGATGTACTTTTTTATTGTCTATGTAGATCCTACAAGACCACCGCATCCGCCTCCATCTCAACCCTCATCCCCTCACTAACGAACCTAACACCCAGAATCATCGTCGCAGCCGGCCCAACATCCCCAAACACCTCCTTCAACGCCTTCCCCACTTCACCAGAATCCTCATCACGCGTAACGAACATCCTGACACGGACCACGTCTTCTTTCGTCCCCCCGAGGGCTTCTACGGCGCGTATGATTTCGGAAAAGGCTTGTAGGGCTTGGCGGAACGCTGATGATGGGTGGAGGATCGTGGGTGTGGAGGTGGACTCGGTGGAGACGGAGACGGAGGCGGCACCGGAGATGAAGATGAATGAGCCCAGGAGTCGGACGCCTCTGGAATACCCGAATTGAGCCTTCGTAGGGGTTTGAGGTTTTGTGTCGTTGGATTTGGGTTGATCGGGTAATCAATATTCAATATTCAGACTCTTTCCGGCCAGATGCCATCATGATAAACAAAAGCGCCGACACCTGACCCCGAAATAATCCAGGTATTGCCATGGCGGCAGGCATAAGTAAGAATCTAAGATTGCACGAAAAATGAGGTTTCGACGCACCAAGGAAGTGGAGGTCTAAAAAGTGCCATTTCGACACCTGAAAGGTACCATCGTCAACGCCAGGTCGCCAAGAGATGCTGTTTGTAAGGTTTTGAAGTCCTCTTTAGTAAACTGAGGCATATAATCGTCGTACTTATATCAAAGCACTTTTTAGCCTAGAGATGGAGGGAGAAAGTCCAGAGGATCTGTATGTGAGCATCTCTGCAATATCTTTCATCGTGAGATTGGTGGCCAGGTTGCGACTACAGTCGACATTCTCATAAGAGTCAGTCCGGTAACAAAAATACGGCCGTATTTTGATTTTGATGTGCATCCATATTATTCCCACATGTCCAAATCTAGTAGATCACAAGTGATGCATACCCTGACCACCACCTAGTACCTCGGCACCCCCTCTGAGTCAGCAATCACAGATCATAACGCTTTGTGCCTGGTGCTGGATTAAAACTCCGCTCAGCCTCAATTATGTACAAGAAGCTAACAATTATGTATGCACGAGAAAATAATAGCTAAATATGCACAAATAGAGATAGATGTTTTTGGCCTAGACACGCCATGGTGTGCAGTAAATGCGTCGATAAACACCAACATGTTTGTGAAGGTTGGTGATATTGACGCACTGACAATTTCAGGCTCCGACTTCCGTGTGCTGATCAACAGCGTGACGATCTCACTCATTTTTGCAGATAATCATCCCAATCAACTTCTGAATTGAAATACATACAAGTTATGGTATATAATATATCTAAGCTTGTGGTTGTGTATTGGGTGAGATCAAAAAATGTGCTGACTCAGTGGGGGTGCCAACATAGTGGTCAGGCATAGTAGATGAAGCAAAGATCAAGAGATAAGAAGAATTGATGTGAGATGATCTACTGTTGCCCAATTTGGACATGTGGGAATAATATGGATGTTGCATCAAAATCAGAATACAACCGTATTTTTGTTACCGGACTGACCCTAATGCATAACATCGGTCCCCAACTTTTTGTATGCATAGTGACATTTTATGCAAGGCGAAATGTGTCACAAAGTGTGACCATTCGTGCCAAAACTGTCACGCTTCCAAATTCATTTCATTATGTAATAGTGAGGCGAAAACTATTAAGTATTGGGTATTTACATACTGTACAACACTGAGCCAGTCATGGAGTGTGAGTTGGTCTCAGACTGTCCTGGGCTTATTGATGGCTGAGGCCTGAGGTTCGAGGGGTGTCACTGTTTTTTGGGGCACAAGGGGTGTGAGGTGCATAGGGCCTGTGCCCATTTCGAGGTTTCTGTTTCTTCTCTACAGTGGCTGGCATGGAAAGTTTGGATATTATGCTCAAGGGGTGTATTTGTGGCACACAGGGCATATTAGGGTAGATTTTGGCCCCAAAAAATTCAGGTACAGTGAGGTGAACAAGTAATTACCTGGGGAACCAGTAAATTTGGTAATGCATAACCCCAAAATTCATTATGCATTATTCAATATGATGTTTCATGCATAAATCCCTGCATACCAAGTCGGTCCCCAGAAAATCTCATGCATTACAAGATTTATGCATTACTACTATATGCATTATGAGAATGTTGACTGTAACAGTAATGGTACAGTTATGTTCAAGTTATGGTAGTCATCATGGCCCAATAGTGATGACCCTGCCCTGACAACCAGGCATGTCGCAAGGGTCCAGCTGGTCCAGCCAGTTTGATAGGCGGGGGCCAATATGAATGGGGTGGCCAGACCCTGCACAATCACTCAGTAACCATGGGCTGGCCATCGGCAACAATTCTCTGCATGATTGGAGTGGCCACGCCCTCTGTTGGGGCCAAATATTGCACTGGCAGGCAGCTATCATCAAATACATAATACATTGAATGCTAAGAGTGATTGGAGTGGTGAGGCCTGTGGGGTTGCCCTTTGTGTGGGCCAAATATTGTGCTGGCAGGTGATCAACACCAGTGGGCAATCATATCCAACTGGATTGAAAGTGAGAATTACAGATCAGGCTTACACAAGTCAGCAGGAGATGTTTGGTGCCTCTGCACCTCCAAACATCTCAATGCGGTGACATGCTCTGCCGGAGATGTACTTTACCAACAGGCATTCACAACACAATTGCAGGGGTGCAATTATTTTTGCACTTGGCATGCATTATGTACACTATATTATCAACTGTAAACCTCCATATGTTGTTTGCTACATAAT
>Ga0307507_10011622_pt1 | contig 11057 bp, 16 predicted proteins | sample 7_EM_MG_FD_207223 | JGI IMG/M metagenome (GOLD analysis project Ga0307507, IMG submission 207223) | Populus trichocarpa ectomycorrhiza microbial communities from riparian zone in the Pacific Northwest, United States - 7_EM | ecosystem: Host-associated > Plants > Roots > Unclassified | place... | reverse complement strand
CCCCCGCACCCCACGAACCCCTTGCGTATTCTCCCGGCTCCAGCGGACATTCTCCCCTCTCAACCTTTCGCTCTCCTCCCTCCCCAATCCATCTCATCCGCTGGATGCCCTACTGTCCGCTTCGGCCTCTTACCGTCCGCCCGACACATTCCCCTGCCTTCTGAAACTACAATTGCCGGCTGCCCAGCTTATCCGCATCCACCCGAGACCCTGCCATGCCTTTCATGCCTACAATTGCCCGCCTTACGCCCTCCTACTGGCCTACACACTTTAACGTTTTATCACTTCCGGACTCTATTGCTATATATCATTCATTTCCCTTATTACAATCTCTTAATATGCATATACAATCATGGAATACGGATAGATGCATTCCCCTCCTCTAGGTCAGTTTCTTCAACCTGTGATGGCACGTCCGCTAGTTCTCGCAACAGAGCTACATCATCTAATACCTCTAGATTCCCCCTTGGTTCCCATTACGGTCCGCGCCGACCATGTGCTCACCCTGCTGCCCCTGGCCACCAGGCGCTTCTGATCCATCCAACTCCGGAACGATTCAAACTCCTGCCTCAATGCGTCCTCATCATTGGAATATCCCTCCTTTCTCTCAACACACTTTCCCCGCTCCTTCTCGATTCTAGCTTTTAATGTTGTCCTGATCCGCTCTATTATTCGTCCGCGCCAGACCTCTCCCATACCGTCCGCTGTCTGTATTTGGCGTTCTAGCAGGCCTATCATCTCGTTAGACGGCTTATCACCCGTTTAAGTACATGCGTATTTGAAGAGTATCCGGATGCCTGGGCGCCTGGGCGCCAAGGGATCCGGACACTTCTGAAAATCACAAGTCAGCGTTATTTGTCTTACCTTTGGAACTGGCACGTGTGAAAGCTAGATTATTGATAAAGTTTCCAGTCCGCCAGCATAGCAGTGAATGGGACAATATGGCTGCTGTCAGACAGATACACGGACCATCGATCTTGCCTAGAAACCCCTCATCCATCATGCCTTTCCTTCTCGGGCTAGAGTCATATTGTGCGTATATTGCGTCCGGGATTGGTGGCCTCACGAATTTAAGAGAAATTGACTGTCCGCCGAATTGGATGGATTTAGTCTTACTACTGTTCGAAATAATCAAGGGAAATGTTGAAAAGCTACCCCATAGTTCCTTGGTGGGCAAGTGAATCCTTCCGCCTCCAGCAGGTATTCCGCCCTTCGTCTCCAGACCGCAGGATCATCAATATCAAGCTTATAGAGTTCTGTTATAGCCTTCTTCACCGGATGCAGGTAGTGAGATCTGCACGAACTGGGGTTTGACCGGATCTGTAAACCAGTGGCCGCCGGCAGCGCTATTTACTTTGGGGATAAGATGTATGTCATCTATTAAGGGTAACTTGCCTCGTCATTTGAGTGTGGGGTAGCATCGGCAAAGTTGGGAAAGCACAATTTCCTCCAGGCATCGTTCCAGCATCTGCGAACATCATCGGTCAGGGTAATTGGGTCCGAAAACGGATTCACCAAGATTGTCCAGTCCCACATCAGGGAACAGGCTTTTGCCAGGATGCTACGCTCAAGCCCTATGGCCATATTCCATCTGCTGCTGGGCTGCTCGCGGCCTCCACCCTCCAATTCCGGCGTTGTTGGGTCTGAGTGGCTTGGAGTTATGGCCGGTGTTGCAATGGAATTCAAGACTGCAGGCGAATGGGAGAGAACCTCAGATGGAAACCCATTTTGGCTAATATGTACGGTGTAACCGGTACAGGTTACTGTTTGGTTTTGAGTATCGTTTGACACTCAGTATGTTTAATGATTGAGTTTGATACTCATGATGTTTTATGTGAGGTTTTGAGTATCGTTTGATACTCAGTATGTTTTATGATTGAGTTTGATACTCATGATGTTTTATGTTTGGTTTTGAGTATCGCTTGATACTTAGTATGTTTCATTTATTGTATCATGATATCGTTTGATATTTGATATCTGTATGTAACGTTTCAAGAGTACCGTTTGGGAGTCTTTATGGTTATGGTTTACAAGGCTCCGGTTAGCCTGACAAGTGTATTTAAGACCTGCTATTCTCCGAACTTAGAGAAAGCAGACTTCGACAGACAGAGTTTTCAATATACTTGGTTGAACAGTTACTTCTTCGGTTCGCTTCGAGAATCCAGCAGGACCCAAACATACTTAGCTATTAGGAACTACTTGGTAGTTGCGATATAGTAAGAAGTTTGTTACAACAACTTAGTCCAAAGCCTCCAGTAGTTAGTCTCGTTATATACCGCATTTTGGTATCGAGATAGTATCGTTACCCTATCGATTCCCGCCACCACCCAGCAGGCGGTTACATACGGGGGCAGGTGTTCTCCGTCTGGGGTAACCAATCCCGCTAGGACTCTGGGTATTCCGAGGGGTGATTGTCAGTATCGAAGGTTGCGACTTATGGACCTCAGCCCCGATCGGCCTTTGTGCCCCCCCCGAATCCGCGAATAGATCTTCATCATCCCCATGCTGTTCTAACTCGTTCTTCTCCTGGCTCTCCTATCTCTGGCCCTCGTATTCTCCATCATTGGAGTCTATACTGTCATCCACTGGCTCCAGGCCCTGCTCCGAGTTGTCCGGAAGAGGCTGCGGTATCTTGAGTCGGGATGAATCTGGCCCCAGCACAGCATTCCCCCTCTACGTACAGTAGACCCAGCTGTAACTGACTCCATAGTGGGTGGTATTCTAGTTAACCTGTCCCTGGATAGAGATATCTGGGCACGCTCGGGGCAGACCTCCGTTCGTCTTTGCCTCTCCTGCCTCGACAGACGCGTTCTGTCCGCCGTAAGCCACCGCTGTGATTGTGACATAAAGTGCAGGCGAATTGTGATAGAATGTGATCGGAGTGAATAAAGTTGCTAGACAGCTGGTGTTAGGAAACGTGTATTGGTAGGTAGCTAAGGAGGCAATATGGGGTTTGAAACTACGAGATAGGAATTCTCCGGGCACCTTTAAGTGCTCAGGACGTTGCCGGCTTGTCACTTGCTTTCATACTTGACGGCATTGGCACACACCTGCGCGACCGAATTGCTGCTGGAGACCTGATCTAGGAATTGCACCCAAGGCGTCGAGCTTCAAATCAGCCCAGCAACGGGTTTGCTAAATCATAATGCGACCGTTAAGGATTTACATTTAATGAAGCAGATGAAGAGGTTTATTGAATGCGCGGACTAATCTAGTTCAAGTAGGTCTGGCAACCGGACGATAACGAATGCGGGTAAGGCTAGGGTTCGGAGCACTGAAGGCACATCTCAGAAAGTACAAGCTGCCGCTAAGGCTCAACAGATGGGATATAAGGTGAAAGCTAGGATGGGAAAAGCAATGAAAAGGGCAATCCCGAATGAAAAATAGCTGGAAGAAGGATCCTCACAAATCCAAAGAGGAAGATCTAAAACTAGAAGACACATTTCCCAAAAGAAAAAAAGGTGGAAAAAAACCAAGAATGAACTGCAAAAATTTCAAGAGCAAACCTCAAAAGCCAGAAAAGACACCCCCAGATGAAAAACAGCCCGTGCCGAACACGACAAGAATGGTCTCCAAAACACCAAAAGAAAATGAGCAAGCTCCTCTCTTGCCTCGGTAGGATCCGTGGACAATGGCAACTCTAAGTTTACCACACTGGGTCAAGGCAAACCGGCCCAGCCGTGGCGGGCTAATCTAAAACAGAAATGGTCAGGAACGAGCGTAAACAACCCACAGAACTCTAGGTGCAAAAATGAAAATCACCGAAAGGAGGAGTCCAGGATCTACAGCGGCCTAGTAGTTATAATCATGAACGGGACTGCCCTCTTTGCGGCGTCACATTAGCGACATTGGGTCGAGGCAGGCTAGGGCTGTTGACAGAAGTTAGTGCGCAGAAAACGAACTGGAGGGGACTCCTAAGGTCTGTTTCGGCTGACGAAGCAGTAGGACCTTCTGCCAACATAGCAGATAAAAGACCTGGTAGTTGTAACCGCAACTTACCAGGTGTAAAGTATCCACATAAGCTGGCGCCGCAGCTGGCGGCCGGGCCCAATTTTCGTCCGGCATCTCCTACTGCCATATCTACAAGCACATCGCCGGCGCAGCGATTACAGGGGGAATGACTTCTGCTGGGCGTACCAACTGGGGTCGCCAATGTGTCAGCAGGATGCTGGGCACTGGAGGCTAGCATCAAAAGATACTCACCTGATGTCCTCACCTCTACCGGCTCAGAGGCCGCAGAGGCTAGATCGTGACTTGGATTGGGAGCCAATGGAGGAGGACTGTTTGGTGGACTAGCGGTGGCGGTAGGTTGCCGACTCCGATCAACCTGCCCATGGAGTCTATACGGTTAACGCTCAATACTGCTGTCGCTTGTTGACACGCTGCAGGCGACCTTCGTCAGAGGTTCTGCAGCGTCAGCCGGACTGTACGGTTCGTCAGCCTCAGCCATGGCTGCTAGGTCACGTTTGCCACTGCTATTGCCTGCCGTCCGGGTAGATAGCCGGAATACTTGCTTTAGGTCAGTCCCCCATCCTATTTGTCGGCCAGACCTCAAGGCACGAATCCCCAAGTGAGTAGGAGGGGCAGAAGGTTGCTTACTAGGAGATGCTGTCAAACCGGAATCCAAGGCTTGCACGACCTTGGTGGCCGAACTGCGGTTTGAGTCTAGCTCCGGTTTATCAACGTCCGCCAGACCGCTGCGCACCCTTTTTCCACTCTTTCAGATGCTGCTCCCGGTTTTTTTCGTACTCAACCAGGTGATTCTCTTTGAGGCTGCAGCGGACAACTCGGGCTAGTGGCCGTCTGAGTCCGACTCATTACTATGAACGGACGGATTGGGAGATTGGCCCCTATTCGCACGAAGACCAAAATTCACGGCGCCGGGGGAGGGTAGTCTCATCTTCTCCTCGTGGGAGATGGCCAATGAAGAGCTGATCCATTAGTTCGCTCGGCGAATTCTTTGACCACCAGATGCGGGCATGCCTACTGTTTTTGATTGAGATCATTTCAGCAACTGGCAGCGGCTCTTCAGGATTATCAAGTAGCATGCGTGTACGGTGTCTGGTCGCACCAACGAGCAGACAATATTCGTATCCCCGTGCAAGGACTCTGTCTATGCACACAAACAGGTTCCGCATGGTGGGTTCGGTCATCTCCCTCTAGTAAACATGTCCATGGGTTTACCATTGTATCTTGTCCAGCTTGGCAGGGGGGGGGCTGTCTGGGCCGACCCTGGACGGAGCGCAGGCCGACGAGGCCTGTAGGAGCCATATTAGCATATAGTGTGCACATTCAATGCGGATGGTTTGAGGTAACTTGCGATCATTTCCGACAGCAACTGGGGCCGCCCTGGGGCCTGCAACGGGCCCAACCGTGGGAACTGGTTGTCCTGCCAACAATCGTGTTAAGCTGGGCTTATGTTTCTTTGCTATGTCCTTTAGCAAAAAATCGAGGCATTTAGTAAAACGTTCGCCCCGGGCTGTATCAGTCTGCCAGAGTGCTGCCATAACCTTAACTGGCGGGGTGCCAAGGGCATATCCCTGAATAGCAGCCCATTGGGCGGCCGTACTCCCCTGCTGGCCCGGGATCCTGTCTTGCTCCATTTTACGATTTATAGCCTTGCGCCACTCTTGATACTTCTCACGATAAGTTCTCGGTTCGGGGAAGCCGCAGACGTACTTACACCAACTACCCTCACCATCATCATTGAAAGTATCGGACTTTTGGTATTGCAGTCCAACTTTGGAGGCTGCCATTGGAATAGCGGTTCGGGCGGGGCGATGGTTGATCGATACGGAATTGTTTTTCATTTTCCACAATGGTCTTCCAGCAAATGAAAGCTGTCCGCTAGCAGATGCTGGTAGCCTGGAGGATAATGAGAGAATGGCTTATGCTATGACAATAGAAATAGAGTGGGCCTGGCGGACGATAAAGGGAGATAGAGGGAGTTCTGCGGATTATAAATGGCTGTGAGAAGGTTATTAGTTGAGAATATGCAGATAGATAGTACTGAATTAGTCTGGGGATATACTAGTAATACTGCGGACGAGTGAGAGGTTTTGTAGAGCTTTGTGGGTTCGATTGGGATGGATGGGTTGAGGGATAAAGGATGTGATTGTGATTCGGGAAAGGAGCATGAAGAGAGGATGGAAAGGGGTAAGGGTGAGCTTATATAGGCCGCTGGGGTTCGCACGATGGTACCCTCTACAAACTTGAATAATGATATATGGAATCTTTAAGGTGAGATGATCCATGCACAAAGGTGAGCAGCTTCATATAAGGGTTTAAGCCGCAACAGAGCCGCGGAGAAGCCGCAGCCTTCGGACCAAGCCATTGCTAAACCGCTCTAGACCCCCTCCCCGTGAAAACTTACTTAATGCCAGCCTGAACGTCGGGACCGGTCTGTCATCCTACTAAACAAACTTGAAGTTTCCCCTGATCCAACCCTTTCAAGAAATCTGCTTTTGGCTTTGAAAGACTAAATCAGCTGCAGTCCACCTCCACCGATTAGCTCAGCCAGATCACTTGAACGAGAACCACCATACGAGCACGATGACCTCCAACACAACAAAGTGTCCTCATTGCAGACGACGCTAAGAACAGGCCGCTGCATACGAAAAGCACCTTCAGACAATGCATCTTGATATCGTTCTATCCTTGTGTGCAAATGTGGACCTGACCTCGCCAGGGCCGCCTGCTTTTGTACGCGATGAAAATATCAATCAGAGCGACTCAGACTACGAATCCGATTATAGGCTAGAGATTACAGATTGCCGCGCAGCAAGTAGTGAGATAGATCATGATATGCAGAACAATTCAGATGCGGAGGACGTTTCCCACCCACTAGTCTGCAGGCGCCAATCAAGTCCAGAAACTATTTCTGGTGCTGGCAGAGCACTCAGCGATATTGCTGACTATACTAAGCTGAATAGTGCCATGACAGATGACACCTGGAACCCTTTCTCGTCCGGAGACAACTTTAATTTGGCAAGCTGGGTAGTACCGAGCAAGGTAGGCAAGTGGCAGATCGACGTGTACTTTGCAGCAGGTTTGGGTGGTACAGATAGCAAATCATTCCGGTCCGCCTAGACCATGCCTCAACACCTCGACGTTCTGGACCCATTTGGTGAGTACCTGGTGTGGCCGGAAGCCGTTATGGATGATAGTCGACATGCAGCAACTTTCTAATATCGGAATATTATCCACCGTGTCAGCTACTTGATCCGCCAGGTCACGTATTGATCAGATATGGTCTACGCACCTATTCGGGAATATGATTCGAGTGGAGGGCGAGTATACTCTTAGATGCATACAGCTGACTGGTTGTGGGATAGACAGGTATGAAATAGGTCCTGACAAGTTTCAAGTGGTGGGTGTTTCAAGTGCTAATAGCCCATTATGTTTCTTGGTAGAAAACACTGCCCCCCAGGTCAATAGTGTTACCTATTATGTGATTGTCAGACCAGACTCAACTTACCAATTTTTCGGGAGATAAGAAAGCCAGGCCGGTATACGTGACGATTGGCAATATCCTTTCGCGGCCGAGAAAGAGTCCGGTCAAAATGCTAATCCTGCTTTAGGTATCGCTTCCCCTGCAGTCAAAGTTTATTGGTGAATCAGCCCGCGCCGACTAGGCACAGCGGCAGATGAATGCGGATGTCCTGCGAACTGTCTTCGATCTTGTCCTTGCACCATTACAACAGGTTGTCCAAGAAGGAATGATACTGGATTCTGCAAACGGCAAAACATGCCTTTGTTTTCCCATCTTCTCAGCCTAGATCCCGGATCATGCTGAACATGGGGCCTTGCATGGAATAGGCAGTAAGTCGTGCCCAAAGTGTGAGGTTCCGTGCAAGGTGCTTGGTGGGAATCCGCTGAAGATGTATGAGACCCACGACTACATCCTATATAGAGAAAAAGACTTGAGATATCAGCCGGCAGAAGTGGCCGGTATTGCACAATACTTTCCGCAGGTCGCCGTGAAAATAGGAAATGATGAATTCGCTGGATTCGACCAAGTAAACCCCGCCGACCTAGATAAGCCGGACCTCTTACACAATATTTACCTCGGCCTATACAAAGATATGATGGAATGGTTGGAGGGGTTCCTGAAAAAGCATAAACGGCAGCAGGCGTTCGACGATGCCTGGAAACAAATTGCGCCTTATCCCGGACTCAGTGTACCAAAAAAGGCCTATTGTGAAGGTACACAATGGCAGGGAAACGAGATGTGCAACCTCGCCCGCTGGATTTCGGCCGTATTGGTGTCCGCATTGCGAAATCTGGACAGTTCTCAGTATCACGATTTCAAGAGGGCTTTGAAGTGTGTTACCCCGCTGGTGGACTTCTATCTCATAGGCCGATACCGCAGCCATAAACCAGATACACTTGTCTACATAGAAAGGTATCTGCAGACCTTTCAGGGGACCAAGGACATGTTTCTTGAGTTCCGGACCTCGAAGGCTACGCGTGCAGAACCAAATTGTCAGAATAGGGATCTAAGGGAACTAATGGCAAATCAATATGCTAATAGGGCCAGCCATAACACTGCCGCCAAGTGCTGTCGGCAGGTGGATTAAGAGAGGCTTGAAAGGGCCAATCAGCAGGCGGAATAGATATGGCGCGAGAATCACTTCAACTTCATCAAGATGCACTACCTGAGTCATTTTGCGTCCGATGTACGGCATTTTGGGTCCATACCGATGTATTCTACCGAGATCGGCGAACTAGCACATAAGGAGCAGATTAAAGACGGTTACTGGAGGTCAAACAAGAATGCAGCTGCCCGACAGATCTTGTCGCACTATCGCCACCAGCACGCTCTAGCAATGCGCTTGCTAACTACAGAAGCACCTTTGAAAAGAGGTGTGATCGTGGTAGGAAATAGCTGGATGGAAATGCCGACTTCTTGAAGCAGCAGTGCACCACAGCGAATGCTTAAAGGCCCCACGAAGATTGGCACGCTCTCGGAGCTATGCCGAGCCGATGAGATCCCGGATTGCGACATGATGGAGAAGATGCTACATTGTATCAAGCAGACTGCAGCGGATGACCAGCGGCTGCCTGCTGACCGCACCAAACAGGGATTGCTTCCCTTAGAGCGATTTACCCAGCTTGAAATTCCAGTTTCTGACTTTCAGGAAGCTGCCGTTTTCCAGATCCACTGGGCCTGCTGCACTGGAAAAAAGGGCTTTCCGCGATGGCGGTGCTAGAAACGATTGGGTATGGGTCCAGACTGGCGGGGAAGAGAGTTATCGGAATTTGTGAGGATGGGCGGTGGTGCGAGTATTTGCACTTTTTGAGATAAGAAATGTTCTAAGCGAAGGCGCCGGTGTCCATTGGTGGGCATTGGTTGGCGTACTCGATCCGATCAATGCTGGTAGATTTCACCTGGCAAGAGGACATATACGAGTCGGCAAGCGGTCCACTGGTCCAGATATGCGAATAGTCGGTATCAGCGCAGTAATTGGACAGGCCCATGAAATTCCTAGTGGGGAGAGGCAATGGATAGTGAATCATAGGATTGATTTGTGGACGTTTAATGATATATATTTATTATATTAAATTATTCTACCGGATTATGTACAGTATTTATGCGGCCTCAACTAGGCTGCGTGAGTACTACAGGATAAATCTGGTGACAATTAAGGAAATAGGGGTGTGGCCGAGCTGAGGCCGGACACTTAAGGTGGGAATCCCTACCTAAAGTGTTTGGTTTCAACTCGGCCGCTTGAGTACAGCAGGATTAACCTGCGGACATTTAATGAGAATATGAAACTACTGCAGGCTACGGAGCCGACGAGTGAGGAGCACGTTTTATAAGAGCAAATCTAGACGACATAGGGTTAGCCTCAGCGGATTGTAACAATAAGGCTATTTTGCATACTGTGGTACGCATGCCTATAAAATAGTGGTTGGGGGGCAGACTACGAATAAAGTGTTCTGGGATGCCAGCGGACGGATCCAGGCCGTTGGAAGTGGGGGAGTGGCGAGGGCGGCACCCAATGTGGACAATTTGGTAGGAGTACGCCGGACGCCAGAGACGGAAAGGGGAGGTGGCGGAGGGTGGTGGGACAGAATGGGCTGCGACAAGCAAGCAGGGTGCTTGGGGAAGGAGAAAGGGCCATCGGGATGGACCAGACGCAAGACATGATACGCAAAAAACACGGGGATGGCCTGGGCACAGAGGACGCATATGGTGGAGGCGACTAGTCCGGACCCGGGCGTTATGCCTCCGGAGTGAAAGTTGTCTTTGCTAATGCTAGACGACTTCTCAATCACTGTGGCGTCACCCTCCCATAGGGGCAACATTCGCCCATTACAAAGACTTTTCACCACAATCGCTGCAAGAGGCCGGGAGATAGGCGTGTCCTTCTGGGTTCCCAAAACTGTGCTCATCCACTGGCGAACCCTAAGCCAGAGGACCCCCCGTCAACAGCCCCCATTGCACTAGAAGGACACCTTTTCCACCCCTCCAACTTCGTCAGGTGGCCAGGGTATTGGTTCTCCCCCGCCCTCACCACCACGCACCACTGCAGACACAGGCTTTCCCTGGCCCAGGCCAGCTTTATCTTCATCTAACACCTGTCCTCTCTAAGGGCGGGCGTCAGACCCTTCCTCCGCCATCGCATCGCCGATGGAGTCCTCCTCCCTATAGTTACCTACTGGGCCAATCTCCACACCCCGAACTCCTCCACACTGAGAGGCATGAATCGCTTCTGGCAAAGGGTCCAGAGATGAACAAGGAATAACCTTTTGTTCACACCTACCTCTATCCTACCCCGCGAGGCATGTGTTCCCCCGATCATCTCCTACTGTAGGTAGAGCAGCCGCTTAGCCACCCTCAGAATTGCCCGCGCCCCCCGAACGCCAACCCAGCTTCAGCCAGACCCCCGCCATCCTTCCCCTCCCTCTCCACCATCAGGGCCTAGGACTCGTCCAGGCACCTGACGAAATGTCTCACCTCGGGCTACCTCCCCCTTAACTGGGGAACGCAAACCCCCTCTCCGCTAATAAGGAAACACCACCCAGTTGACGACCTGGCACACCTCATCCTA
>Ga0307507_10011620_pt1 | contig 11058 bp, 5 predicted proteins | sample 7_EM_MG_FD_207223 | JGI IMG/M metagenome (GOLD analysis project Ga0307507, IMG submission 207223) | Populus trichocarpa ectomycorrhiza microbial communities from riparian zone in the Pacific Northwest, United States - 7_EM | ecosystem: Host-associated > Plants > Roots > Unclassified | place... | reverse complement strand
ATGATTATCTGCAACCACAGTTGCCCTCTTCCATAAGAAAGAAAACGAGTTGCAGTAGCAGTGCTATTAGAGAAGGGAAGAAAGTGGATGATGGAGCAACTGGGACGTAAGAGGCTTTTGATTGAATTATGATTCACTACTTGTCTCCATTCCAACAATCCCGACAATTGTAGTAGGTTCTATTATCACTCAAGATAACCCTGATCATCAATTACGTGTTATTCGTTTCTTCTTTCTAACGCGAAAAAACAATAATTAGATACTGAATCTCAGCCGAGACAAATAACAACATTCCAAATCAAAACAATATAGGATTTGTGACAGGTTAATTTTAGGGTTTATAGTATTAATTGAGATGCATTAATAAAAAAAATAATATAAGATTCACACTTGGCTTTAACCGATTAAAAAGAAAGAAAAAAGTAAATAAACTAATATTGAAAAAACATAAAAAAACCATATAAACAATAGACTGGAGTAAATGGATGTTTGAGAGCGTGGTAACTGTTGTTTTTTAAAATGTTATTTACTCGGAAATGTATCAAAATAATATATTTTTTATTTTTTAAAATTATTTTTAATATCAGCATATCAAAATAATCCGAAAATACATATAAAATAATTGAAGTAAAAAAAATAAAAAAAATTAAATTATTTAATATATATATATATATATATATATATATATATATATTAAAAAAGCTTTCATATTAACCCAGCTATATATCTTTTTGACTTCAAAACGCGTCCACTGCTCTAATCCAGCTAGATCATGATTCCGTGCACATTGTGTCTGCATGCGCCCTCGTCCACATATCATCTTCAAAATGCACTAAATGTTTGCTTTTACTACTTGAAAAAGCAATTCAATAATTTTTAGCTTTTCCTACTCTAAAAAGCACTTCAATAATTTTTAGCTTTAACTACTCTTATTTTCTGGGATTTTTCTTCTCTTAATGAAATTTGGAGAATATCAAATCATCCCTCCTTTTAGCACCAAGAAAAGGTCAGCTTTGTGAATTTCTAAATTCAACACAACTTCAAGAACTAATTTATTATTCTCAGTTGAATATTCAACGAAGCATACCAATACCGTATGAAAGTGTCAAGATTACATTGACTATCCAAGCAGATATATGATTTCCCAGAAGCTTGAAAAACAACGATGCCATATTAATGTAGTAGTCATAAGATGTTGAAAAAAAAAAAAAAACTGCTGTTAATTAGTTCACATATAGACAAAATCGTTTTTTGAGAAAAATACAGAACAGCCATCTGTTCAAACTCACTCACAAAAGAAGAAAAAAGAAAAAGCAAGATATTGCAAATTAACTAGGCCATGGACATGTTAGAAAGCCGACTAGGCGTTGGCCGGAAGTTAAACCACCGAAGGGTTAACCTCCGATTTGGTGGTGCTAATGCCCTTCTTAATAACTCTTTATTTGCTTGATGTCTTCTGATCAACTTGTCACCGGGCACCATGTAGCCATGCTTGCTACACCTGACCGACCCCGGACGGTTTGAGCACGTACAAGTTGAGCGTGGCCTAGGAGGTATCGATACAACTTGATTATTTCTTCTAACCCTACTGCCCTCACCGAGTGCTTGTCTTGTTGGAAGCTGTAATCTTCCCCTAGCCTGTTTCTGAGACATGGATTCCATTTTGTGAGCCGAGAGAGAGAGAGAGAGAGAGGTATGATCTTGAGCTGGCTATGCGAAGAATTGCGTTGCCACAGTTGGTTTATCACATGTTGAAAGCTTTTTATACAGAAATGCAATGATGCATGTCTTGACAAGGCTGTTCTTAAAGATTTTCTCATGATTCCATATGGTTGGCTTGGCAAGAAGACCTTGACTTGTTAAACACTTGGTAGTGTGTCATTTGAGGCTTGATGGATTCAAACCTTTGTTTTTGACTTTCAAATGTTGGACTACTTGTCAAACCACAATGTTTAACTCGGAATATTAGTGGCTTCCTTGACAAGCACTCGCAAGCACCAACTCCAACCAAGATTTTGAATGGAACCTTCTTCTCTTCTTCTTCTTGTTCTTTAGTTTCTTTACTTTTTTTTCTCTTAATTAGTGATATTTATACTCCCTTCGCCAATTCAGTTTTAAAGGAATTTAATATATATAATGACCAATAAATTAAAGGAAAGTTACGGAATCTCATTTGCTTGTTTCTATATATATATATATATATCCATTGGGGAGTTTGATGTATAAATGATAATTAATTTTATTTCATGTTATCATTTCAGATTTTTTTTTATTACAAAGGGGATTAATTGAGATCTCTCAAAATTAAAGAGAGGAAATTAACCCTAATGTTACTTGAACTTATTATTTATTGTTCTAGTTTTGATTTTGAAAAAAAAATTGAATTTTTTTCCCCACCAATGCATCAATTAAGAGATCTAACTATAGCTATGACTAGAAAATGACTCACCACCAATATGTAAAAATTAATTTAAGGATTTTTTGACATTAAAAAAAATGCATGTTTTTCCTTAATAATTAAAAAAAAACCGTACTAAGAATAAATGAAAGAGCATTAATCTTAGAAAAACATGAACTGTTTTTTGGTCATTAAACAGTGTTTAATGTAACAAAATCTAACATTTGATTATTCCTTCAAGAACTCAAATAAATTGGATTTCAAACATTCTAGTTTATTAAACACCTCAACTTTTTTTTTTTATTTAGTAACCTCGCTTGATTGAAATCTCTTGGTATTTTCATTGTATAATTCAACTTCAACTGCTAATACTTTATTTGTAAATGATTAAGAATTTGAATTATTGTAGCAGTGATGGTTTAAAGTGTTTTTCGCTTAGAAATGCATTAAAATAAATTTTTTTTTTAAAAATTATTTTTAACATCAGTACATCAAAACAATCTAAAAATATATATAAAATATTCATTTAAAAAAAATTAATTTTTTTTTAAAAACACAAGTCACACAGCGTACAAACACCACACTGGCTCAATGACCTTTCCTTAATTTCTCTTGTATCCCAAATTCGGAAGAAATTTTCTCGTTAAAGCCCAATGGGCCCCTAGCTAGGCCACCGACTCTCATTAGGGTAGGCAGGTGTTTGCACGAGCTCAACCAAACATATCTGGCATCCTGGCTTCTTCTTCTTCTTTTTCTTTTTTTATTTTTATTTTTATTTTATTTCCCCAAAGGAGCATGTTATTTTCAAGAGAATTTGCTTATAGATTTTTAAATGAAGTTTCCATTCGAAATTATGGTTTATGCTTTTCAAATTATATTTTAGGTTTCTTTTTCAATAATTTTATGTATTGATTTTAAAAAAATTATTTTAATTAAAAAACTTTTAAAAATTACTCTGCAACATTTTACCATAATACACCAAGAATGACATGTATACCCGCGGTTATTCCAAGCCCAACCCACTGCCAGCTATATGCAACCCAAATCCTCAATTATTTATTCATTCATGTAATGATGATGACTGACAAGTATGATTAATAAGCTTGATCTTCTTGCCTTTTTTTTCTCTGTGGGGGCATGGCTAAATGTTCAACTATGAGCTAGACATTGCTGCCTACCATTTGCCATAACAAGCTAGGATTATGGGGCAACTTGGCCCTTGTCAACTAGAAATCATCGATGGTCCAGAGTACTTTTCAGCTGCCTGGAACAGCTTGGGAAGCATCTGTCAATTTGTGGGTCGCAGATAAAATAAGATGTTAATCCCTCTTGACAGATCTTCAAGCTTAATCATGGGCCTAAAGATTGTATAGAATATTAGTTGGCTGGCCATGGCCTCATCAATGAGAACCCCATCCTTTTCGGTACCTTCATTTATGAAAATGAAACAGCATTCCTGAATATCACTGCATATCTACGTTGAAAATGGCCATTTTTTTTTTGGAGAGAAAGACCTGGGTGCAAGAAGACCTCTCAGATCAAAGAAAGAAAAAAGGACTGCCCCCTCTTTTCTTTTTCATAAGTTGATAATTAACCACTCAACTTATTAATATTTCATGTTCTTAAAGCATCGATCACAGGAAAGCCACATGTAAGCATGCATGTCAAAAAAAGATTATCGTGGAAGCTAATTATAACCAGTATTCGTCTCTAAATCATATTTGCAAAGCTTTCAAGGCCTAATTAATAGAAAGCATAATCCTAAAAAAGAGATTCGGATCCAACGATAATGGGAAATTCTGTCAAAATATCAATTTACATTCCAAAACTAAGCAGTAATAAATTAATTTCTTTGTAAAGCTGTTCTGTACTCTTTCCTTGGAAAGGAATGCAATTAGAGGAGATAATAATTTTGTGTGGTTCTAAGATAATGATTCCTTTTGATGATGATGGTGAGATGGTCCCATAGTCAGCAAGATAAAAGCCATTTGTCAGGTAGCCTCTTGTTGTCAATCTTTGTGCGACCTTCGCCTCTAGGTCATGGAATATACTTAGCTAGCTATGTCTAATCATTCATTCATCACTAGCCAGATGAGATCAAGAAAAGGACACCCACCCTTAAATATCTAGCATTCTTTTGGAGATTACACCAAAGATACATTAATATATTTAATTAATTCTTAGAATAAATGAAAATCAACTTTCTGTAAATTCGATCCCTTGCTATAGCTAGTTGCTATAATTCTCCAGAAGCATATATCAGAAAGCTCTCTCATGTGCACAGACTCCATAGCTTTCCATACAAATTAAAGTTGACGGAAAATTCTTGCAAGGAACTATCCATGAATACCTTTCAAGAAATTAAGAGATGTGTATATGGATACAATCCAAACAAGCTAAATCTTAGCTTTATTTCTTTCTTTCTTTCCTTTTTTTTTTTCTTGAGAAAATAACAAATCTTGGTATTTGTTTGTGCAAATAACTTTCACGATTGTGAAGTCAGCATTAAGACATACCTTAGTCCTTAAGTTATATAATTTTTTGATAGTTTTGCACAAGGAAAAACGAAGAAGTGGTCAGTAAACTTCATTTTCGACTTATCAATTTTTTTGTTTTGTTTTTGCTTATTGCTCACGAGATCATCAATCTTTCTCATGCGACAACAATGTGTGTCAATTAATCTTGTCACGTTCCTATAGTATATTAAACATCTGCAGCTGATACATCACCAACATTGTACTACTTTGTGTCATCTACAATTTTTGTTATGTATTAATCAGTTTCTATTTGATCAATGGTAATAAAATAAGCTGGTAGAGGAACTCCAAGACCATAGAGCTAGACAAGAACAATAAAAACATGTCACTAATAGTAATTAAGATTGGTCCATTTCAATCGTATTAGCCCGTTTGTTTTCTTTTTCTTGATTTCTCAGACAATGATTAAATATTTGCTTATGAATGCTAATGATTCTTGTCCTTATTATAAAAAGTTGAATGAAACAATTCCATACTTGAAAATTTATCAAGTTTCTCAGGATTTATATGCTCCAGCATGGAAGATAGTAATCGCAAAGTCTCGAACTATTTTCTTGCAATAAGTTGTATTTTGAAGAAAAAAAGGAAAATCGAAGAACAAATCAAGTTTCCGAAGAAATATGGTGTTCCAGATTTGCTACAAACCCAAAAAATATGTACGTATTAACCCATAAGAAAATTATACCAGTGCCATAATCAGAATTCATACATGCTCCTCTACAGATTCTTCACAAACATGAACATGGCTGGAAAAGATGAAGTAACCAAAAGAACTAAGAGCTTTTACCTTCTAGGGTTTATTCAACAAAAAATTATGCAAAAGAGTCAAGCATGCCATCTTTAAACGCCAAGCATCACTGAGCAATGAAAGGAACTCATTGCACAATCTTAATTATCAAATGATCAAGATGAACACAAATATACAACAAAGGCAAAACATGACCAATAATATATATTATTGGAATAATTAAGAAACTTTTAATAAATATAAACTGTTGTGCTTATATACAAGGTTTAATCGTAAAGCAGAACAATTTTATATATATCACTGATCAACAATTTTATTTTTCTATAATATCAGGATCCCACCTCCTATTTTTCTTTGCTTCCTTAATAACAATATAATAAGAGCAAACATTTACAGAATATATATGCAACTATATATAAATATCTCCATCTATATGAATTGTATCTACGGCCTCGCTTCAAATTGGCAGCTACATGTTTCATTTGGAGAAACTGGAGGCCACTGAATGACTCTCTAATCTCTTCCTAACAATCAAAATCTCAATGTACCCCCAATGGAAAGCTGATACAACTACTAATCAATCGACGACCGTCTATATAAACAAGTATATAACTTGATCACTATTTGAATGCTTCATATTATCCACTGGGAATGGATTCATAGGTCTAAATATAATATATGCATAGACCAATGAATTAAGATTAGTTTAAGAGTACCAGTTCATGCCTGGAATTTGATATGGTGGCCTAAAAATTCCATTTCCCATAGACCCCAGCATTGTGTGTTGGTGCAATTGAGATGTCTGTGGAAGTTGACTGAGAAGAGTAACTATGGAACTATTCCCATCATTCCCCACAACACTTTCATCTCCATTAATATCCCCTTGAAATCTCTTACTTGATGAAGGGACAGCCATGTCCTCGTCGGTCCAATACAGTGATGGGAGTGTTCTTTTGAGTGGAAGCATGGGTAGGTGATCTGGCTTGGATACTGAAGAAGCCACGTGAGACATAGAACTGCTGCTTCTGATGCCATCATTGCTGCTTATTATTCCTTCGAATAAATTATGGTCATTGTCAAGCAATGTCTCATAGTTTGTGCCTTTAGCAAGATGAAGTGTTCCATTCTGATGGTTACCAACCAGTATCGAAGGCGGTATTGATCCAAGAATATCATCCATATAATCATCTTTATCGTGATCTATTGGTCTATGTGTGTTGTTTTTCTTGTATATTCGACATAACACCCAATCATCAAGCTACAAAGAAAGGTAAAAACAAACAAACAAACAAACAAACAAAAAACAGTAATCACCATTAGTCTTACTGTGTTTTCGAAAAGTATCCAAAGTGAAAAGACAATACATATGTAATAAAAAACTCGGTAGAAAGTGATCACTAATTACCCTCAAGGAGTTTTTCTTGTTTCCCAAGTCACATCCTGGTGGCTTGTTTTTGACTTTGTTATCAGCTAACCGGTATTCGTGCATGATCCAATTGGTTTTGATCCCTTTAGGAGGCTTACCACCATAGAAGACCAGGGCTTTTTTTACCCCAACTTTCTGTGTACCACCTAAAGTTAATATTGGCTTATCAGTTCCCGTAGCCTTCCAATACCCTGAAGTTGCTGCCCTGTTTGGCCTAGTTCCATTTGGGTACTTCCGGTCCCTCGGACTAAAAAAGTACCATTCTTGTTCACCAAACGTGGCCTTAGCTGAAAAAAAGATGAACCCACCATTTATTAGGCTTTATATGTATATATAATAGTACACAATAAGTAATAAGAATCGGATTTCCAAGTTAGCAAATTTGGATGTAACCTGGTAATTCCCATGGATCAAACTTGTAAAGATCAACTTCTGCAATAATCGCCATAGGGAGAGGAGCAGAAGTGGTCTTTTTCTTGAGGTAGTGAACAACTAGCTCTTCATCTGTGGGGTGGAACCGGAACCCTGGTGGAAGGTTTGGTTGTTGAGAGCCGCCGCCGCCGCCTCCGGCACCTCCTGTGGATGAATCAGTGCTTTCCATTAATTGCTGGAGTGGCGAATTTGAGAAATTGAGGAGTCCTGAGATGATTTAGAGGGTTTATTATCTGAGAACATGCTACAATTTAGAGAGGTGGTTCAAATGTTGCATTGAGTGGCATGATCCTTCTTTTATAAGGACAGTTACCACTTCTGATGGGTATTTAGGGCAAGAATTAAAAACCAAGGGACTTTATCTTAACCCCGGATTATGATCTGACACGTAATAGAGTTGAAGGGGTTAGTTAGTAATTTTACTATTGTGATTACCTAATCACCCATGTTGTCTCAGCTAAATTCATGCATAGGTTGACAAAAGCATACACAGGTCTTATTTTATTTAAAAATATCTTATAATAATATTTTTTTATTTTTTAATATTAAGGCATCAAAATAATTTAAAAAAACTAAAAAAAAATTGCAGCCCATCAGTGGAAATAAACGGTTAGAAGAGGGTGATGCAGGGGTGATGAGCAGCTGATAAGGACACAAACTAGGAACAGAACCATTGATAGAAAGACACGTGTAATCCTAAAGTCATGGCACCAACCGACACGTCGGAGGAGAGTTTAGGGCGTGGTGGATGTGGGATCAAAGCATTTAAGTTGCTATAATGGTAATAATTTAAAGTATTTTTTTTATTTAGAAATGTATTAAAATATTTTTTTTATTTTTTAAAAATTATTTTTAACACCAGCATATTAAAACGATATAAAAACATATTTTTTTTATTTAAAAAAAAAAAATTTTAGGGACTTCCAAACACACCCTAATATGTCATGCTTTTGGTTTAAGCCCTCCAATTTAAGGGTCCCCTGGTCCTCCCCCTCCTTTAAAGCCAATTTATTAGACTTGGGTACTAGCTAGTTTAGACTTATTAGATGCCTTTAGTTTGGCTCACGCACATGTTTAGGACTTTCAGTCTCCAATTAATTAATTCTTTTGCTTTGGTTTTGGTCCAAATTTATTAGCCAAATCAAAACTTAATTAAATCATTATTCTAATTGGTAAAGAATGGTGTAAATTAATTTGAGGATATTATTTATTGTTACATATATATATTTATATATATATATATATATTTGTTGGGCATAAAGTATATATCACATTTTATTGGTCCATAAATATGTATTTGCATCAAAATTCAGTACTTCATTTCTTTTACAAAATAAAAAAAAGGGACCCAATGATCTATAAGACGCTAAATTTCTCGAAGGGAGTGGATGGTGTCTTTTACATACGCTTTCAATGTCTATTTATTGTACACAAATATAAAGACAATTAAAAAGTGAGAAAAAAAGGTGGGTTTCTCTCTCTTTTTGTGTTCTTGTTACGAATAATAATACCATGGAAAGAGTGGGAACAAGTAGAAAACAATGGTGGAAGATGAGAGGTCCATGGGGCTTCAGTCCTTTGACCAGCAACCCAGCAATGGACACAGAAGATCGAATCTTGATACCATCCACACCCCTCGTCACCGTCGGGCGTGGCAAGAAAATGTTCATGGCGGAAACAGCAGCTCGGTGGGGTCCAATGCTTCTTGCATGATAGACCAACGGGACCCATTAAATGGATGTCACTTCCTGTAAGTCTGTTTCTTATCTGCAGGAAAAACACCAGCCCTTTCACATCTCCCCTCCTTGTTAGCCTGAACTCCCCCTTCTCTTCTCACACTTGGGATCGGTAGCAAGGAGAAGAAGGAGTGTGAAGTCTACGGTGGTCATGGCTTGTATGGCTGGACTGTAACTTACCAACCCTCTTTATTGGGCCTCCTGTACTCCATCTTTAATTAAATCCACACCAACCAGAGAAATCAACATGCATGGGACCTTAAGGTACATCGCATGACTCATGAAATGCTCTTTCTTATCACGAAGAATAAAAAAGGCTACTAGCTACTGGATGGAGCTCGACTACGATCATATATGACTGGTTCATTGGACCCACCTTTGGCGTTGCACCTTGTTTTGTCTCAATCAACTCCTTCAAATTTGAATACTGTCCCAATTGACTTTGTGAAGGTTTTTAATCCTGAATGTAGATCACAAAATTTATAGTTTATGAACATTTTTTATCCAGTATTATTTGTGTGAATAAATAAAATTTTTTATTAATAATAATTAAAATAAAATTAAAAAAAATCGAAGGATAAATATTAATTAAGATATTTGATTTCATGACACGAGACATTTACTCGGCTATGTTTAATGACTTTGTTTTCTAAATTTAATTTTTTATTTAATTAAATGATAATAGAAATTTAATTTTTAATTTTTTATGATATTAATTGAATAAAATTAAAGAAAACAAATAATATTATGCAAGGTTACACATATTAGAAATATTATTAAAAAATAAATCTCTTTCATTTTTAAAAAGAAATTTAATGTACAAAAAAAATATAAATGAATTAGAATAATCTTTTTAAAAACTAAATAAATACATAATAAAAAACAATCACGGTTAAAACAAAGCTAAATAACAAAAAAAAAAAAAACATAGAGAAAGGGTTTAAATCTATATATAAATTAATTTTTTTAAAAATACATGTTTAAAAAGGTATAAATTAAAAAAAATGAGGGAACCTATGCCCGTGGGCCATTATGTTTTTTAAAAATACTGATAGGGCTGACACATGTCAAATTAATGACCCGAGTAATAAGATCGAAAGCACCATGTATGGAAAAATCATGAAACCCAATCTTTAGTACATCAAAGGTTAAAGGATAAAACCAAGAAAAAAAAATCAATCACACAAAATGATCTAAAACAAAAAAAAATAGTAATTAAAAGAATGAAGGTGAAATAAAAATTAAATTAGAGGGCAACCATAAATTTTTGATTGGAAGGTTAAATTGAAAACAAAATTTTAACAAAAATAAAAATAAATTAAAAGAATGAAGACCAAATTGAAAAAAAATAAAAAACCTTAAACATGGATTTAATGATGAAATTGAAAATCAATAAAACTTTTACAAAGAAAGATTATGAAAAAAAATAAAAAATCAAAAGAATAAGGTTCAAATTAGAAAAAAATATTAGATGACAAATTGAAATTGAAAGACTAAATTGAAAATAAATAAAATTTTTACAAAATATAAAAAAGTTAAAAATCAAAACAATAAGGATCAAAGTTAAAGTATCAACAATAAAGAGGATCAATCCGAAATTTTAGGGGGATTTAGGCATAAATACCTTCGGTCAACAAATTTAATTTTTTTAATCAGTGGTGATTTAAATATTTTACTTTTTTAAAAAATAAAGATAAAAAAGATACTTACATCCCAAATAATATTTTAATAATTAGCAATTAAATTACCGCAGGGCACCTCATTTTTTATTTTTTCTTTAA
>Ga0307507_10011619_pt1 | contig 11058 bp, 8 predicted proteins | sample 7_EM_MG_FD_207223 | JGI IMG/M metagenome (GOLD analysis project Ga0307507, IMG submission 207223) | Populus trichocarpa ectomycorrhiza microbial communities from riparian zone in the Pacific Northwest, United States - 7_EM | ecosystem: Host-associated > Plants > Roots > Unclassified | place... | reverse complement strand
TAGCATAGAAAAGAAATACCAACAGACATCAAATAGTGTGTGTGTGTGTGTGTGTGTGTGTGTGTAAAGCGTGAAAGGCAAAGTTATGAAGCTTTTTGATTCGTAGACTTATTGAAGTCGCGTTCTATGTAATGGTCTTTGATAAACACAAGCTACAGCAGAAGGCATAAAAAACAATAAGGACATTTATGCTAACCTGGTGTAAATGGTGACTCAATTCCCAACAGAGAAACACAGAAAAGCTCCCAATATACAGAATGATCTGCTCAGTGATGAACTGCCCCATTGTCCCTCCACTTTTAAATTGATCTGGAAGAAACACTAGCAACGCAGCTGAGCATAAGTAAGCCACATTAGAAAGCTTTAAAGCTCGTTTAATTGCCAATGGAAGTCCCATCTTGAAGCTATAGAAAAGAGGACGCTGTCCACAAAGCAACAGAAAATCAGCAATCACAAATCCCACAACTGAGAGCAAACACCAAACAAAATCTTATCCTCTGCATTCACTAATCCTATACGAGTCCTCAATCAAATAATCAGAAAACCAGATTCCAGTCTCAATAACATACTTGGACCGCAATTGGAACTTATCATCAGGAAACATAACTTCTATCAACAAAAACTAAAACCTTATACTCACTAATCTTATATACATCTATCCCATTTCAAAAGCCCATAATTCATTTTCAATAACAATCCAATTCAAACATCAAGAACACAACTTTATCAGCAATCACTCACGTCAACAACCAACCCAACATAAGAATCTGAAGGAAAAAAAAACAGAAAGTAACAAATGCCACACTTGCATTGATCTTCCACATTATCAAGAACCCATTTTTCATTTTCAATAACAATGCAATTTCAATAACAATCTGTTAGTCTGCTTTTAAAGGCATAATTTTTTTTTCTTTTTAATTTAAATTAGATTTGCACTGTTTAACATATAATCATTTACTATATCGATGGAGAATTCTTTTATATTTTCAATTGAAATTGAGTTGATTAAATTAATACCAATAAAAACCATAAATATGATACACAATAAAAGGATTTTTTTTTTTTTTAGATTTAGACAGTGAGAGGGATCTTCTAGACGCATTTACAAATTCCAACCAGGATGAGAATAATAAAAATTAATTAATATACATACCATCTTGAACAACGATAAATACTCCTTATTCTTTAATAACATCGTGGTTGAGAAAGAGAGGGGGGTCACTTTTATATTATCAATTTACTGATTTTACATGTTTTTTTTTGTTGAAGACTTTCAATTTTAGCTTTATATTTTTTGTTTTTTAAATGATAATAATGATTTTAATTTGATTTTTTTTATTATTTTTCTTGCTCTTTTATTAAAATTTTATATTTTTTAATTATATTCTGCCGTATCAATTATGAAGCATTTGTCTTGCCGATGAACGAAGTTCATACAACATTGTGCTCTACATTCTAACATCTTCATCTTGTTTTTTTTTACTAATATTTTTAAACTCAAAACTGGTAAGAAAACCAATTTGTCGACTAGTAGCCTGTTTGGTATTATATTTATTTAAAATAAAATAAAAATTTAATTTTTTTAGAGAATTTTTTAAAATATAAAAACATATAAACTCGGAATTTTAATTTCTCGAAACCTTTTTGCTGGCTCCAAAACCATAGGATTTGGGGTGGATTGTTTCTTGATGCTGATCTGCTTCCCCTAGAATTCTCCACCGACGCCGCATGTGGTAAAAGGATAGAATTATGATTTATCAAGTTCTAAGTTTACAGCTAAAACTCTGAAATATTATGAGATTTAATAAGTCATAAAAGTTATTCTAAAAATAAAACACAGAGTTTCAAGAGCAAACTTATTTATAATAAATATTACCAAGCTTAAAAGCTTTTCCATTACATTTCATTATCGTGAGTCTGTATCAGACTTAAAAGCTTCAAGAGCAAGCATAACCAAACTTGACACAGCCTAATCAAGATCTGCCAAACTTATTTATAATAAATATTACCAAATCCTAGCACCAGAAGAAGAAAGCAATCATTCCTCAGCAAGCAAAGGTCATGTTTTCTTCTTGTGGAAACGAGTCATCCTAAAGTACTCTAGAAAGGAAGGTGAAGGCTAGCAATAGCCAACAAGCTGATGGTGCTGTGGCCATTGAGAGAGGGATCTTAGCCTCCTGTTTTGGTTCAAGTTAAGCTGGTCTAGCTAATTAATTAAACTCTTGCAAGCGCATCATCTTCTTGCTTTTCCATCCCAATTCCTTCGTGACTGTCATCAATGTTGATAGGCGTGTACCAGTTGGCACAGAACAAGTAAATCACAAAATCAAAGGCTGTTAAGACTGCAATCAGGAAGTAGAACCTGTCCATGTGGCCTGTGTTCAAGTCATCTGGTATCCATCCAGGCTTGTCACCTTTAGCTGTAATCTTCATCACCATGCTGACTAGCATGCTGCTGACATAGTTTCCAAGGGAGATTGAAGCCATGCAAAGTGAGCTTCCAAAACTTTTAATCCCGTCTGGTGCTTGCCCGTTAAAGAACTCCAACTGGCCTACATACATGAAAACCTCAGATGCACCGACAAGAACGTATTGTGGAATTTGCCAAAATATGCTTAGTGAGCTAACTTTTTTCCCTTCAGTAACATGCTTGAGCCTTTCAATCTCAGTAGCCCCTGCTGCGAACATTGCTAGCATCCCAATGATGAGTCCGATTCCCATTCTCTGAAGCTCAGTTAACCCCTTGGTATTACCACTTAACCTTCCAGCTAATGGCACGAGGATTTGGCGATAAATCCCAGTGCAAACAAGGACACTGCAGATATCAAAGGCAGACATGCTAGCTGCTGGTAGGTGAAACTTTCCAGCATAGGAGTTCATGACATCTCCTTGCTCAACAAAGAGGGAGGCCATTTGTGTGAAAACAACAGAGTAAATTATAGTGCATAGCCAAATAGGTAACATTTTAAGAACACATTTAGCTTCCTCTACTTGACTTATTGTGCAAAGCCTCCATGGATTCTTTTGGTGACTTAGATCATCCTCTGTTACTGTTGCTGCCTTGTCCAAAAACCTGAAAATTATTATAAAAGAAACATAATTAGTAATCATAAATCAATTACCATTCCCTTTCACGGGCATGCTCAAAGCTAAAAACTATGGCTATCAACCTTACACAAACCTTATTCCAATGTGGCTTTGCCTTGACAAAATGACCACTTCGTAGTCTGATCCAGAGGAAATGTATGGATGACTAAAGAATTGGATGAAGATTTAAGGCTTTTATTAAGCTACAAAAACACTACAAGAATCCTTAGCTTAAAGTAGGAATTCGGTACTTACTCAAAATCATCACTATGAAGAATCTTTCTGCTCCCTTTGATAGCAGATTCTGGTCCTTCCACTTCATAAAGTTCATCAGCTTTCGCAGGGATAACATCCCATTTCTTAACTGCAGCCACAAACACCTGAGCAACTCGCGGCAAAGGGTTGCCGCAAGGTTTCACATACTGGTAACCAGGTGTCCCATACAAGAACGATACCAAGGCTAAAACTGCAGAGCCTAATGACACCAGGAAACCTAGTGTCCATTTTCCATGATCCTCAAAATACACCAAAATAGTGTTTGAGAATAGAGATCCAAAGTTGAGTGCAAAATAGAAATAGCAAAAGTAAGCTGCCTTGTAATTTTTTTCTTTCGGTTTCGACTCGTCAAATTGGTCTGCTCCAAATGTGGCTAAAGAAGGTTGATGCCCACCATATCCGAAGGCAACTAAATATATAGCCAAGTAAAAAATAGCCACTCCCACTGACGATGTTGGCTCACAGGCTAATTCTCCATCACCACATCCATCTGGTTTGATCAAGAAATAACAAGATGATACCGATACGAGCGCCAACCCCTAATTAACATACAAAATGGTTAGCAGATCACATCAAAATTATAAAAATAGATTTAGATTTCAAATTCTACGTACCGAAACGAATATTAACTGAAAGACTGCACAGGTCAAGTATCTGCCCCAGTATGAATCACTGAGGAAAGCTCCTATGAGTGAGCACAGATAAACTGTGCCAGTCCACTTGCTGACACTATTGGCAGCATCAGCATTACTTTGACCAAGAACTCTTGTTAAGAACAGAACCAAATTCACACCAACTCCAAAGAAAGCTAGTGTAGCCAGGCATTGATTTGCTGCAGCAGAACGAAGTAGAAAACAAAAAACAAGTTTAATCACTTGCATTTTTTACAAGCCATATAAGAAGTCGCATTTTTTTTACGTTATTAATACCTAGCAAGATGCTTGCAGCTTTCCACCCTCCAGAGCTCTTCCAAGTAATGGAGCGCTTATTGCTAGCAATATCGTGTTCTTCCTCAATTCTGATTCTGTTCACAGCTACATTTTCTCTAGAGATGACACTTTCTCCTGTCACCTGCTTACATTTAAAAAAATAAAAACAACAATGTTAATGTTTTCATGAATTCAAGAACATAAATTCACGTTTATATATCTTGAGTATTTACTAATTATTGAATTTGTTTTTACATAATCGGTGGAAGGGTCTGAATCCATAGCAGCAATAGAATATTTTCTCTGCAAAATAAGATCAGAAACTGGTTAGGGATGGAAGGAAGATATGGATTCATGAACAGAATTTGAAGGAAACAGGAAAGAGCACTTATATAATGTAATGGCACGTGACATGGGACGTCAGACTTCATGCATGGCCATGTTTAACAAGAAGAAAATAAGAAATAAACAAAAAAAAAATCAAAATTCTTTTCCATCTTGCAGCATGTAAGATTCGAACTCGAGACGAAGAAAATGCAGTACCAGTCCAGAATAATAGCAAGAGAGGAGTCCCCAGAAGAAAACTCACAAACAAAAAGAGAGGTGGAGGTTTAATTAATGCAAAAGAGGAAGATGGCTAAGAGCATGGTGCGAGAGAGTTTAATTTATAGGAAAACAATCGTGAGAAGAAGGGTGGACGGTGCAAGTCATTTTCAGCACACTTTGTTGTTGCCATTAAAGAAGAAAATATGGGTGGAAAATGGAACAGGGAAGAGAGGTCTCCTTAGAAGAGTGTGTGCCACAACCTTGGCCATGCCTTCCATTATCAGATCATAGCCAGTGGAAGAATATTTTCATGTGAAAAAGATGGCATCTCCCTCCTCACCAAATCTTTAGTTTTCTTTGAGATTTGATAGTCTCTCCTCAATTTCACTTCTTCTCAGTGTTATCAAATCATAAATTCTAAATAACCCATCACCATGCATGAGCAACAGTGATAAACACTATACTTAATTTTTGCTATAGTGATGCCAGATAGTGCAAATAGTGTCACAACTTGGTTGTCTTTTATGAAGAAAAATCACATTTTTGAATTTATTTTAGTTTTTTGTGTCTAATATCTATCTCTTTAACATAAAGACAAACAACTTATTATTCGTAGGTCAACTTTCAAGCAAAAGTAGGTAGAAAAAAATATTTTCAGCCACATTTTGAGAAAATGGACTGCAAAACAAAATTAGAATTGCTACCATCCATCAAAAGTATAGCGTATAAGAACTAGAATAAATAAGCTTTATAAGCAAGCCTATATTAGTCTTGTTGTTAAGTGTTCTTATCAATAATCCAAACAGGAAACAGCATAAGAAAATTAAATCCTTTACATGCTAATCAATAATTATATATAGCATGCATGCTACTTGCATTAGATTATTAAAAAAAACTAAAACAAATAGCCAATTTTAGTAAAAAAAAATAACGTCAAAATTAGAATTTACAATTCAAGGAAAAATTGATGCGTAAATCATTTGCATACCCATGCTACTACGTACGTACTAGAGAATGTATGATTCCTCACCTTAATTTCTTGTGATTTTAAGATTTTCTACTTAAGTGAAGGTTCGTTTTCACATCAATTTCTTGATTTAATTAGATCGTATATATTGAGATTTTTTTTTTTGAAGATATATAAGAGCATTAATTATTTAATTAATTAATTAATTTATATATATGCGCATAAAAACAGAAAGTTACAATAATTAATGAGTCGTAGCATTCTTTTTTTATTGACCAATGAATGCAGGTAGGATTACAATGTGCTAAATGCTAATTTTAAGAAGAACAAATTCATCAAGTTGCTGGTGCCCTCTTTCTTACAGCAAGTGATTTGTTTGTTTTTCCTCCAGTAATTGTGGAAACCAAATGGCATTACCCATATACTAGGTAATTAAGGCAACTGGATTATGGCAACAAAACTTAGCCATTAATGCTAAATTAAGCAAGCAAAGGGGATTAGCCTTTTTGGGTTTTGATATTTAGATATATAAATAGAAACCTTTCCCTTTTTCTTAAAGTTTTTACACTCTTAACCACTTCACAATCTGGATTTAGGTAAGGATTCTATCATTCTACATAAGCAGCCAAGTTGTCTTTTGTCAACCTTTCAGGGGTCTCAAACCTAACAAAATATATGAAACCTGAAGATATGTATGCAAGCTTGCAACTAACCTAAGTAACAAACTAAACAACAATTGACTATATTAAGGTACAAGGCCTTTTCAAACTTGTTTTTACTTGCAAGATAATGCATTTATGTTCTAAATTTTCCAATAGAATTAGTTGTTTTCATCCTAACAATATTTTTTTGTTTTGAAAAATGTGATTTGTTTGATTTGGCTGTCAAATGATACCTAACTTGTTTTGTTTCCCACATAAAAACTCCCTTATGTTTCATGCAACATTTACTCCTCCAATCTAGATAAGTTTGTTGCCTCATTTGTTATTTTGCTCAAACAATTATATATTCTATATGCCTTCATGTTTCAAATTGGAGTCGCAATGGAAGATCAAGATGCATCATCAAGCATGATTTCAAGTGCCAAAAGTCCCACCATCAATGTGGAAACTTTGGCATTTAGCACAAGCAACAAACTTGGAAGGCTTCATAGCAATATCGGTAATGTAGCAAAATTCAAAGGCATTGTGCCACAAAAAAATGGACATTGGGGTGCACAAATATATTCAAATCATCAAAGGATCTGGCTAGGAACATTCAAGACTGAGAAAGAAGCAGCTATGGCCTATGATAGTGCTGCCATAAAGCTCAGAAGCACGGATTCACATCGAAATTTTCCATGGAACGACCGCAATGTTCAAGAGCCTAGCTTCCAAAACCAATACAGTACAGAAGAGATTCTGAACATGATTAGAGATGGATCTTATCAACAGATTTTTGTGGATTTTATAATGAAACAATCACAAAGAGAAGAAATTGGTGGAAGTGATGATCCCAATGGAAGGAGGGTGCATGCAGATGATGAACAATTCTCATGCATACAACTTTTTCAAAAGGATCTAACACCAAGTGATGTAGGGAAGCTTAATAGACTTGTGATACCCAAAAAATTTGCTGTTAAGTACTTCCCCAACATTTTTAAAGATGTTGAAGATGATAGGGTACTAAATGCTGCTGGGGTAGATGACACAGAACTCATATTTTACGACAGGTTCATGAAGTCTTGGAAATTTAGATATTGCTATTGGAGGAGTAGCCAAAGCTTTGTTTTCACAAAGGGTTGGAATAGGTTTGTTAAGGAGAAAAAATTGAAGGAAAAAGACATCATTATATTTTATACATGTGCCTGCCCAAACAAGGTATTGGAGCAACATGGTCAAGGCCAATACTTTTCCATGATTGACGTAGTTTATTGCAATGGCCAAGGCGGTAAGGTTGACGGGTTTAACCAAACGGAGGATGTGCAGAGAGAATTGGCTGTCGTTTTAAGGCAAAATATGAGAAAGAAGTTGCAAAAGGATGGGAAAGAATTGAAGGAAGAGAAGGAAACATTGAAAAACAAGGTTAAACAAAAAGGGTTTAGGCTTTTTGGGGTGCAGATTAATGAGGTTGAATTGCAGTTGCAACCTTGTTTCCAAACAGGTACTGAGTGACAGAAAATGGCTTAACTAGGATCCTCGATCTTTCCCATTTCTAATTCCCTCATGGCTTCAGTTAATTAAATGTCTTAACCATGAAGTCTTCTGAATGTAAATGGTTAGGTGCCATTGGCTGCATGCATATGCCATTGAGATTAGCAGGTCATCTGGCTTAGATCAAGATTGAATTACAAAGATGAATCTATTTTGATAATTGATTCTTAAGAAGACCTTTTCAGTGATTATAAATTAAATAGGATTTTTGTTTATGTATATTACTATTAAACCTAAAATTATTTGAATCTTTTGTCAAGTTAAAAAAAAAAGATTTTATTGTACTTTAGTCTAGTGAGAGTAAAGCTTCACTTGAGTTTAATAAAATCTTTGTACATATTGCATGATAACGGATTAAAGATGAAATATTTTAAAGTGATTTCAATCATATATATATATATATATAGTTTAGTCACTAGTTATCTTGGTCCTGTTCTCTCATTTTTTGTTTTCATTAATTCCTCTAAAATCTTTTTTTTTTTTTAAATTGTTACCTTGTGTTATATTTCATTGAAATATTTGTGGATACAACGTTAGACTTGCAAGGAAAATGCATAAAAACTAGAAATTAAGTTGTCAGTATATCCCATACATAATAAAGGGAGTTACGTTCTAATTATGAGACTTTGTCAGTCTGGGTTTGGAGATAGACTTAAAAAAGCCTTAATTGCATCATTAATAAATTACTGAATTAACTTATATTAATTATTTTTATTAGAATTAATGTTTTATCAAATTAATATCTTATTTTTTTTGTTTAACTTAAAATATATCTCGAATTATAATTTTTTTCAAATATATAATATTTAACAATCATGTTTTTCTCTAACATAAGAGGACTCCTCGAATCCAAATTCTTTCAAATGATGATAATTGAACGAACGTCTAACCACGAATTTAAGCCACAACTTTTAATGCACCAATAAAAACTTATATTTTCTCAAGAATAGCATTTTGAATAAAAAGAACATATTAACTGACGTACACATGAGCTCGGAAAACTTTATGAAAGAATTGGGAGAGGAACTTGATTTCAGGGCAAAAAAAAACAAAGATGAAAAAGTGATAAGGACGGGACCATATATATTATACTGTGCAACCCTCATTTATCAAATCATATATTCAGGCCCGGAGACTGTCCATTTCAATTCATCTTATCATTATATATATATATAAAAGCTGTCTCCCACCATTTTTTTTTTTTAAGTTTAACGTGGGTGTCCGGGCCAGCTTGCGCACACCTCGACTAATCCCACGGGCCCTGAAGTTAACGACCATGGAAGCCTCCAGTGGCCATCATATGAGCAACCACAGAGCTCGAACCTGAGACCACAGAGCGAGCAAACCTCTTGGTCCCAAGTTTTTACCACTGGACCACCACCTAGATGATTTGTCTCCCATCATTTTTATTATGAAGTGTGGTTGCTGTTATTTTTTAAAGTATTTTTCACTTAAAAAACATCAAAATATTATTATTTTTTATGTTTTAAAAATTATTTTTAATATCAGCGCATTAAAATTATTTAAAAATATTAAAAAATATATTAATTTAAAACAAAGAAAATAAAAAAAAATTAAATTTTTATAAAAACACTTTTAAAATACAAAAACAATTATATTTTAATTCACCCACCGTTTCTTACCGTTCTTACCGTATGAATCTGGACATCTTCCACTTGTTGTGACTCATTTTCAAATTATTAAATTTGGCTCTTGGCTCCTGCCTCGTGTAAAAAACAATAATGTTGTTTTATGTTTGTTTTAAGCTAATACAATATTATTTTAAAAATAATTAAATTAAATTTTGATTAAAATACGTTCAATCGACTAGATCCAATAAAATTAACTCTCATCATGTTTTTTTAAACCTAACTAGAGTCAACTATTATTATAATAATAACATAAGGTAAGTAAATAAGTATAACAAATAATTGAATCTTGGTTACATTAATGTTCTATCTTATACTCGATCGAGTGAATTATAAATTATTTCCTTTAACTTTTCAAAATAAATTAAAGATAATTCCTCTAGTTTCAAAATTAATTAATTATTGAAGGTGTTGACTATGTTAAATTTAATACTTATTAATTTATTCGAAAAAACATCTTCTTTTTAATTCTATTAATTATTTTTGAAACTAGAGCACAATTTAATTCATTATACAAAACTATTGCCCACCAATAAATAGTACACTGTTCATATTGCATGTGGCATCCCAATAAGTCCACTGCCTATATGTTTATAGGCTTCATTTGCCCTTTTTGAAACACAATTATGTACAATAAAATAAGAAAAATGATCATTGTAATCCTCTAAAAGGTGTGGGCATATATTAGACCCTCAAAATCTGGAAGGTGGACTGCTAAACAGTTTTTTTAATGTGATACTAGAGGGTTGGTCTTTGGAGATATGGTAGGGGTTGCGGTTTAAAGTATTTTTTTTCTTAAAAATACATTAAAACAATATTTTTTATTTTTTAAAAATTATTTTTGATATCAATACATCAAAACTATCTAAAAACATAAAAAAATTTAATTTTAAACAAAAATAAAATTTAAATTTTTAGGGTTTCCAATTACCAACCAGCCTAATTAAAATGTAGGTATCAAAAGATAAGAATGCACTACTCAAGTTGGCAAGTGATCCTTGTCCCATCTTCTTCAAAAAAAAAAAGTCTTTCACTTCTCGTCTTACTCATCATTAGAGTTATCAAGTGCAACCTGACTCGATATTTAGGTTATAAGATTGATAAATTAATATAAATTAGCTTGATTAATTCAAAATGATGTTATTATTTAAAAAGAATTAAAAAAATAGATTAGGTTTTTATCAAGTTATAAATTAATTATCAAATTAACTAGTTCAATTTTTATTTATTTTTAAAACTCGATATAAATCATGTTATGAACATCGAGTTATCAAATTAAGCTGTGAGAGCAGGCTGGAATTAATATCCATGCTCGCCATGCTTTATAATTCGTTTCCTGTTAACCGTAAACTACCCCAATGCCAAATAAATAAAAAAAGAAACATCAGGTTCATGGATAGATGGGGTATTTT
>Ga0307507_10011618_pt1 | contig 11058 bp, 4 predicted proteins | sample 7_EM_MG_FD_207223 | JGI IMG/M metagenome (GOLD analysis project Ga0307507, IMG submission 207223) | Populus trichocarpa ectomycorrhiza microbial communities from riparian zone in the Pacific Northwest, United States - 7_EM | ecosystem: Host-associated > Plants > Roots > Unclassified | place... | reverse complement strand
GCCTGTACGATTGGATTGTCTATAAACGAGGATCCAAAGCTAGAGAAAGGAAAGGGGAAGAACGGAAGCACCGCTCGAAGCTATATACAATCATCTAGTCACGTGATGGCAACTTGCGGCAAGTTGCGGCAATTTGCCAGTACCATTTTCCACCAGCGCCGTAACATTACCCCCCCCTCCGAAAAAGCCTGCCCTTAGGCTTTGTATGTCCGTGGGGTGTTCTTATCTATGTGCTTGACAGGTAGCTTATTATCTTCGCTATACTAGCACTCCATCTACTTGTCTAGATACTTTAGGGGTCCTGGCTCGTTAGGGTATTAGTTATAAAATTCTTTAAGCTTCTAGGGGCAACCTATAAAGTTCTAGGCGGGGTACCAGGTTAGGTCTAGATTGTAACCTTTCCATTAGACACGGTATTTCAGCGTTCCTTATACTAGTTTATAGGCTAGTATTTCATTAACTTCCTATTTATCGTCGCTATTAACTTAAATCGGTAGTGGAGGCTTATTCTTTTATCTAGGTAGTAGGTTATTTGCAGCTTTCCATAGCTTATCTGGTAAGAAAACAGAGTGGACTTTAATTAAGTTTGGGAGTTTAACCTTGTATAAGTTTCCTTCTTTATTAAGGATCTTATACGGTCCTGCTATCTTATAGTCTAGCTTATAGCTAGGCCGTTCTGTCTTTTAGTTCTTTGTTGTAACCCAGACCTTGTTACCTATGGTAAAGTTAGGCTCGCGCCTATACTTATTTGCCTGCTGTTCTATTAATTTCTAGGCCTTCTTTAGGTTCTTATAGGCTACCGTCTATGCTTCTTCTAAGCGTCTAGCATACTGCTGTGCTTCCTCATAAGATAGTTTTTCGTGTACGGTCTGTGGTCCTTCTGGTCTCTCCCAGTTAAAGCTTGTATAGGGTAAGTATCCTATTTCTAGCTAAATAGGTGCAAACCCTGTAGAATTATAGGGTAGGGTTGCCTGGGTGTAGTCCATTATAGGTAGTAGTCCACTCTAGTTGTCCTAAAAGTAGTTAATAAAGGGCTGGAGTCTCTAGTCTAAGTATTAATTTATAATCTCTGTCTAACCGTCTGTCTGGGGGTGGTATGCTATAGAGAGCTTTAGCCTAATACCTAGGATTTGGGTAAACTTATTCCAGAAGGCTAATATAAACTATGGCCTGTGGTCGGATATAATAGTATCTGGTGGTCCGTAAATTCGGTAGACATAGTAGATATATAGTTAGGCCGCCTCTTTAGCATTAATATTCTTATAATAGGGGATTAAGAACGGGCGCTTACTAAAGTGGTTAACTAGGATTATAACCATATTATATCCATCGCGGTCCGTAGGTAACTCGTAAAAGTCTATAAAGATATGCTGCTAGGGGCGTTCTGGTATTAGGAGTGGCTTTAATAGCCCTAGGGTCTTATCTTATGGAATTATAAACCTATGGCAGTCGTCGCAGTTCTGTATATAGTGGTTAATATCCGTAACCATTCTGGGCTAGTAGTAGCGGTCGCTAATAATTCTATGGGTCTTATTTTTTCTAGGGTAAGCCGTAGAGACCTAGGTATGTGCTTTGGTAATAAGCTAAGTCCATAAATTCTATTCCTCTGCCACCACTAGCCGTTCCTGGTGCTTAAGCAGTCCGTTTTTGAGGGACTATAGGCTAGTAGCATCCTTTACCTTTTCGCGGTACTCCTGTAGAGAAGGGGCCGTACGGTTTGCCTGTAGCAGTTTATTAATAAGGTCAAGTTCTATGGAGTTAATGGAATATATTTTGGCGTCTAAAGGGTCCGTATTTAGTTCTGCCTATATCTAGGGGTTAAGGTGCTCTGGTTATAGCAGGGTCTAGGTCCGTAATAAGATCTTTATAGCTACCTAGTTACCTAGGTCCTGTTTACGCCTTATAAAAGCATCTGCACGGTTTATAGCGCCTGGTCTATACGTAATTAAGAAGTTAAACTAAGATAGGATATCCGCCTAGCGTATCTGCCAGGCCGTAAGGGCCTTAGTTGTTATAAAGTATTCTAGGGCCTTATAATCCAAAACCACCTTAATAGGCTTAGGGGTCCCCTCTAGCTGTGCACGCCAGTGCTAAAAGCTAGAGATAATAGCCAGCATTTCTTTGTTATAGATGTGGTAGTTTAGCTTGGCATCTATTATAGTCTTGGAATAGTATGCCATAGGGTACCATTCTCTGTCTGGTTACTTCTAGGAGAAAATACTAGCTATCGCGCCATCTAAGGCATTAGTTTCTAGCATTGAGGGCCATTCTAGATTAAAGTGGGCAAGTAGGGGAGCTAATACTAGCCGTTTTTTAAGCTTATTAAAGGCCTGTATATATATGGCGTTAAAGTGGAATGGCTGGTCTTTTCTAGTAAGGTGGTTAAGAGGCTAGGTAATCCTACTATAGTTCTTAATAAAGTGTTAGTAGAAGTTATAAAAACCTAAAAATAATTGCACCCCCTTTATGGTCCGTGGCGGTGTCTACTAGTTAATTATGGCCGTTTTCTCTAGGTCAGCTTTAATCCCGTCTATACTAATAATAAAGCCTAGGTACTTTATACGCTTAACACTAAATTCTAATTTCTTAATATTGGCCTAGAGGCTGGCCTCGCGGAGCCGTTATAGGGCTTTATAGATATGCTCCTTATGTTCTAGCTTATTCTTAGAGTAGATTATAATGTTATCTAGGTAGGCTGTATAGAAGTTATTAAGGTAGTTAAAGAGTATATTATTTATATATTGCTGGTACGTAGCCGGTCCGTTAGTCAGTCCAAAAAGAAGTACTTTGCATTTATATATTCCGTAACGGGTCTAAAATATAGTAAGATCTTCTAATTTAGGGTTTATCCTAATCCAGTAAAAGGCCTAACGGATATTGAGCTTAGTAAAGATCTTAGCTCTACTTATTTAGGTTAAAGTCTTATTAAGTAAGGGTAGTAGGTAGCGGTCCTTGCGGGTTATATTATTTAGTTTGTGGTAGTTAATGCAAAAACAAAGTCCTCCATTTGGCTTTTTGGTAAAGAGAATAGGCGAGTTAAAAGGGGCTTAACTAGGTTTAATAAAGCCCTTATTTAGGTTATTAATAAGGTACTGCTTTGTAGCCTATAATTTGGCAGTAGACTGCTGACGAAGGGGGCTATAGCTAAGTGTGTCTTCCTTATCTAGCTTAATCTTAATCTTATAGTTATACAGTTGGTGAGGCGGAAGTATATTAGATGCTGCCTTAGAGAACACGTTCTTAAATTTCTAGTGTTAATGGGGTTGTTTTTATTCCACTAGCTTCTTATCTATAAGCTTGCCTTCCTGTTCGCTAAGCTTATTTTCCTTTTCCTTAATCATTTAATCAATTTTATATAAGCTAGTAGTAAAGGTAATGGTATTAGGTTAGACTAAGTTTTGGTAAAATCCTACGGCGCTAATACAGCAGATATTAACTAGTGGGAGGTCTATAGGTTTCTTTACGGACTATTATTAGGCTGTATTTTGCGGTTTAGGGTTTGTGATCTTTTTTAGCTCCTATTCCATCTTCTATAAGTTGTCCCTCCGGTCTATACGTTTAATATAGCGTCTAATGCTCCTTGCTATTTTTTATGGCTGTATAGGGCCTAAGTTCCCTATAGGGAGCTCCGCTAGCTTTTTATTGACTTTTTTAATCTCTGGTGTGGGTGGCATAATATAGGTAGTCTGGGGGCGGCGTAGTATGCGGATCCGTTGCGGGTTAAGCTGTACGTCCTTTTTAAAAGCCTGGTCTCTACGCATAGCATCAGCCTGGTAAACAGTGTTTATTTATAGCCATACAAGATTTTCTATTGTAATGCTGATTTCCTTTATAAAAGAAGGTGTTGGGGGTAGGGTTTTAGGCTAGATAAGCCGTCTACTCTATACATCGAGCTGTAAGCCTAGATAGGCTAGCTATTTTCTTTTTAAGATTATATTGTGGCTTCCTAGGTCCGTAATAAGAAAGGGGATATTATACTACCTTCGTCCGTCTACACAGAGGTGAATCCATAAGATAGTTGTAATAGGCGGTCCTATCCGTCCGTTATACCCGCGAATAGGAATTGGTTTGGGCAGTTCTTTAAAAGGTGTATTTAAAAAGTCAGCCAGCTTTACAGCACACTGTGTGTCTATTAAGGTAAAGGCATTTGCTCCAGAGTTAGCCAAAGTAGAGGTTAAAACTTAATATCTATTACGGAATAAAGTATAAGGGATAGTGCAGCTTCTTCCACTAACTAGCCAACCTAGATTAATATGTGACATGTTAATTCCTTTTAACCCTAAAGAGGAGTCTTGCTCTAGGGTTCCTTTTTTTTTAACTCTATACTATCCTCCTAAATTAACAGGACCTTGTTTGTCTTTGCCGCTATTAGGCAGTCTTTTATAAAGTGGTCTTTCTAGCCGTATAAAAAGCAGGCTCCTTAATTGCTAAGGGCCTGTCTACGGGGGTTATTATATGTAGGTTAAGTATTCGCCGGACCCGCCGTGGGGCTAGCTGCACGGCTAGCCACTAGGTTAACGGCAGGCGGTATAGTTAGTGCCGCAGGGGTTGCAGATCTTGCTAGGGCGCTATAGCCTATTTTTATAGTACTTGTGTTCTGGTTGGCAGAGCTTCTAGTCTTATACTACTTAGTACGTGCCTTAATTTAGCGGAGGCCCTAGTTAATAGCTAGGCACTAGTCCGTAAGCTCCTTTAGCGTCTATATAGTAGTATAAACCGGGAGCACGGCGCGCTATAGGTCCAGGGTAAGCTTGTTAAAGAGGTCTAGTATTAAATCTTTCTGGGGGATTCGAGCCTATTTAGCTAGGTGTAGAAAGCGGGTCTAGAAGACCAAGAAGGTCTCTGTTATTTTTATATTAAGGGCTTTATAGTTAAGGCGGGCGTTCTGTATCTTATAGGGGTCCTTATAAATGGAAGATAGGTAGTTAATTATCTCTTCTCTAGAGAGGAAGGGGTCTGCCGAGTCCTAGGCATATTGCGGACGTAGATATGTCTATACGTCCCTGCCAGTACGGCCGAAGACGTAGGCTATTTTAGCTTAGGTAGTAGGGAAGTGGTCTGTATTAACTTTAAGCTTGTCTTATAGTTGAATCTTCCAATTGTTAAATATAGGGTTAGTTCCGTCTGTAAGCAATAGGGGGTCCGTAACCTTTGCGGACCGCGATAATGCTAATACAGTATATTGGGCTAGGGCCTTAAGGACTATAGCAAGTCTCTAGGTGTCTAATAACTCTTTACTAGGTATAGGGGTGTCTCTGGTTTTAAGTAGCTCTTAAAGCCGTTTAATTTCGGTATTAGCTGCTGCGAGCTCTTCCTGGGGGGTTAAGACGGCGACTATTTCACTATTAGAGGTATTTGCGGGTCCTACAGCGGCTTTACCAGCTGCTGTATTTCTTGGCATGGTAGTAGGGGTATTGGGTAATTTCCAGTATTTATTTATTTCCTAGGGGTTCTGGTCTATGCGTGTCCTATTCTTAGGTTTCGCGTTCTGTTTGTGTTCTTTTGGTTCTTAGGGGTCTGTCCTGTCCTTGTGGTCCTAGTGATGTCCTTAGGGTCCTATTCTGTGTCCTTATCCTGTTTGTGGCCTTATAGATATTTTTTGAGTTCCTTCTCAGGAAAGAAGAGTGGTGACGAGCTTTGGATAATGTTAGCAACTCGGTTAATTAAGGCACAAGCACAGCAAGAGGGTCGCGTAAGCCTATATAATTGGATTGTCTATAAACGAGGATCCAAAGCTAGAGAAAGAAAAGGGGAAGAACGGAAGCACCGCTCAAAGCTATATACAATCATCTGGTCACGTGATGGCAAGTTGCGGCAAGTTGCGGCAATTTACCAGTACCGTTTTCCACCAGCGCCGTAACACTAGTAGTTAGATAATTCGGCCACCTATTTCTCTTATAGAGCTTCTCCTTATAGTTTTATTTAGTTAAGTCCTTTAATACGAACCCTTGCTACCTAACTAACGTAGAACTACAATGCCTATACTGTTAATTTGGTTACCTGTTAGTTAATAGACTATAAAAGCTTCTTAATAAGGCTGGCTACGGCTATAATACTAATAGATCTGCTATTGAAGAGCTAACTAGACTCTGCTACTACTGCTAGAAGTTTAGTAGATCCCTAAGTAGATTTCGCTTCACCTTATAAGACAACATTAATTTTAATTATAATATTATTGTTAACATTATATATATTAGCGGCTCCCCCTTACTATATATAGTCGACGAAGTAACTTAATTTTAAGCTGGTAGATAGCTATAAGACATTAGCGCCAAGCACACTTAGGACGTTCTTTAAATGTGCTAGATTAATAGCTATTTAGGACTATACTAGCGTCTATATATTGCTTGGCAGTGTCCATCTCAGCAACGCACAATGCTGAGACCTCCTGCAATATTCGCGAATATCAAACGCAGTTACTACGTGGCTATTTCGCTTTCTAATATTATTTAAACTCATTAATATTCATTATTTATTCGTTCGAGAATCATTTTATAATACTATTACCGCTCATAACCAACTGGGATATCCGTACGCGTGCACAATCCTAACGAACAAACCTATCCGGACGACCTACCTCAACTACACCATCGTCTACAACCGTTACACCCTCCTCTATTAGTCCCATAATGCCGTCCGAAGCCGATATACACGCCGCTGCCGTAGAAGAGCGTAAAATTGCTAGAGAGCAAAGGGAACAAGCCCGAGATAAAAGAGAGATTTAGAAGTATAAGGAAGAGCGTAAAGCCCGCCTAGCAGAGGAGGCTCGCCAATACAAATACCACTAGGCTCGAATAGCTTAATTACAGTTAGGCTTGGCCGCTTTGGCCTTACAAGCCACCGCAATAGCTGCTACAGCTAATAACCTTAGTAAGCCTCTCCCTTCTGGCGTAAAGTCGCTTGAACTCCGCCTTCTTAGCGTTATAAAAAGGGATTACCTAGATATTTTTAAGGGCACCTTTAATCCAGTAAACCTCGCCCGCCTTTAAGTCTATACCTCTTGGATTAAGACTATTAATAAGATATGGATTAAGAACGGTACTCTAGTTACAAGGAAGGTAAAGGTAGATAGGAAGCTATTTGTAGACAAAGGCGTCTAGTTTAAAGGCTTTACTAACTATATAGTTATCACTGGCACCCTCTGTACATGCCTACCAGACCTTATTGCTAGCATGCTTCTCTGGATAAATATAATTCGCACCTTATTAACCTAGTATATCTGGGTAGGTTGTATACTCGATCTAGTACTCAACTATTATACCTTTGTAATAACTAATGGCCAACTAGAGCCCGCTAATTGGCAAATACCAGCCTAGTACACAGCGCCATACCTCACGATGTCTAGTACCATCGGCTTCGCCCCCTTAAAGAGACCTAGGTTAGATACCTCCTATACCTCTAACACCTACCGCAAGTTTAATAGCAGAGGCTGCGATAATATAGCTTGCAAATACCCGCACAAGTGCTTAAAGTATGGTAAAGATTATGCTGTATTATCTAAAGCTTGCGCCTAGGAACAGCAAGGCGAACTTTACAAAGTAGGGTCTAGCCTAACTATAATATTAACTTTAATTACACGCCTAGGACCTAGGCCTAATACGTCGCCATTATTCCCTACCTTTATAGAGGTAGAGGCTCTCTACCACTCTCTATTACCCCTAATAATCTTAGCGTGGCACTCCCTTCTATCTAACTACCTAGGCAATCTACTAGCTATCCTAGTAGGTATCCTAACCTATAGCTATAAAATAGGGGCCTAATCGGTCCCTACCCTAAGATCTTATAGGAACCACAACTCCTCTTAGGATAACGCCAACCTTATCTCTAAGAATATAACATCAGACCTCGCAAAAGGACGTATTTGAATCGCGACAGGGCCTATTATAGTCTTACCTCTTAGCCTAGTACTAAAATCGGATAGAGGATACTACTAAATTTATAATCTCTCCTTCCCACTAGCATCTTTAGTTAATAACGCAATCCTAAAAGAATATAGAGCACTAGTATACACTATAGTTACCGCTATTTAGGCCCACATTATTTCTGCAGGCTATAGATGTCTACTACTTAAGAGAGATATTAAAGATGCGTTCCACATAGTCCCCCTATCCTATAGGGCAAGAACATTAATGGGCTTCTCCTAGGAAGGTATTACCTACCAGGAATACTGCCTATCCTTTAGTCTCTAAACTGCGCCACTTATATTTAACCTCTTTGCGGAAGGCCTGTACTGGATACTCTATTTATAACTACCCTATAAGGTAGAATACTGCCTAAACGACTTTATCTTTATCCTTACCAACCTAAACAACTTAGCGGCTGTTACCTAGACTTATATCTCTATCACTAACTCCCTAGGTATCCCTCAAAATGGCTCTAAAGATATAGCAGGAACTGTTATTAAAGTCCTAGGATACACCATTAACACCATATAAATGTAAACTCAATTGTCACTACAGAAACAATTACGCGCTATTAAGAAGATTACTACCGCACTTTAATATAGCTTATTATTGTTCCTTTAAGCCTAGCAGCTTGCGGAATACCTTACATAGTGCGCCTATGTAATTAGGCTTGGTTAATCTTACTCTAGATCCCTCTAGATTTTTATTACTACTTAGCCAGAGACTCTAGCCAACAAGTATAAACCTAGGCGGTTTAGCACTAAGTTGCGAAGTGACTTATATATCTAGCTTAACCTACTTACTATAAGTAATGGGGTATTGTTCTTTGACGACATTAAGCGTGCCTATATTCATCTCTTTACTAACGCCTCTACCTAGTTCGGGTTTGGCAGCTTTTACTTCTTTAAGGAACTTAAACAGGAGGATAACTAGCAGTAGTACACCACCAACCTCCCTTAATTTTAAGCGTTTAGCACATTACCTAAGCCCAGTTAATAAGTAGACCATATTAATCCAAAGAAGATGCATGCTATTGCTCACGCATTTAATATATAGTCTACTAACTGGCAGTATAGCGCGCTATTTATTTATATTAATAGCATAGTGGTTTACCAGGGTATTAAGAAGACCGTTATCCATAGCGTAGCAAACGAATTGCTCCGCAAGATTATGCTAGCTACTATAGCTTATAATATCACAATATCCGCAAAGTGGATCCTAGGTGATTTAAATAGCTTAACTAATACACTATTTTAATTCTAGGCCATAACTATCTATTAGTTCTACCCATACTGGGCCCTTAATTTACTACTACTAAAGCTAACAAGTTTTTAACTAGGTGCCGTAAACCTAATAAACTACTCATAACCACCTACAAACTTTAAGGATAATGTTAACGCGCTATCCAACCTCTACGCACTTCTTCTCTGGTACGGCCTTGCGCCAGCAACCTATAAGAACTATTCCTTAGCAGTTAACAGCTAGGAGTTATACTATGCACTTAAAGGGGCCTCCCCCTACCTAGCTAAGCCGCGTAAACTAGGCGAATAGATTACCCGCTACGCGTTCGGTACCTCCCAACTATAGATAGGCAGGCTTAAGGCCGAAACCTTACAAGCCTATATCTCCGCAATTCGCTCGCGTTACGTGGATTATAGCATCTTAATTACGGTATTTAAGGATCCTACAGTACACAGATTACTCGCTAGAGCAGCCGCTATCTCTCCCTTAGTAAAGAAGGATAAGCAGCCTATTACTAGGGACATTTTAGCCCAGGTAATAACACACGGCCCATCGCTACCAGATATTAATACTAACACCGCATTTACCCTCGCATTTACTAGATTTCTACAGATAGGCGAGATTATGTATACTATAGCGGAGCTTAAAAACCGAATAACCTTTCTAGCAAGAAAGGCCACCCAACGCAATATCACCTTTACGCCTAGTGGGATGACATTCCGCCTTAAATAGAGTAAAGCCGACAAGCAATACTAGGGCGTTAATATCGCCATCATGGCGGTAGGCGGCCTATTATGCCCAGTCGCTGCTATAATAAAGCTGTTTAATAGGGACCCTTAACCCCTTAACTCCCCCTTATTTAGTCTAGATGGTAAACCCTTTACCTCTTTAGGGGTTTATAAGATCCTTTCCTCCTATCTAGTAGCCGCTAGAATTAACCCAAGTAGCTACTTAAACTACTTCTTCCGCCAGGGCGCTGCCTAGTTCGCTAAAGATTTAGGGTATTCACATTAGCAAATTCAGCAACTAGGTTAGTAGTTATTAGAAGCCTTTCGCCTATATATTAGGACTAAGACCACTAATCTCCGTTGCCTTAACTCTCACTTCTAGCGTAGTGTACCGCTCTTAGCGTAAGAAACGCTAGGCAGCAGGTTAAGATATCAAGAGGCCTACTAAGGCACTAGTGGTAAGCAAGCCAATAGCGATTTTTTATACCGGGCATGGAAAATCCTAATTAGTTAGCTTATAAGTCAGGGTCTACAGAATATGGTAGAATGCGACAATGTGGCAGAATATGGCAGAATATGGCAGAATGCGGTAATGTCTTCTTTTTTTGGCGTAGGAGCTTCGCTTAGGGACATCTAGTCGCTTTAGGGCAAATCCTTAGCAGATTTAAGTGCTAGGTACTAGCAAAACCGCTAAGAACTAGCCCTAAAGTAACCTTATAGCCCTGCGCCTCCCAATTATACGGTTAAAATTAAAATATCCCCTTACGTGACTGCGATAGATAGATACTAGCGTCTATATATTACTTAGTAGTGTCCATCTCAGCAACGCACAATGCTGAGACCTCCTACAATATTCGCGAATACCAAACGCAGTCACTACGTGGCTATTTCGCTTTTCCCACCCGCCATCCCTTGCACTCAGTATGTATCACAGGTAGTTAGCACCTTGAGGCAATTCTTTAGCAGGTGCTAGGAACTAGCTAAACCGCTAAAAACCCGCTTTAGTGCGACTACCACAGTTAGATAGTTTTGCAGCCATAGGCTTGCAGTCGGGGACATCTGGTCGCTTTAGGGCAAATCCTTAGCAGATTTAAGTGCTAGGTACTAGCAAAACCGCTAAGAACTAGCCCTAAAGTGACCTTATAGCCCTGCGCCTCCCAATTATACGGTTAAAATTAAAATAT
>Ga0307507_10011615_pt1 | contig 11060 bp, 6 predicted proteins | sample 7_EM_MG_FD_207223 | JGI IMG/M metagenome (GOLD analysis project Ga0307507, IMG submission 207223) | Populus trichocarpa ectomycorrhiza microbial communities from riparian zone in the Pacific Northwest, United States - 7_EM | ecosystem: Host-associated > Plants > Roots > Unclassified | place... | reverse complement strand
ACGCTCTGTCCACCTCGCTGGAGGACGGGCTCCGCGCCCGCCCCCTGTACACCGCGGACGACTCCGCGCCCGATCCCGGCCTCCCCGGTTTCGCCCCCTTCGTACGGGGTGGCCGCGCCGAGGGCAATACCCTCGGCGGCTGGGACGTACGCCAGCAGCACACGACCGCCGACGGCGCCGCGGTCCTCGGGGACCTGGAGAACGGCGTCACGTCGCTGTGGCTGGTCGTGGGCGAGCAAGGCATCCCGGTCGCGCAGCTCGACAGCACCCTCGACGGCGTCTACCTCGACCTCGCGCCCGTCGTCCTCGACGCGGGCCCGGAAGTCGCTTCCGCCGCAGCCGAGTTGCTACGGCTGTACGAGGCGCGGGGCGTCGCGCGTGAAACCGCCCGCGGCAACCTCGGCGCCGATCCGCTGGGCTTCGCGGCCCGCACCGGGGACGAGGCCTTCGACTTCGCGCCCGTCGCCGCGCTCGCCCGGCGCTGCGCCGAGGAGTACCCGGGGCTGCGTGCGCTGACGGTGGACGCGCTGCCGTATCACGAGGCCGGCGGTTCGGCGGCGCAGGAGTTGGGCGCCTCGCTGGCGACCGGTGTCGCCTATCTGCGCGAGCTGACCGAGGCGGGGCTGAACGTCGAACAGGCCGTAGGACAACTGGAGTTCAGGTACGCGGCCACGGCCGACCAGTTCCTCACCATCGCCAAGTTGCGCGCGGCGCGCAGGCTGTGGGCGCGGGTGGCCGAGGTGTGCGGGGCGCCGGGCGGGCAGGTGCAGCACGCGGTGACCTCGCCGGTGATGATGTCCCGCCGCGACCCGTGGGTGAACATGCTGCGCACGACGGTCGCGACGCTGGCCGCCGGGGTGGGCGGCGCCGAGTCCGTCACCGTGCTGCCCTTCGACCACGCGCTGGGTCTGCCGGACGCGTTCGCGCGCCGGATCGCCCGCAACACCTCGACAATCCTGGTCGAGGAGTCACATCTGTCCCGGGTGATCGACCCGGCGGGCGGCTCCTGGTACGTGGAGCGACTCACCGACGAACTCGCCCACGCGGGCTGGGAGTTCTTCCAGCACATCGAGCAACAGGGCGGCCAGGCAGCCGCGTTGCGCTTGGGCAGCCTCCGCGAGGACCTCGCCGCGACCTGGGCGACCCGCAGCGCGAAGCTCGCCAAGCGCCGCGAACCCATCACCGGCGTAAGCGAGTTCCCGAACCTCGCCGAACGCCTCCCGGAGCGCGCCCCGGCCCTCACGGCCCCGTCCGGCGGCCTGCCGCGCGTGCGCCGCGACGAGGCCTACGAAGAGCTCCGCGCCCGCTCCGACGCGCACCTCGCGGCGACCGGCTCCCGGCCCCGGATCTTCCTGGCCGCGCTGGGACCGGCCGCCGCGCACACCGCCCGCCTCACCTTCGCGTCGAACCTCTTCCAGGCGGGCGGCATCGAGCCCGTCACCGGGGGCGAGTTCGCGGACAGCGGGGCCACCGAGGCCTGCCTGTGCTCCAGCGACGCACTGTACGAGGAGCAAGCGGCGTCGGTCGCCGGGGAGTTGAGGTCGGCCGGTGCCGGGCACGTGTTCCTCGCGGGCCGCCCCGGGCAGTACTCCGGTGTCGACGCCTACGTCTTCGCGGGCTGCGACGCCGTAGCCGTACTCTCCGCCACCCTCGACCGCATGGGAGTGTCCTGATGGCAGCGATGGGCCACATCCCCGACTTCTCCGGGATCGAGCTGGGAGCCCCGGCCACCGAGGTCGGCCCCGACGAGTGGCGTGACGCCGTCAAGAAGGCGGCGGCCGGCGACGACCTCCTCTGGGAGACCCCGGAGGGCATCGCGGTCAAACCCCTGTACACGGGGCAGGACTTGGAGGGCCTGGACTTCCTGGCCACCTACCCGGGCATCGCGCCGTATCTGCGCGGCCCGTACCCGACGATGTACGTCAACCAGCCCTGGACGATCCGGCAGTACGCGGGTTTCTCCACGGCCGAGGAGTCCAACGCCTTCTACCGCCGCAACCTGGCGGCCGGCCAGAAGGGCCTGTCGGTCGCCTTCGACCTGCCCACGCACCGGGGTTACGACAGCGACCACCCGCGCGTGACCGGTGACGTCGGCATGGCAGGCGTGGCGATCGACTCGATCTACGACATGCGCCAACTCTTCGACGGCATCCCGCTGGACAAGATGACGGTGTCGATGACGATGAACGGCGCGGTGCTTCCGGTGCTGGCGCTCTACATCGTGGCGGCGGAGGAACAGGGCGTACCGCCCGAGAAGTTGGCCGGGACCATCCAGAACGACATCCTCAAAGAGTTCATGGTCCGCAACACCTACATCTATCCGCCGAAGCCGTCGATGCGGATCATCTCCGACATCTTCGCGTACACCTCGCAGCGGATGCCCCGCTACAACTCCATCTCCATCTCCGGCTACCACATCCAAGAGGCGGGCGCGACAGCCGACTTGGAGCTGGCGTACACCCTCGCGGACGGCGTGGAGTACATCCGGGCGGGCCGGGCGGCGGGAATGGACGTGGACGCATTCGCACCCCGGCTCTCCTTCTTCTGGGCGATCGGCATGAACTTCTTCATGGAGATCGCGAAGATGCGGGCGGCCCGCCTCCTCTGGGCCAAGCTGGTCAAGCAGTTCGACCCGCAGAACGCCAAGTCCCTCTCCCTGCGCACCCATTCGCAGACCTCGGGCTGGTCGCTGACAGCCCAGGACGTCTTCAACAACGTCACGCGCACCTGCGTGGAGGCCATGGCGGCCACCCAGGGCCACACCCAATCACTTCACACCAACGCCCTCGACGAGGCCCTCGCGCTCCCCACCGACTTCTCCGCACGCATCGCCCGCAACACCCAACTCCTCATCCAGCAGGAATCGGGCACCACGCGGGTGATCGACCCGTGGGGAGGCAGCGCGTACGTGGAGAAGCTGACGTACGACCTGGCCCGCCGCGCCTGGCAGCACATCGAGGAGGTCGAGGCGGCGGGCGGCATGGCCAAGGCCATCGACGCGGGCATCCCCAAGCTGCGCATCGAGGAGGCCGCGGCCCGCACCCAGGCCCGCATCGACTCCGGCCGCCAGCCGGTCATCGGCGTCAACAAGTACCGCGTGGAGACGGACGAGCAGATCGACGTCCTCAAGGTCGACAACTCCTCCGTACGCACCCAACAGATCGAGAAACTACGGCGGTTGCGCGCGGAGCGCGACGAACAGGCCACCCAGGACGCGCTGCACGCGCTGACCCGCGCGGCCGGCGAAGGCACCGGAAACCTCCTGGAGCTGGCGGTGAACGCGGCCCGCGCGAAGGCGACGGTCGGCGAGATCTCCGACGCACTGGAGAAGGTCTACGGGCGGCACGCGAGCCAGATCCGTACGATCACCGGTGTGTACCGCACCGAAGCCGGCGACTCCCCGTCCGTAGAACGCACCCGCACCCTCGTGGCCGACTTCGAGGAGTCCGAGGGCCGCCGCCCCCGCATCCTGGTAGCCAAGATGGGCCAGGACGGCCACGACCGCGGCCAGAAGGTGATCGCCACCGCCTTCGCCGACCTCGGCTTCGACGTCGACGTCGGCCCGCTGTTCCAGACCCCCGGCGAGGTGGCCCGCCAGGCCGTAGAGGCGGACGTGCACATCGTCGGAGTGTCGTCGCTCGCCGCCGGACACCTCACCCTCGTCCCGGCGTTGAAGGAATCGCTCGCCGAGGAAGGCCGCGAGGACATCATGATCGTGGTCGGCGGAGTCATCCCGCCCCAGGACGTCCCCACCCTCCTGGAGATGGGCGCGGCGGCCGTGTTCCCGCCCGGGACGGTGATCCCGGACGCGGCCTACGACCTCGTACAACGCCTGGCCGCCGACCTCGGGCACACCCCGTGATCGAGGTCGACACCTATGTGAAGGGCGTACTCGACGGCAAGCGGGCCCTGGTGGCCCGCGCCATCACCCTCGTCGAGTCGACCAAGCCCCAACACCGGGTCATGGCCCAGGAGTTGCTGACCGCACTCCTCCCGCACAGCGGCCAGGCCCGACGGATCGGCATCAGCGGCGTACCGGGCGTCGGCAAGTCGACGTTCATCGACGCGTTCGGCACGCTGCTGACCTCGCAGGGCTTCCGGGTCGCGGTCCTCGCCGTGGACCCGTCGTCGACCCGCACGGGCGGCTCGATCCTCGGCGACAAGACCCGCATGGAACGCCTGGCCGTGGACCCGGCGGCCTTCGTCCGCCCCTCCCCCACCGCCGGCACCCTCGGCGGCGTGGCGAAGGCGACCCGCGAGTCGATCGTGGTGATGGAAGCGGCGGGCTACGACGTCGTCCTCGTCGAGACGGTAGGCGTAGGCCAGTCGGAAACGGCGGTCGCGAACATGGTCGACTCCTTCCTCCTATTGACCCTGGCCCGCACCGGCGACCAACTCCAGGGCATCAAGAAGGGCGTCCTAGAACTGGCGGACGTCATCGCGGTCAACAAGGCGGACGGGCCGCACGAGCGCGACGCGAAGAGCGCGGCACGTGAACTGGCAGGCGCACTGAGGCTGATGCATCCCGCCGACGCCAACTGGACCCCACCGGTGCTGAGTTGCAGCGCCCGAGAGGGCACCGGCCTCGACACGGTCTGGGAACGCCTCGAACAACACCGCTCACTGCTGGACTCCACCGGCCGCCTAGCTGCCAAGCGCAGCGAGCAGCAGGTGGACTGGACCTGGACGATGGTCCGCGAGGAACTGTTGGGCAGCTTGCGCTCGGATCCGACGGTACGTGCGCTGGCTCCGAACCTCGAACGCCAAGTACGGGAGGGCGAGTTGACAGCGACCCTGGCGGCAGAGGAAATCCTGCGAGCTTTCAAATCCCGGCCATCCGACTTGCCCTAAGGGGCGCGGGGAACCGCGCGACCAGCCCCCACCGGGCCGCAGACAAAAATCGACGCATCCAACCCCCACCCCGTAGGCTGGCCAACGCAGCTGGTTCGCCCCGTCACCCAGACGGACGCGTCGCAAGAGGGAACCCGGTGAAACTCCGGGACTGCCCCGCAGCGGTAAGCAGGAACGACCGCCGTCATACGCACTGGGCCCACACAGGACCTGGGAAGCGACGGCCAGTAGGTGACCCCCGGTCAAACGGAGGCCGTGCCCGCAAGTCCGAAGACCTGCCAACTGCCCGCACGCGAAGCATTCGCGCGCGGAATCCCGGTGACCTCGTGGGCGGGTCGGCGTACATACGGGCGGTCACCATCCCCCGGTCTACGAACCTTCGCGCTCACGTCCCGACACCGGGATCCAGGGAGATATCTCGCGAAGGAGATTTCCGTGACACCGAAGTCCGCAGCCGCGGCAGCACGGGCAACCGTCTACGGCTACCCCCGCCAGGGCAAGGGCCGAGAACTCAAGAAGGCCATCGAGGGCTACTGGAAGGGCCGCGTCGACGCCGACGCCCTCCGAACCACCGCCACCGAACTGCGCCGCACGAACTGGCAGCAACTGACGGACGCCGGCATCCACGAGGTACCGACCGGCGACTTCTCGTACTACGACCACGTCCTGGACACCACCGTCATGGTCGGCGCGATCCCCGAACGCCACCGCACCGCCGTCGAACTCGACGCGCTGGACGGCTACTTCGCGATGGCCCGCGGCACGCAGGACGTGGCGCCGCTGGAGATGACGAAGTGGTTCGACACCAACTACCACTACCTGGTCCCCGAGTTGGGCCCGGACACCATCTTCACCACCAACTCCACCAAGCAGGTCACGGAGTTGAAAGAGGCCCTCGCCCTGGGCCTGACCGCACGACCTGTGCTCGTCGGCCCGGTCACCTACCTCCTGCTCGCCAAGCCCGCCCCCGGCGTGTCCGCGGACTTCGACCCGCTGACCCTGCTGGACCGGTTGCTGCCCGTGTACGCCGAGGTCCTCGCCGATCTACGGGCAGCGGGCGCGGAGTGGGTGCAACTCGACGAGCCCGCCCTGGTCCAGGACCGCACCCCGGCCGAACTGAACGCCACCACCCGCACCTACCGCGACCTCGGCGCCCTCACCGACCGACCGAAGCTCCTGGTCGCCTCCTACTTCGACCGCCTCGGCGACGCGCTCCCAGTCCTCGCGAAGGCACCCGTGGAGGGCCTCGCGCTCGACTTCACCGAGTCCGCCGCCGCCAACCTGGACGACCTCGCCGCAGTGGGTGGACTGCCCGGCAAGCGGCTGATCGCAGGCGTGGTCAACGGCCGTAACGTCTGGGTCAACGACCTCACCAAGTCCCTTGCCACGCTGGGCACGTTGCTCGGTCTGGCCGGCCGGGTCGACGTGGCCGCCTCCTGCTCACTGCTCCATGTGCCCCTCGACGCCGCCGCCGAGCGGGACATCGAGCCGCAGATCCTGCGCTGGCTCGCGTTCGCACGGCAGAAGACGGCCGAGATCGTCACCCTCGCCAAGGGCCTGACCCAGGGCACCGACACGATCGCCGCCGAACTCGCCGCACACCGGGCCGACTTGGCCTCCCGAGCGGGTTCCGCGCTCACTCGCGACCCCGCCGTACGGGCCAGGGCGGCCGCGGTCACGGATACCGATACCCGCCGCTCCCGACCGTACGACGAACGAACCACGGCGCAGCGCGCGCACCTCGGGCTGCCCCCGCTGCCGACGACCACGATCGGCTCGTTCCCGCAGACCGCCGAACTGCGTACCGCACGGGCCGACTTGAGGGCGCGGCGGATCGACACGGCCGGTTACGAGGAGCGGATCAAGGCGGAGATCGGCGAGGTCATCTCCTTCCAGGAGAAGACCGGCCTGGATGTCCTCGTGCACGGCGAGCCCGAACGCAACGACATGGTCCAGTACTTCGCCGAGCAACTGACGGGCTACCTCGCCACGCAGCACGGCTGGGTCCAGTCCTACGGCACCCGTTACGTCCGTCCGCCGATCCTGGCCGGGGACCTCTCCCGCCCGGAACCGATGACGGTCCGCTGGACGACGTACGCGCAATCGCTCACCTCGCGCCCGGTCAAGGGCATGCTCACCGGACCGGTCACCATGCTCGCCTGGTCCTTCGTCCGCGACGACCAGCCGCTCGGCGACACCGCACGACAGGTCGCCCTCGCCCTGCGCGACGAGGTCAACGACCTTGAGGCGGCCGGGACTTCGGTCATCCAGGTCGACGAACCCGCCCTGCGCGAGACCCTCCCGCTGCGCGCGGCGGACCGGGAGGCGTATCTCGCCTGGGCCACGGAGGCGTTCCGGCTGACCACCGCCGGGGTGCGGCCGGAGACGCAGGTCCACACCCACATGTGCTACGCCGAGTTCGGTGACATCGTGCAGGCCATCGACGATCTCGACGCGGACGTCATCAGCCTGGAGGCGGCCCGTTCGCACATGCAGGTCGCGCGGGAGCTGGCCGAGCACGGCTATCCGCGCGAGGCGGGGCCGGGTGTCTACGACATCCACTCCCCGCGCGTGCCGAGCACGGCCGAGGCGGCGGCCTTGCTGCGCAAGGGACTTGAGGCCATTCCGGCGGAGCGGCTGTGGGTCAACCCGGACTGCGGTCTGAAGACCCGCGGCTGGTCCGAGACCCGCGCGTCCCTGGAGAACCTGGTGGCCGCGGCCCGCACAGTCCGCGAGGAGCTGGCCGGTTCCTGACCCGATGGTGGTGGGGCGGCCGGGAGGACACCCTGCCGGCCGCCCCCGCCCTGAGACGGTGATCCGCACAGCCCGCAGAACTGGAGCGACGAAGTGACCAGCCGCATCACCTTGATCTCGCCGGCGATGAACCGCTCCCTGCGGGAGACCCGGTTCGACGACGGCAGTCCGCTCGACCCGAGCGGAGCGACTCGCGCCGAGTCCGTCGCGGGTTCGCTCCGCTCGGTCGACCGGGTGCTGGTTTCACCGACCGTGCGGTGCCGGGAGACGGCGTCCGCGCTGGGCCTCTCGGGCGTGGCGGAGGCGGAGTTGGCGGGGTTGGACATGGGGCGTTGGCGAGGGCTGACCCTCGATGAGGTGATGGCGCGGGAGCCGGACGCGGTGATGGCCTGGCTGACGGATCCGGATGCGGTGCCTCATGGCGGGGAGTCGGTGCGGGGGCTCTGCGAGCGGGCTGCGCGGTGGCTGGATGGGGCGGCCGAGTTCGAGGGCGGGACCCTTGCGGTGGTTGAGCAGGAGTTCGTGCGGGCCGTTGCGGTCACGGTTCTGGATGCGCCTGGGTCTGCGTTCTGGCGGCTCGATGTGCCCCCGCTGACTGCGACCGACCTCAGTGGGCGGGCCGGGCGGTGGAATCTGCGGCTTGGGCGGGAGCTGGGAGCCGAGGACCACTAGCACGCTACGGAAGTCACCTTCAGGGGTATCCCCACCCAGCTATACACACCGTATATACTCGCTGTGTATAGTCCCGGCATGCCATCACTGAACGCTCTGTGTAAGAAGAGGGAAAGACCCCGGGCCGGGTTGCGTGCCGTCGCCATGTTTGTGGCCGTTGGCGTGCTGGGTCTGGCGTCGAGCGGGTGTACCAAGCTCGACACGACCGCGCCGGCCACCGCTCGCGCCGAGGGCGTGTCGGCCACCGCGCGGGCCGGTTTCGGGGCGGTCGACTGCCGGGAGGTGAAGTGCATCGCGCTGACCTTCGACGCCGGGCCGAGCGAGAACTCGGCGCGGCTGCTCGACATCCTGAAGGAGAAGCAGGTCCCGGCGACCTTCTTCCTGCTCGGCAAGCGGCACATCGAGAAGTACCCGGAGCTGGTCGAGCGCATGGCCGCCGAGGGGCACGAGGTCGCCAGCCACACCTGGGACCACAAGATCCTGACCCGAATACCCCCCGCGCAGATACGTGACGAACTGGAGCGCACGGACAGCGCGATAGAGCGGATCACCGGCAAGCGGCCCACACTGATGCGCCCGCCGCAGGGCCGCACCGACGACGAAGTGCACAAGATCTGCCGGGAGTTGGGCCTCGCGGAGGTGCTGTGGAGCGTCACCGCCAAGGACTACGCGACCACCGACTCCGCCCTCATCACCAAGCGCGTCCTCGCCCAGGCCACCCGGGACGGCATCATCCTGCTGCACGACCTGTACCAGGGCACCGTGCCCGCCGTCCCCGGCATCATCGACGCGCTGAAGGAGCGCGGGTACGTGTTCGTGACCGTGCCGCAGCTCCTCGCGCCCGGGAAGGCGGAGCCGGGGAAGGTATACCGCCCCTGAGTCACCAAGCCAGGTGCAGGGCGTACGGGGAACGGTGGATCATCGTCGGCCGCATGGTGACCGGACGGTCCTCCGCCAGCCGTAGACCGGGCAGGCGGGTCGTCAACTCCTGGAGGGTGAGGCGGAGTTGTTCGCGGGCGAGTTGGGAGCCGGGGCAGCTGTGCACGCCGAAGCCGAAGGCGAGGTGGCGGTTCGGGGTGCGGGTGATGTCGAAGGTGTCGGCGCGCGCATGGCGCCTCTCGTCGCGGTTGGCCGCGCCGAAGGCGACGAACAGCGGTGCTCCGGCGGGGAGTTCAGTGCGAACGAGGACGATCGGCCGGGTGGTGACCCTGCGGAAGCCCTGTAGCGCGGTGTCGTAGCGGGCCGCCTCCTCGATCGCGGCGGGGATGCGCTCGGGCTCGGCGCACAGCAGCTCCCACTGGTCCGGGTGCCGGAGAAGATGCAGCACGGTGGTGCCGATGAGCGCGGTGGTGGTGAGGTGCCCGGCGATGAACAAGTTCTGGAGATGGGCGACGAGTTGGTGCCGGTGCTCCAGGGTCAGGTCGCCGCCGCCCCGCTCCTCGGTCACCGAGGCGATCAGTTCCGTACCGAGGTCTTCGCGGGGCTGGGCGTGCCGCTCCCGCACGTACCGGTCGAGGGTGTGCTGCATCGCGACGACGTCCTCGGCCGCGGCGATCTGCTCGTCCTCCTCCAGCGGGCGGAAGAGCAACTCCTCGGCGCGGTGGCCACCATGGACGACCCCGGGCACATCGGCGGGGTCGAGGCCGACGATCCTGCCGACGACCTCGCCGGGGAGCCGCCTGGCGTACGCCGACATCAACTCGACGTGCCCGTCCTTGGCGAACGTGTCGACGAGGGCGGCGGCGCGCTCGGCGGCGTAGGGCAGGACGGCGGTGACGCGGGCCGGTGAGAGGCCGCGGACGATGGGCGCGCGCAACTGCTGGTGCTGCGCGCCGTCCGCGGTGACGACGACGGGCCGTCCGCCGAACCCGCCGCCGAGGACGGCGAGCGCGGCGGGCGCCGGCAGTACGTCGGGCCGTAGGGCCGGCGACGAGGAGAAGTCCTCGGGGCGGCGCAGGACTTCGCGTACGTCGGCGTCCCGGGCCACGAGCCAGGCGTCGAGTTCGGCGAGGTGCGTGAGTCCCTCGGTCTGCCGTGCCCGGGTGTAGTGCGGGTACGGGTCGCACTGCAAGTCGTCGAGCCTGGCGTGCAGTTCGCGGTCCACGGGACACCCTCCGGCCGGTTGCGTGATGCGGTGCGGTGCGGGTCGGGCTCATCGTGCCGTAGGGGTGTGCGGGTGCGGTAGGGAACTTCCGGGCAGGGTGGCCCAGTTGGTCAGAACACCACCGTCCACCCCTCCCGCGCGGCCTGGTCAGCGGTGTACGAAACGCCGTGTACCTTCAGGCCGTTCACGTCGAGGAGGGTGATCTCGCCGCCCTGGTTGCCGAGTTGGACGCCGTCGGTGAGCGGGACGAGCAGGGTGGCGCCCGGGGCGAGGGGGCCGGGCGGTACCGCGCAGGAGTGGCCCAGCCGGTCTCGGACGCGCCAGCCGGTCGGGTCCAGCGGATCGGGCGAGGCGTTGAGGAGGGTGACGCTCTCCGGTTCGGGTGCCGGGCCGCGCGGGTTGACCAGGGCCGCTACGACGCGGACGGGCCGGCTGCCGGGGTCGGGGCGCGAACCGTCGGTGTCCTCCAGGGTGTGGCCGGTGGTGTCGTCGGTGTGCCAGGACTGGCTCTGGAAGGCGAGGAAGATGCCGACCCAGCGGGACTGCGCCGGGAAGTGGATGAGGAGGCCGCCGTCCTGCCAGATCCCGTCGTCGCCGCTGAAGCGGCGGCTGTTGCCCTGGTTCATGTGGATGTCGTGGACGCCGTTGCCGGGCAGGAAGCCGAACACCTTGTCCTTGA
>Ga0307507_10011614_pt1 | contig 11061 bp, 11 predicted proteins | sample 7_EM_MG_FD_207223 | JGI IMG/M metagenome (GOLD analysis project Ga0307507, IMG submission 207223) | Populus trichocarpa ectomycorrhiza microbial communities from riparian zone in the Pacific Northwest, United States - 7_EM | ecosystem: Host-associated > Plants > Roots > Unclassified | place... | reverse complement strand
CATGCTTGTTAGCTCAATTTGAATGATAGGCTACATGCCAAGAAGCAGGTGATAATAAGCGATCTTATGCACTGTAATAAATATCAGAGTGATGAAAAATGAATACCAAATGGAGTCTTGTTGACATATTTCTCACACACTAAAATGCATATATGTTAAGTCTTATTGATTCGATAAATTTATGATCCGTTATATCATCACGATTGAGTTTTAGATTTAAACCAGAAAAAATATTATTCCAATTAAATTTAGTTGAGATGTCGAGTTAGTCTTGTCAAACGTATTCTAAGACCGACTAGGTTAACTTCATAAAATAGAATTGTTTTAATAAATAAAAAATTTGCTTTTTTCCATGTCAACAAATGTGCTAAAATGAATCATTTTTTCCCGTGATCTTTTCTGCAGTAATTGACGAGGATCGATATTGCTATTTTTGCTTCTGCTTATTTTTGAAGAAGAGATGAACTAAATTATATTACATGCCTTTTATCGCTGTCGGTGGATAAAAATTGGAACATGTGGGTGGATTCTTGATTATTAATTCGACTTTTTTTTCAAATAACATATTTTCTCCCAAATTATTATTAAATCTTAAATTAAGTATGTAAATAAAAATATTTCATATTAAGTCTCTAATCTATTGAAAACCATAGGTATACCGAATTCTAGGGTCAACCCAACCAAAAACCTGGGACACAGGTTGACACGTAGATTAACAAGTCAATTAAAGCTATAGTTTTTTTAGAAAAATAAAAAACTATGTCGTTCAAGTTTATAAAACATAGTATTTTAAAGTAAAATATGGCTTGGGTCAGGCTTCGAGTTAGCGAGTCATTAGATTGACTTACCAAGCCAAGTTTTACCATAATTGGGTATTGACACAGGACCCCTTACCTCTGGGTTCTGGCACACGACCCATTCGATTTGGGTCCTGATGCACGACCAATGTGAGCAGGTCTGCAAACCTAAACGTACGGGTTCGCAGACTCGCTTGCTTGGTTCTGCAGCCCCATGTGGCGCGCGGCTCTAGCCAAGCGCCAAGGGCTTCCAAGCCCCAAGCACGGGCCTGCTGACCCAGGCGCATCCCCACGCCAGGTGTCTGCAACCTGGGGTATGCAGTCATACCATGCCTCACCAAAATCGAAATCGATCATTTTCTCTCTAACCATCCATTTAATGCCAAATGCATCCCCGTGAAAAGACAACCCAACGCTCCCCTTGCAGTCTTTACAACTCTTTATGGTAAGGGCAGCTCTGTTATTATATTACTCCAATCCACAGTGAACTGTGTCTAGGTAAACAGTAACAAAGACACTGAGTCTATAAAATAATAATAATAATAAAATGAGTCTCTTACTCAAGGGACCGTTCCAATCCACAGTCCCATGAGTCTTAATGAACAGGACTTTTGCCACATGATTTAACTTTTCTGTTAATGCCTTTTAACACCGTCGGTGGATAAAAATTGAAACGAGTGGGTGGATTCTTGATTATTAATTCGGCTTTTTTTTCCCAAATAACATATTTCCTCCCAAATTAGCATTAAATCTTAAATTAAGTATGTAAATAAAAACATTTCAGTCTCTAATCTAATGGAAACAATAGGTATACCGAATTCAGGGGTCAACCCAGCCAAAAACCTAGGTCACGGGTTAACACGTAGATTAACAAGTCAATTAAAGCTATGGTTTTTTTAGGAAAAAAAGCTATGTAGTTTAAGTTTAAAAAACATAGTATTTTAAAGTAAAATAAATTGATTTAATTTTAAAAAATAAAAAAAATATTATCTCAATATTTTTTTTAAATAATCATTACGTAATAATATAATAGCTAGAATATTAGTCTGCGTTCCACAGCGGGTTAATAATAATATTTTTTTCAAATGTAAATATAATTGAGTTTGGGTTAAAAGCACGGAATGTATTTGCATCATCACCTTCTTCAAATAAAGTATTTTCTACAGTAGCACCATGAATAGCGCATAGCAGAGCAGCATCCAATACATCGACAACTAATTTTTTTTTCTTTTAAGATATTTTCAATTTTTTTTCTTTAATTTGTTTTTCTTTTCTCTTATTGATTTTTTTTCATACTGTAAAGAGAAAATAAATTGACGTAATTTTTTCTTATGTTGTATAAAAGTTGGGTGATGATATTTTTTTTCATTTAAGGTTAGGTTAAATTTTCTTATTAAAATATTGTTTTTGCGTTTTAAAAATTCTTTAAAAAAAATTAAAATTTTTTGCTTTACATCAAATTAAAATTTTTGTTATATTTTTATATTATTTTGATGTAATGACAGATTTAAATAACTAGCCTCAAGGTACACTTACAAGATGTGGAATTCTATTACTCCGATAAGAAGAAAAAAAAATAATCTAGTATTACTTAAATAAATCTAATTATATGAAAGTTGCTACCATTCTAGCTTCCATGGTTGTAAAACCTGGACCATCCTGTAACAGAGAAACAAATCATTTGTAACTGAGGATTGAAGGAGTGAAGAGGTTGGTGGAAACAAGGGGACGATGAGAAGAGTTTGAAGGAGTGAAGATGTCTGCGGAAATCATGAATTGTTGATGGAAAGAAGGGGAGATGGGTAAGCGAGCGCAGGGAAGGGAAGAGAGGAGAGATGAGGGATATTTTGGTTAAGAGATAACTGAACGGTCTTCCAACGTGCAATAACTTTGCACAGGAATCTTCTAGTCAGTGGAAACGAAACAGATTGGTCTAAACATTGTGCTTGCATTAATAAATTCATGGCCACGTGTAACCAATATTATTGGATTGGCTACATGCCATATATAGATTAACATAAAAATCACCGGTGTGATAAAAGTTAATGTCATGACAATCACAAAGTTAATATGAATGTTGAATTGTTACAGCTTGTGGAATTGCTGGGCTACTCTCCGATTAATGGAGTCTCATTGAATTGTGTACCAGACGCTGCTGCTGCTGCTTTAGTTCCTTCTGCTTATGTTTGAAGAGCAAATGACTGTACACGATCTCATTCCATGTATCAGGAACCCCAGGGAGACACCAATGACTGCAATCTTGGACTCTCGACAATGACCTCTCCTCTTCAGTCATATTTTGCTCCCTATATACTGAAGGATGTGCGTCCCTCCGGAAATTAGTCATTCTTGTAACGTTTAGATAGAATACTGGTGTCTTCATACGCTTGAGTGTCGATTCCAGAATCTTCACCATTGGGGGATCTTCTTCAAAATAAGTCTCCTCCATAAGCGGCTTGGTCTCACTGTCACATTTCCCACCAGAATCCCACTCTCCACCTCTGTGAATGGAACAAAAATGTTACAAGATTGTTATGTGAGCCTCTGTTTTCGAATCCACGGATAGCTTATGTTCTTCGTTACATACCTAAAATGAGAAACAGAATATCCCCTGAAGAAAACAAGGGTCTTGAACGGATCCGTCTTTGTTTCCACCCATCTAGCCCATGTTCTCAAAGCTTTCCGAAATGCCTTGTCGACATTCAGTTGACTGTAGACATGGCTACCTTCTTGATAGTAACCCCTCCTGCAAGTATCTGATGTTATAATTTGTTCCTGGATGATTTCCTAATAAGAATGATACCTGAAGAGAGGAAACATTTATGTCACCCGTCCAAAGTTTTCTCATGAGTCCACCAATGTCCAGTGTTGAATATCAGAACATCTGCAGTTTTGTAATTGTCGGATGATCTCTCAAGCATATCAAGGCGGAGAGTTTCCTTCTTTGATCCATTTTTACCTTCCATTTCCCATTCTTGAACAAGAAATGGTGATTGAAAGAATTCCACCGAGGAATTGTAATCCTACCAATCCAAGTAAATTAATGTTTTCAAACAATGAACAGATTTCTTGTGGCATTTATAAGAGACGAAAAGGAGAATACCAAACCACGTACTTCGAATATGAAAGAGTAAGAACTCTCCGATCGAAATTCTTCTCTGCCAGAGGCTTCGAATACTTTAGACTTGTCTTCCACCGAATTTCGAAGAATACAAACCAGAGATTCCCACATGTTCCTATTGAGAGAATCACCGACAAAGACTAATCTCTTCCCTCTTAACATCTCCAACATAATCTTACCATTCATCCTGCAAATTGAAGTTGGCATGTATTTCAAGGATTAATATTTGATAATTTGATAGAAAAAGGGAGAAAACCCCCTGCACTTCTCAACACAATTGCTATCCGAAATCAAATATATTATAGCTAGAAATTATAAATACAGGCTCAATATATATATCATAACACAATTGAGAAGGTACAAAAACATATGATCATATTTTATGTTTACCTCGGGATATTGCAATGCCTTGGTTGCCATCTATATTTTTGATACTCACTATCAAGCCTTCCATTGATAAAACAATTGAAAGGTTCATCAATATGAGGACAAGATCCTGGTGCAAATATAGGGTAAGAATCATCCTTCCCCCATTTCCCATCAAACCAATTGCACTGCTCCATTTTCCTCACCCATTTCTCAATTTTCGTGTTCCTATCTCTCCCTTTTGAATCCAATGCCAGCACATTGCTTTCAACTCTCTCTTTCTCCACAGCCCTTTTTTTATCCCCATTTTCTCTCTTCAAAGCATACTGCTCCTCCTCACCATGAGAATCATTTCCTGCATCCACCTTCCCATGTTGTGCTACAGTCTCATTTAAACCAGCACTTAATAAAGGGCTCTTTTCAGACGTGAGATTGTATTCTTGAGACAAAGAATGAACCCCATATTTAGCATCAGCTAACGGAGATTCGTTGGGAACATGAAGAAGGGTGTGGTGTTGGTGAGAAAGAGATGAAGAATTTGAGAGAAAGTGAGAGATAAGGGAAGAAAAAGGGAAGGAATAGCCAGAAAATGATTGAATATAGAGCAAGAGAAAAGTGGATGGTATAAAGATAAACGTGAATCCAAAAGCAAATGACAAACTTTTTCTTCCTGTGAAAGGAATGAAATTAGGCTTTGATGTGTCTGCAGATTTCGTGAGTAGACGGTGTTTTGCTGAAGATATTGGTAATGATGAATCTGTCATCGTCAAAGAACTAGCTTTTTGTGCGGGGATGGCGGAAGATCTCTGCCCTGTGTAAGAACTTGCTTGGCACTTTATGTGTTGTGTTTTTGGGTTCTTGGAGATTCATGCAAGTAATTGCATGCGTCAACCAAGATGTGGTTGATTTCTCATTTTCCTTAATATATATATATTTGGTTAAAAAATAAAAAATGCTATTTTTATAGTTGTTTGTAACTTAACATTTGTGTTGGTTTTATTTGACAATTTAATTGTATATTTTCTAAAATAGCATTCATTTATAACCATATTTTTAGTATCATTCACTATAAATAAATATCATACTGCAATTAGTAAAATTAAGATATTTAAAAATAGTTAAATGTCAATTTGATTAAGAAACTAATTTATATTCTTACAGCTAAGAAGAATTAGTATATAAAATTATCAAAAACACATGAAATAGTAATATCTCAATTCACAAATTACATTTTAATTTTTACAGAAAATAAGAAATTCTTCCATAAATTAACAAAAACTTCGATCAAACTCAACTTGTCATACTCATAATCCAATCTATACAAATTAATAAATATTATTATTATTAACATATTTACTTTAATTACCATCAATAGAGGAGTGTTGCTTTCTATTGAATTTTCATTTTAAATGGCTGAAACCAAAGCTTGAAATTTGTGAAACTTAAAAATGCAATGTGTGTCGCCCAGGAGATAGCCATGCTAACTAACAGTAACAAGCATGAGTTCTAATTTCCACAGCTCTGAAGCTAAAGCAAGAGAAACCTGAATTATTACTAGCCATCATTGATACGAGACTGTTAACTGCGGATTAAAAGCAGAAAGAAAACAAGAACTTTTCATTTAATCAGTTGCTTGTGTATCAAGTTACATAAAAAATCAAATATAAGTTACACTCTGGCTTTGTACTTCTGCAAGGGCAGACCCGGGAAGCCTACGCCAAAGCACATGAAATGAAAAGTTTAGTTGGCATTAAGAGAGACCAATAACCTTGCCGGTGGCAGTGTCCAGATCAATGTCATAAAAGCAAGGCCTTGTTGGAAGTCCTGGCATGGTACTCATAGTCCCAACCAAAGGATAGATGAAACCAGCACCGATGCTAGCCCTGACATCTCTTATTGGCAAAACAAATCCAGTGGGGGCTCCTTTCTCAGACGCTTGGTGTGAAAATGAATACTGGGTTTTAGCCATGCAGATCGGCAGACCAGAGAACCCTTGCCTGCTGTACATCTCAATTTGTTTCTCAGCCTGGTTAGACATAAAGTGAAGGTCAACGTCAGAGAACATGGAATTTAAACAAATGTCCATGTTTTAAAATTTTCAGTCATGGGCACTTCGCTGGCAAATTTCTGAACCCCGCATGACTTGAATGTGAGAGAAAACGGATTTCTCTGAATTATCTTCTATTTTAAACAAACTTCATACCTAGAAAAATGCATCAAACATCTCCCACAATGATTTTCGTTGCAAGAAAACTTTTTAATCCTTTCACAGTTAGACCATTTCAGCCCAGTTACGCCAGTCATTTTTGGTAAAAAAGGGGAAAAAAATGAAAAATTAAGATTGAATGCAACTACCAATTGGGACTGCTGTACGCATCAAAACATGAACCTTCAGATAGAATTAAAAGAACCATAATGGAAATTGAGAGATAAAAAGAAGAAACAAATTCTTTACCTGCTCTGAGTATTCGACACCACTAGCACCATATGACCTTGCTATTGCCTCTATTTTCTCTTTAATACTAATGTCCAAGGAATATAAAAACTTTAATGGCTGTGTCACATTCCCACATGCCTTTTGAACTGCAATTCCAAGTTCCACCTGAGGAACACAACGCAGTGAGATAAGCAGACAACAAAAGGTTAAAACCAATTCTTCGATATTTTACTGATTCTGTCTAAAGACACATGCTCAAGAAGCTAGAGTCAGATTTGTGCTACTGTCAAAAGAGGACCATTTACCAGCTTCAAGGCAACTAGACAAGACAATAAATTCATATCAGGCAGTGAACTTTTCATCCACTGATATATATATTCCGTGATCCTGATCCAAAATATGATTAGAATTATTTATTTCTTGTACAGGATGTAACCAGATGAAACAGGCAAGGGGGTGAAGCAGACATGCAAGATTTCACTTGCAGGATAATCAACTCCAAACACCAGCAGTTGAAAGGATATAACACATTAAATAAAGTATGAATTCTATATTAGGGCTATGATAGAAGGCAAACTGAGGAGCACTACCAATGAATTGATAGAGTAACATTTAAGACACCACGGCAATTTTGGTGTTTATAATGAGGATAAAGGACATATCTTCTGCAAAGCTCAAAGCTCGGTAAACTTGTGGTAGTTCTTTCTAGGTGAAAAAGTAAGAACCATGCAGCTCTATCTTGACTTATTTGGTTTCACAGAGAGCCGAGTGATGCACAAATTCATCCTGGTTCAGTATGGGAATGGACAAACAGGAAGAAGCAACTTACTGCTCCTTTCCCACCATGAGCATGGTGTGTACAGACAACAGCATCATATGCCCCAGCAGTCAAAGCTGCATTTCTGACAGCATTAAGTTCTGCTTCTGAATCAGTTGCAAACATGTTCACAGCAACAACAACATTTACACCATAAGCCTTGGTGTTAGAAATATGCCTAGCTAAATTCACACAACCGGCTTCAACCAAAGACACATTCTCAGTTGTGTAGGCACGGTCAAGAGGCTTCCCAGCAACCACTTCTGGCCCACCACCATGCATTTTCAGGGCCCTAATTGTTGCAACAATAACAGCACACTGAGGAGTCAAACCGCTGTATCGGCACTTTATGTTCATGAACTTTTCAGTTCCAATATCAGAACCAAAACCTGCTTCTGTGACCACAAACCCACCCGGTCCCACCAGCTTCAGTGCAATCTTATCGGCCACGATGGAAGAATTTCCATGAGCAATGTTCGCAAAAGGACCAGCATGAACAAGAACAGGAGTTCCTTCAAGAGTCTGCATTAAAGTAGGGTTGATAGCATCCTTCATCAGTACAGTCAAGGCACCTCCAACACCAAGATCATCAGCTGTCACAGGGTCCCCGGCCTTGCTATTGCCAATCACCATTTTACCAAGCCTCTCTCTCATATCAGCTAGAGATGTTGTGAGGGCCAAAACTGCCATTATCTCACTAGCTACAGATATATCAAATCCTGTTTCTCTCACCATCCCTTTTTCTTCAGGACCTTGTCCAACAGTAATCTTTCTCAAAAACCTGTCATTGACATCCATTACTCTCCTCCATGTTATCGAAGCTGGGTCAATATCAAGCCTTGCAAATTTTTTTACTTCTTGTGGTGTGAGTTCCTCAGGCTTGGTCTTGGAGATACCAAGCCTCTTCAGACGCCGAAACATTATGTCACTAAAGCTTCGTTTTCCTTCTTTGTTCGGTGGGCATAAGCGGTTTAAAAGAGCCTTGTCTGATTGTGTAGACTCATGGAAAATCCGGGTATCAATAGCAGCTGCTAGGAGATTATTTGCAGCTGTTATTGCATGAATATCTCCTGTTAGGTGAAGATTGAATTCATCCATTGGAATAACTTGACTATAACCACCACCAGCTGCACCCCCTTTTATTCCAAAAGTCGGTCCTTGTGATGGTTGACGAAGGCAGGTAGCAACCTAGCATCAAAAAGAAAAGAATTCCTATCATAAACAGAGGCATATCCGGAATTATGATATCCACACAATCATTTACACCAAAAATGTAAAGAAAACAAGAAACACCACTGCCTGCTATAAAGACAAATTCATATCTAGTTTCCTAAACATCCTCGTGCACTAAAGAAACCAAGAAAAAAGAAATTTATTAGAGTGGAAAGAACTAAAATTTGACTTTGGCAATGCAGCTATTTAACCAGAGATCAGTTTCCTGGGTTGTTGACTAAAAGCTACGGAAGAATTGTGGTAGCTTTCAAGATTGCAAATTTCAGATCTATATTCTTGAAAAAAACAAAAGCCTGAGCCAACTTTACTGCTCTTTTCACCTTTCATTGCAAGGGCGTGCGAGGAAAAATTGCCAAAGTTCTACCATATATAAATGCAGCTGTTTAACATAGATGTACAAATACCAAAAACCAGCAAATTTATGAGTGTGAAGGTAATGGGATGTATTAACTTATTAAGACTTTGAATAACAGAATGTGGGAATTTTTCAATTGGACATGAACAAACATTGAAAATATATGGTTCAAGTCAAGTTCATTCTAACAAGCAATTCGAGTCAACATACATTTGGGTATTCCAACAAGAGTTTATGGCTTTTCATTACCACTGACATTCCTTCCCGAAAATATCTTAGTTCATGCACATCTCAGGCTAAAATAGTTTGTGACACTCTCTGCCTCAGCTCGTGAAGGCCCTCACCAATAAAATGATGCCAACCTTCAGATATTGATATAACTTCTACCATTAGAAAGACAAGACATAACAATGACAACAGCATGAAGCTCAGTATAAAGCAGCCAAAAGAAGTAGCCTTTCAATAAACTGTAATTACCTTTAAAATCATACCCATACAATCACTACTGAGCAAAACTGAATCTTGAGAGTCCTCACAAAACGTGTTAGATGGTAGAACTGTCTCCACAGTCATCCTTCTAGGACCTCATATGATGGGATCGTAACTAGGTAATTGCCCCCTTTTCTACTTAAAACAGAAAACGTTTTGGAGCTGATTTCTTATTTCTTCTATTATTTCTGTTCCACAGATTCTATAAGGCACTTTCCTTGTTATCAGCCAGTCCAAAAACTCAGTATGGATTCTTGACTATGTCATAAAAACATAAATCAAACTGATAGCTTGAAACTAATGGAATGAAAGTTTAAAAATTTGTTGCCCAGGTAAAACTCAACAACATTGACCGCACAAAACATGGACAGAAGGGGAAAATGAAATGAAACCAGTAAAAAGCAAGAAATGGAACAAAACAAAAGGCTACCTTTTTATCAAGAAATGCACCCAAAGCCTGACAGAGGCCAACAGTAGTAGTGGACTTTCCTTCTCCAAGTGGTGTAGGAGTAATCCCTCCAACCACCACATAGTACCCATCTCCTGATCCTTCAAGCTCATCAAGCACAGGCAATAATACCTATAAAATCAACCAACAAATCAATCTTCTTAGCCTCTCCTAAAAATATCTAAAAACCCTTTAAGAGAGATTGGATTTTCAAGAATTTAATCCATGGAAACCATTGTTTCAAAGGAAAAACATCTACACCAATCAAGATGGTCAACATAAACAATCAAAAGAAAGCAAGAAAAACATCTACACCAATCAAAAAGGTCAACATAAACAATCAAAAGAAAGCAAGAAAACAATCACTTCATAATATTACATAAATCCCATCACAAGAAGATAAAAAAGAACTCACCTTGGCCTTGTATTTTCCATAAAGATCATAATGTTTAGGGCTAAGATTCAGCTCTTTAGCAATCTCAGATATGTGAAAAGGTTCCACTGAGTTAGCAATGTCTATGTCAGCTGGTACTGGTGACACCACCTCCAACTTCCTCAACGTTTTTGATGCACTCATTGTTTTTTGTTTCAGTACTGTGAATTCTGATGCTAGAAATTCCAAATCTTTTATAGCTGAATCAACTGCTTACATGAATATTATTTAGAGGACCAGTGGAGAGAAACCATTTTACTAATGAAAAATCAGGTTTAGTCCCTTTAAATTTAGAACAGTTTCACTTTGGCTGGCTTATATAGGTTGGATTTTAGTATTTTATCAACTATTAGTTTAAAAATTTCTGAAAAAGTTTAAAAATGACCCTTGAGAAAATCAAACAAAATTTTATCCTTTTTAATCATTTTCTTTTAGATGTTCATGTTTTGATTTTCATATTATTTCCAATAAAATAACATTACGTCAAGTTCTTAAAACAACATAAATATTAACATCTAAAAAATAACAATTAATGATGATAGATATAAATAATAACTATATATAA
>Ga0307507_10011613_pt1 | contig 11063 bp, 4 predicted proteins | sample 7_EM_MG_FD_207223 | JGI IMG/M metagenome (GOLD analysis project Ga0307507, IMG submission 207223) | Populus trichocarpa ectomycorrhiza microbial communities from riparian zone in the Pacific Northwest, United States - 7_EM | ecosystem: Host-associated > Plants > Roots > Unclassified | place... | reverse complement strand
AATAATCTATTCTGGGAAGCCCTTTGCCCTAAGGATGTATAGGAGACGCTTATAGGGTATATTATTATAGGCGCCGCTGATATCTAGGCTAAGTATTAATACTATAAAGTCCTTTCGCATAGCCTATGCAGTTTTAATGGTAGTAGCGAGTAGTGTAAGTGCTAATAGCGTTAAGCGATTCTTTCTTGCCCCCATTTGGCTTTATAGTAATAGGGCGTGTTTCTCTACTGTATCTACTATATAGCCCGCTATAACCTTTTCTAAGATCTTGCTTAGGGTGTTTTCTAAAGCAATAGGGCGGTAGCTTCTTGGGATTAAGTAGTCTGCTTTACCTTCTTTTTATAAGATAACCGTTATTATAGATCTTCTAAGTCGCGGATAGTAGCCTATTATAAAGTATACTCTAGCTACGTCTACAAGCTAAGGTGCTATAAGTGGTCTATAGGTCTTTAGGGCTTTATTTAGGATCCTATCTAGTCTTAGTGCTGTATTATTTAAGAGGCGGCTAATAATTCTGGCTATTTCTTCAGTTATTATGTCGCTGTTAACCCTTAGGTAAGTCACCAGTGTTTTACTAGTAATATTGCTAAGGTCTACTAAAGCTAGTTAAGGGAAAAATCTTTCTATAAGGATCTTTGCCTTCTTATTATTGTTGCTTATGGCCTATAGTTCGCCTACTCTTTATAGAAGTAGTAGGTGTAGATCTTTTACTAGGCATCCCGCCTTTTTCTTTACCCATTTTACTATAGTCTAAAGGCCCTTATTATAGGGGAGACTTAAGTTAGTAGTATATTTATTTATAAACTGTCTCTAGTTATTTCTTGCTTCTTTTCTTAAGGTATTCTTTAGCTAGTTTCTTATGTCTTTATATTATCTCTCGTCCTTAGAATTATGGCTACTTGTATATTTCCTCCTTGCTTATCATTGGCCGGCTATAAAGGCCGCGCACTATACGGACTATGCGTATCACGTATAGGGGCCTAGTTTTAAAACCAGGCAGTACTCTTTTAGCCCGCTTTTAATTGCTGCCTAGATCCTTTCTAGTCTTTAATTAATTTCCTTAGGGGTAGCCAATAAGCCTTACTTATTTAGTATTAGGTAGATTTCTTTTAAGTCTTAAAGTTATTATTTAATTGTATTAAGGAAGCTATCTACGTTAAGCTTCCTTATTGCGTATCTTTTACTATTTAGTTGCGCCTTAATGTCTAGATCTAGTTATATTTGGATAAAGATATAGTCTAAGGTAAATGCCCATTCTTCTTTAGGGGAGCACCTTTTAAGTCTCTAGTATAGGTTTTCGTCCATAATCGTAAGGTTAATTGTACTTTTAGCGGTGCCCTATTGCCATATAATTACACCTAGGGGGGTAGCTAGCTTAAGGCCCCCATTATCTATAGCTCTTAGTAGGCACTCTACCTATTAATTAGCAGCAACATGGATGCCCCCCTACTATAGGTGGTAGGGGTTTATATCTCCTAGTAGAATAAACTCCACGTGTTTAGTTTCTAGCAAGCTTATTACAGATATAATATTCTCTGTCTATACTACCCCTTTAACCCTAGGGTTATAGATATTAATAATTTATACTAGTCCCCTATATATCTGGATGGTTATAACTGTAATATCTAGGTTAACTACCTGCCATAACTATAAGGCAAGGCTGATATTTTTGCTAATCATAAAGCATACGCGTATAGCTGCTTTTGGTTTATATAGGAGCTAGAATCCTTAGGGGCAGTATATTAATTATATATAGGTATTATAATACGGCTCTTATATGGCAAGAATATGGTGTTTCTCTAGGTCTAGACTGTCTAGTAGGGGCCTTGCTAGACGGTAGTTCGTATTACCGCAGTTATACTATATAATGGTCAAGTGGCGGACCCCCAGCGGGGGTCCTTCGCCTCTCCTTCGCTCCTCACTTCTTCCGTTTCCACTTTCTCTAAAATATTCAGAACTTCCGTCTCCTATATTTGCTCCCTGGCCACTACTTATTTTATATAGAGCTTTCCATTCCTATGTCTTGTGTTTCTACTAGCCTTTCTAAATCTAAGTCTGTTATTGCCTCTGGTTCTTCCCCCATTCTTGCTGGTTGGCTATATGCCCCTTGTAAGCCAGCTACGTGTATTATATTTGCCGCGTTAAATCTAATTCTTAATTGTCCCGGCCTTGAACTTGCTGTAGCCGTCCATAGGGGTCTTCCTACTGGGCGTCCTCTCCCTTGTGTCCCATGTGTCCCTTGTGTCCCTGTTCGGTCTGGTAATGTCGCGCGGCGTCGCTTTTGGCCCGTTGAGGCTTGGGAAGGAAGTTAACTACTTAAAGGATATATAAGAAGTATATATCAACCTAATATTATAGGTAAAGGTGCTACAGTTCCTCTCATTTCCGTTAATTATTTATAATACTCTTTAAGACGCAACCTTCTACTTATATAGTATGAAAAAGAGTAAAGCTATATAGATATACTCTTTATAATTATATAACCCTAGATAGGACCTTTCTTATAAATATAATAGGTTTAGGCAAGATACTTTAAATGCTTTTAATCTAGTATACTAGTGTGTTAATAACCAAGATTAACCTTAACTGGCTTAATTAGAAAAATTAAAAAGGTAGAGATAAAAGTCTCTATCTTGCCCCTAGTATAAATAAACACCTATAGCCGCCTAACGCCTAACGCCTAAGTTAAATAGATGGCATACTATAGTGCTATTATATTAAAGGAAGTATTGCCAGAAAATTTCTTAACTAGCTAGTGGGACCAACTATATATATTACTAGATAGAATCTACTTGTTACGGACGCTTTAAGTACAATACTATAACTACTTGGAGAAGAGTTGGAGGAAGCTAGTTAATTAATAAGGGTATAGTCCAAGATGGAACCAGTGGAACTATATAACGAGGAATGGTAGCCAAGGTTATATGATGTTATACATAATATACATAGGGTATAAACGGGACGTACGTACAACCTGTATAGTGTGTATCTTACATATAAGGAGGATTTCTTAGGAGTATGGTTATGTATTTAAAGACCTATAGTCCCTACCTAGGTAGTTCCTTTCTTTATAGTAAATCTTAGAATATAATTAAAGTTAATCTATTAGGCAACCACTCTACCAGTTATACTTATTACTGTTATATTATTAACTTCCTGTTTACCTACACACTGAGCCTATTAGTAAGTCCATCGTGGTATTTCCTATAAGACTTTATTATACATTTACTACTAGGTTATAGTATTAATAAAGTCAAATAATATGCTACTAAAAGCACTAGTTATAATGCTATCTACGGCAGCTACAACCTTAGGGTTAAGAGGAGATACCAGTATAAAAGATACTAATTCACAGCTAGTCACAGTAGGTTAGTTACAAGAAATGGTTAATTAATTAATAGATAATAATTAAATACTTAAAGATTAAATTAATAGAATCGGAGTAGCTAAGGTTAAGTTACCCTTAATTAAACGATTCTTAGGGGAGAAGTTAAAACTCAAAGGATTTCTTACGTAAATGCACTTTAAGGTTATATAAGAAGGAGTAAAGTTAGCAACACCTATAGACCAAGTGGCGTATATAGGATTGTTCTTAACAGGAAGAGCACTTAAGTGGTTTAAACCTTACGTTACCAAAATCCAAACTAATGGAATAACAACTACTAACCAAGAAGTATGGTTTATATTTACTAATTAGAACGGGTTTGTAGAAAGACTTACGCAGATATTTAGAGACCTAGAAGCCACAACTACAGCAAAAAGAAAACTTTAGAACTTAGTACAACGCACTTTAGCAATTAAGTATATAACGCAATTTCAGATACTTGTAATGTAGGTTAAGTGGAACAATAAGGCGCTTATGGTATAGTATAAGTAGGGACTTAAAGCTAAAGTCTAGGACGCAATTATCCTAATAGAAGATGCAGAAACTCTAAAAAAGTTAATAGATTAGTTAATTAAGATTAATAATAGGATCTATTAAAGGGAATAAGCTAAGAAAGGACAAGATAGAGTTCTATAGTTGTATAAGGCGCAGAGCACGCATTAATAGATATAGAGTTATAAACTATGGAACAGTAGGCTAGAGCTAATGGACTTAAGCGGCACTAAAGAATTTAAAAGATGGAATAAGAAACTATAAAAATCCAGAGGTTAAGAATTAAGTAATTAAAGGACCAAGGAGCAAAGGATAAACTAGGGATTTTAGTAATAAAAAACGTTTAGGCAGACTCTATAGCAAAAGCAATGGTTTAAATTAGGAGCTTATATAAATTATGGAAAATAGGGTTATTTTGCTAGAGACTATAGAGGTAGTTAGAGTAACTATGCGGTAAAAGGCACTAGGTTGTTAGAGTACAATAGTGCAGATATAGGTATATTATACGGGACTAAGAGGTGTTTAATTAAGCACTTTGCGTTTTATTATAACAACGCATGCTAAATTTATAAGGACGCTAAGTATGGCGTAAGCTATTAGCTATAAGAGCTAGAGTTAACGGGGCTTAAAGGAACCATAGAGTTAAATAAAGAACAAGATTAACTCTATAAGCTAGATTAAGATATTACAGTAATATATAGATAAAGATTAGTAATAATAATAATAGAGTTAGAGTACACTATACTTATTAATTAATAGCAATAAGAAAGAAAAAGAGACTAATTAGGAGTATCTAAACCTTAGTGACGTAATAGAAGCAGAGACTAAGACCACTATAGAACGTGGTTTAGTAACGGATATTATAATACCGTTGGATACGGCATCTATCGCTTTATAAGATGGAAGGAGTAATATCTAAAGACAATTAAGCAAGCAGATAACTGCTAGTGCTAGCTTACCACTTAATAAAGGCAAAAAGCTAAAGGCTTAAGATTCTTAAGACGAGATAAGAGACGCTTAAGATTTTTAAAATAAGATAAGATATACCTAAGAACCTATAATAGACAATAACCGGTAGAAAAGGGCAGCAGCTTAGTTTAAAGACAAATAAATAAGTACGGGACGAAGATTCCTAGGGAACTAAGACTTTAAAGAATAAATAAGGTCTATAGAGATTCTAGGTAAATACAGTGTTTAGCTTAAAGGTTAAAAAGTTAATATAGTAATTAAGAAGCAAGATAACTTTAAGGATCCTTTTAGAAGACGAAAACTAAAAGAAACTATAGATAAGTTTAGGTAATAAATTATTATATAGTAGGAATAAAAGCTAGACTAGAGATTAGCTATATTAGGATATATAAAGAATATAGTACCTATATAAAAAGTTATAAATAGGCCAAGGGTAGGAACGCTAAGAGCTAAATAGTTAGATAAACTGGAACAAGAAGAGAATCTAGGGATTCTAACTAGATTTATAGAACGATATACTAAAGGTTATAACGACGCAGTAATAAAGAGATACTTCCTTATAGATAGATTGTATATACTTACTAAGCTATACCAGAAGTGGTATAAGCAAAGAGGGAATAATAAGTGGAAAGATGTCTGTATATAGCTAGATAAAAAAGTTATACTAGACTAAGCAATATCTAAAAAGCAGATAAGTTACATAAAAGGGGCGTTAGTTATAACGTTAAAGAACTTAGAAGAATAGGCCGTAGACTAAAGGGAGATAATATAGATATTAGTACTATAGTGGGGTAAAATGTCCTATGCTTAGTGTCTTGGCATTTTCCTGTATATATTGAGCCTTTGGCTTCCCTCCCTCTTATACATAATCACGAACCTACCGGAATATATTCTTTTCTTTCCTTTCTTATAGACTGCTTTACTGATTACTTTTGACTAATTATAACCGACCGACTGATAGATAGATAGACAGACTGACTAACTAACAGCATTCTGACTTCCTATCTAAGAGACACCGTACCCTTTTATATATTATTTGGCATTCCACGTAGGGATCAACAGCAAGCTCTTTAGATTAGAAGTCTGGTGCTACATACACAGAAGACACGTAGGAATATACTACAACTGCTAAAGAACCGCTAGCTGTAGAAGAATAACCAACTGTAGAAGAACTAATAGACAAGACGGCAGAACTAGAGAACTAGAGAACCAGGCAGTATTAGACAGTAAGGGGAACCAAGCAGACCCTAAACAGAAAGACAGCGGAAAAGACAGACAGCCAGACTTAACGCACAGGCTAAAGAGTGGCAATAGGAAGCAAAATAGTATAGGTCAAAAGGTCTTGGGAGTTGGGTTCGGTGCCTATACTTAGAAATTTAGCGTTAAGCGAACCAGTTGGCCAATTAGATAACTACTAGTAGTCAAAATCTCGCCACCTACGCGCGCACGAGCATGGCCAGAACATTATTAAAGATATAGAGACGATAAGCTAAGGGCTAATTAGTTAGATAAAAACGAGATCTAAAATATCTGGCGGCGAAGGAAGCTAGTACTGCCCTTTAAGAACAGAGACAATACCAAGCAAGGCTATAAGTACACGAGATTAGATCTACCTTTAAAAGCTTCCTATTCTGGCTTAGCTTTGTCCTCTTTTAAGTTATCTAGATTATATTAGTAGCGGCCCTAGAGGCACTCCGTAAGGACCTACCGCACGGAATAACAGCAGGCTAAAATAGATGGACGTATTAAGACCCGGTAGTGGTAGAAGATAAAGATTCCGTGCTCTCCCAGGAAGACCTCCCCTTAGGCATTAAGAAGCAGGCGCCTTCCGTTAGGGATATAGCTGTATAAGTAGACCAGCCGAAGCATGCACCTGTCAATATCCTGCTAGGATAGTTATCTAGGACATCCTCTGTTAAGACCACGGCCATACAAACAGACCTACCGTAGCGTTTACCTGTAATACCTAGGACCGATAACCCTTAGCAGACAAAGGATAAAAGCCGTAGGGATTACCTGCAAGCTCCTAAGGATGCATTACCTTATAACCAGTAGTTAACGGCTCAAGACAAGATCTACGTTATGGTTTAGCCTATGCCAGCCCTAGGAACTGTTAGAACTTCCTACTTTATAGGGCAGAACGTATCGCAGTTTATTAAACAGTACAAATGGCTATGCACCCAATATCGTGTAATGAGTAAGGAGAAGCACTAGGGCCTTTTAGAGTACTGTAATTACTAAATAGGGGTGTGGATCTAAAGCTTGCCTAAATTTATAGCTAGCAATTAGATGGAGCTTGTAAGAAAGCTTAGGGCAGAATACTAAGTAAACGACTACTACCAACGCATGGAGACAAGAGACTTTGTGGAAGCTTTTATTCAAAAATCTACAAAACAGCCAGGCGAGCTGCGTTACTACGTGCACGACTTTACTACTATCTCAGTAAGAGCGGTAGCCGTAGGAAACCTTACTAAGCAAGAGAAGGGGTAGTGGTTTATGCGAGGACTCCCTATCGAATACCATAGGCACGCAATAGAAAAGATAGGAGCCGTAGTAGACAAGCCCAGTACCCTTATATTTAAAAGGCTAAAGGAGGCTATAGAGTCAAGAATAATGGCTGCAGAGAACGTTAAGCGAATGGCTGTTCTTCCAGAGGAAGATGTCCTAAATGTCCAGCTTATACAAGAGCTACGGCAGTAAAGGAATAAGCTCAACCGCCGAAGGGAAGGAAGACTTCTGGACCCAAGGAAGCACGCGACGCTATTAAATCAGGCTGTAGTTTAAAGCCCGGCACAAGGATACAGCTTAGCACCAGGATACGAAGACTGGCAGAACAGCACCCGAGCTCCCTTTGTTCCGCAAGGCTGTCGATCTCCGCAAGGCTGTTAATCTCCGCAAGGCTGTCGATCTCCGCAAGGCTGTCAATCTCCGCAAGACTCTTAATATCCACAGGATTCTCGGTATCCGCAAGGTTCTCAATATCCGCAAGGTCCCCGATATCCGCGAGATTCTACTGCCTTTGGACGGCCGTAACGGGACGTACGGGGTCAGCGAGGCACGTGAGGATCAGGCCAATAGACCTGTTTTGGATGCGGAGGAGGTCACCGTTTCACCCAGTATAAATGTCAAGGCTTAAAGGATCTTATTTAGCAAGGATTTGTATATCTGTCTAATTAAGGAAGACTAGTAGCTAGAATATACGAACGACCTAGACCTGAGCTTCCGTGGCTCGGCAATAAAGAACGGCTGGAAGGTATCAAGAACTGGCTTTATACACACTAAGGAATAGGCTTAGATGGACAGCTAAATTAGAAAAGGGAAGGCTAAGGACAGACGCAGAAACAAGCCCCTATAGGACAAGCGGATTTTACTAATTTCCATAACGGAGTAGTGCTAAAGAACAGTAACAAAATACGTATGAACTGGGAGGACTACTATTAAGTACGGCCTATGGATTCAGTAACGCCCAACTAGCAACGTCCGCAGACTCGCCCGACCCCTAGAGACAGCCGTACAACTAGGACAACCGTTGAGCCGCAAGCTCTGCCGCAGGAGAAGAATGTACGACCAGGAGAATACATCCAGATTATATCACGGCCTGCGGATAAGACAGTAGAGGCTAGGAAGAAGAATAAATCTTCTAATCCTTAGAGACGGTCTTGGAGACGGACGCTTAACTAAATCAGCCATTAACAGCAGGCTCCACAGCAGGCTCTATAGTAGGTATAGGATGTTTGACTAGGGGACAGTTAAATTCTAAGGTAGGGGAGAGAACGTAGGTGACGGTATAAAAGATTTCTATTTTTTGTGCTTAATTATAGTATTTCCTAAAGCTCCTTTTCTTGTTTACTTTCTTGATCGCGGTGCGTCGAGACGCGTTAATCTACTGTAAAGATGTTAGTTCAGCTTACTGCCCGTTAATAAGCCAATAGCGATTTTCTATCCTAGGGACGGAAAATCCTGATTAGTCTATTTAGCAATAGAGCCAGCAGAACTCTATACTGCCCCTAGAATTTAATGATGCGCTAGCTATATAATAAGAACGGCACCAAGAGCCTTAATTAATTGCATGGATATAGAGCCGATTGTATAATGTAGAGCCAAATACAGAGCTATACGCAGAGCCTTAACTAAACGGCAGATACGGAAGCCTTGGTCTTAAATAACTGTATAAAAGCCACGGTTAGTTAAAGAGTCGAATTAAGCCTAAGCCTCAATATTAGCACGTTACCATTACTGAAGCAAGTTAGTTAAATGTCGTTAGATTAGAGCCTTTGACTAGGCCGACCTTATTCCTTATTTAAACGACAGCTGATTGTAGCTCCGTAACCACTATCTAAATTTGGCACTGCACTAGCTACATAACAAGAACAGACACTGCGGCAAGGAAGGGACCTACATAAGGGCGGCAACATAACATTAGAAATTAAGTACTGCGGAAATAGTAAAGCAGTATATAAAGAGGCACTGACAAAGATGCTCTGCAAGAGATTATACGGAGGGCATAGCTAACCACATTAAGCCTAAACTATCCTTATACAACTGAAGACGGAACCAAGCCATATCTAGCCAAGCTAGTAAAGGACCTTGCCAAGGATTACAAGGGGAACAGGAATTGGATATATAGGAGCCGGTACTTCTTAAAGGTTATCTTGACGAAAGGACTGTATTATGGACATAAGGGCAAGGGATATGCGACGGAGGTTATAATAACCAAGAAGCTGCCACCGGATGGTTCTAAAGGACGACTTAAACAAAGCGCAGAACCAGCAGGACAATGATAAAGAGACTAAAAGTAGAAGATAATCCCTAAGGTTCTTAGGCCGGAAGAAGATTAAGGATACGCTAAAGAAACCAAAAGCAAAGACGGCCTAGAAAGGGAAGAAAGCAGCTATTAAGGATGTCCCAGAAGAGCACTGGGCCCGCGGAAATGGTCTACTGGAAACTGCCGTTTATGCTCACAAGAAAGGAAGTCTTAAGACAGGTCTCTGGATTGGACGTCTAGTGGACACTGAGAGCCTTAATCGACTACAAATACAGAGCTTTGACCGAACGGCTATATAGCCAGAGTCTTGATCGACTGTCCGCAGATACAGAGCTTACGGATGTAGAGCCTTAATGGAACGTCAACGGATTCAAAAGCTTTGATTGAGCATGCGACGATGCAGAGCCCAGGTCGTACGTACAACAGAAGACGCCTTGAGTCAAGCCAGGGCCTTATCAAATCTTGATCAGTCGGACGCCGTCTCCACATTCAAATCAGGACAATTAGAGCTTTCAACCGGGCCGACTTTCTACCTTAATCGAACAACCGAACGATCAGTTGCAGCACGTCGTCGCCGACCAGTTAGACAGTCTTCGTTAGGCAGTTAAGGCAGGCACGCAGACACGCATATGGGCACGCACGTAGACACGAACGCAGAGTATACAATGCAGAGCTACTGATGCACAGCTAGATGCACAGCCAGACGCAGAGCTAGATGCAGAGTTTTGATATCAAACGACTAACTAAACAATTAAACTAAGCCAGAGCCTCTGCTATCTTGATTAACTGCCCTGCCGTCACCGCTGCTACTGCCACTATTCCGTCCAGCTATTTCGTCCCTGCTGTCTCGACTGGCTGTTCCGTCTCTACTGTTCTATCTTGCTGTGCCGGATCTATACCGCTGCGAGATCTGCTAGATAGCTGTTCCGACCGACCTGTTCTAGGCCTAATGCTATTCTGACTGTTCTATTCTAACTACTGCTCCGACCGTTCCGTTCCACCGTTCCGACTGTTCTACCACTGCTGTTTTGACCAACTGCTATCAACCGACTGCCATTGACCATCTGCCGCTACCGAGATTTCTACTACCAAAAGTTCTGCTGCTAGATGTCCTACTGCTTACTAACTGTTACCAAGTTCTTCTACCAACTGTTCTACCGCCGACCGTTCTACTTTGTTTTACTGCGCTAAATGTCTGCTTTTATTACTGTTTCTACTACCGTTACTGTTACTGCTATTACTGCTGCTACTGCTGTTACTGCTATTACTGTTACTGCTGCCGTTATTATTTCTGGTTTACTGTTCTGGTTACTAGTAGGAAGATTGGATCTTAGCTATAGATAACAGAAGGATATCGTGGAATAGTTCTATAGGGCTATAACGGCTGCAGAATTACGCTTTTGACTAGTACCGCTAGTAGGTGTAGTACACAGGCGATTAGGGCGGCTAGTG
>Ga0307507_10011612_pt1 | contig 11065 bp, 2 predicted proteins | sample 7_EM_MG_FD_207223 | JGI IMG/M metagenome (GOLD analysis project Ga0307507, IMG submission 207223) | Populus trichocarpa ectomycorrhiza microbial communities from riparian zone in the Pacific Northwest, United States - 7_EM | ecosystem: Host-associated > Plants > Roots > Unclassified | place... | reverse complement strand
GACCTCCTTGGGAACCACTGCTGCCGTAACAAACCTACGGACGCGCTAGTATCACACACTGTACTCTACTCCTGTAGAGTTATTAGGGGGCGCCTGTTACTCGCCCCTTTGCCTTCTATTGCTATTTTAACCTTAGTATATACTAGACGCTTAAAGAGAGCCAGGTTACTAGTAGATAAGGAGATATTTTATAAGAAGCTACTACTTATATGCTTAACGTGCGAGAAATAAGGACATTCCCTTTAAGACTATTGGTATTTATTTAAAGATAAGAGACCTAAAGGAGTTATAATTAGAGATGCTTATATTAAAAGAGTGCTAAAAAAGGTAGAAAAGAATAAGAATCTTACTAACTAAGTTATAAAGATCAGACTTAAAAAACAAGAAGACGAGGCTTAATAATAACAGAATAAGAAGAGTTATAAAACAGTTAAAATTAAGGGAGAAGCTAATACAATATTCCTAGAATTATATTACACCGGTTAACTCTATCCACTAAAGCTATTAACTATTCTAGACTTAGGAACTACTCTTTATATCTTTAATAACCTCTCTCGTTTTTATAACTTTAGGAAAGCTTTAAGACACAAATATATTATTACCAGCAGCTCAGAAGTGCCTATACTAGGCTACAGCGATGTTACCGTCCAAGTTATAAAACTAGATAAGAGCAAGGGAATCCTATATCTTAAGGACGTTGCCTTTTATACGGACTTTAATACAAATCTAGTGTCGTTCCGTCTACTTTAAAAGCGAGGGTACTTCTAGGACAATAAAGGAAATAATAATCTTCTAGTTTAGAAGGATGATATAATCCTATATTAAATAGAAGAACGTTATGGATAATAGACTATTAAATATATCTAACTAGGAAGTCTATTAGCGTTTAATATAAGCCGACTGCTACGCTACTAATGGAAGCGCAGAGTATTGTTAAAAGACATTCGCCTAGATGCGAAAGGTAATATATAACTATAGTATCTGCGTCTAGGTCATCCAGGACCTATAAGCCTTTATTATTTAGGTATTAACACCCTAGGAGTTAAGCTTTAAGGCCTAAAGATAATGGAATATTAATATTACAGTCTCGCCAAAATTAAGCATTAGGTCTTAAGAAGGTTCTTAAAACGGAACATTAATAAACCTTATCTTAACCTCTATATTAACTGGACTAACCTTAAGGAAGCATATGCGGGATTTATATAAGTTATGCTTATCTATAATACCTTTTTAAGAAGAACCTTCCTATATTTTATAATAACGCATAGTAAGGAGAAGGAGACACTATAAGTACTTAAAGATTTTATTTAATAGATTTATCTGAGGTATAACCTTAAGGTTAACACTATTAGGTTAGATAATAAGCTAGGGAGAAAAAGAACCTTTAAATAGCTACAAACCTAAGGGATTACCTTTAAGCCTTTAGTGCTATATACCTAAGTATAGAACGGTACCGCCGAACGCTTAGGGGGTGTAATTATTAAGAAAGGACGTGCAATAAAAATTGCTGCCAATCTATTACATAACCTATAGAACGAGATAGTTAACTATATAGTCTACCTTCAAGATTAAACGCCACGGGAAAGCAATAGATAGAAATTGCTATATAAAAGGTTCTATACCTACCTAGCAAATAGGAGATTAAGAAAACTATAATTGGCGTACCTAAAAGCCTATGGCTGTAGGGCGTATATAATAACGTTAAATGCCTAGCTAAAGAAGAAAAGACTAAGCAAGCTAGATCCGCGAGCCTATATCAGCTACCTTGTTGGCTATAACTCTACCAATATCTATAGGATCTGGATTCTGTATAAAGGTATCATTATCTCTACTAGGGATGTCATCTTTAACGAAAAGACATTCTTTAACGGCAAGTAAATAGACATCTTAAAGGATCTACACGCCGAATTAGATACGCTAATTAAGAAGATTTAACTCCCTAAAACTTTAACTAAGAACGAGGTTCTTCTGAAAGATAATAATAAAGTATTTAAACCGTTAATTTAAGAGGAAGATGATAACATTAATAAGCTAGTTTAAACCTTTAATAAGTTAGTAGATCTTAAGCTTGTAAGAGCTCTTAAAGATATATATTATACGCCACCTCTAATAGAAGAAGATAAAGAATCTCTATATGCCTTTTACATCAAGTATCCTACGAAGTTAGATACTAATTAGGACACTGTTAACTGAGTAGGAGATAGGTTTTATACTTAAGGGGTATTTAACGACTTAGTTAAAAACTCGTTTAAGAAAGCCGGCAATAATAGGTTTAAAGACTTTGTTACTAAAAGGATCACCTTAGCCTATTAAGGCGCCTTTATAGCAGGAAGGAAGTTTAACCTTAATAGTTAACTTAATGACAGCAAGCTGAAATTAGGTAGAATACGTAATATTAGATTATATAGGAAGAACTTACCTCCGCTACCTTAGTTAATTAAGGACCTTAATATACACCCTCTTTAAGATCAGTTTTAAGAGGCTTAATAAGCTTACCTCCAATCCTATTATTAAATAAGGTCGTTTTAAGAAACAGATAAGAAGTATGCAAAGGGACAGTAGGTCCTTAGCTTAATATAGGTATTCGTCTACAAGATGGACAAGCACGGATTTCTCCAGAAATGCAAGGCACGCTTAGTAGTATATAGAAATTAATAGGCCCTAGGAGACCTACCTATAAGAGCTACTATATTAGCTAGTATAACCTTCCAAACCCTTATAGCAATTACCGCAAAATTTAACCTAGAGACGATATAGATAGATATAGTTAATACGTTTGTCTATTACAATCTTAACAAGGTTGTCTATATAAAGCTACCACCAGGGTTCAACAAAGGAAAGACAGACAAAGTACTACGCTTAAGAAAAGCCTTATATGGACTATGACAATCACCACTGTTATGGCAGAAGAATCTCATAAGCTCGTTAAATAAATTAGGCTTTAAAGAGGTACCTTAGGAGCTATACATTATGCTAAAAGGTAGAATAGTCGTCTTTTTTTATATTAATGATATCATCTTCTGCTATAGAAAGACAGATGAAAAGAAGGCTTAAGAAGCGATTAAGGAGCTAAGTAAGGAATACTAGATAAGTACCCTTAACAAGCTAAAATGGTTTCTAGGAATCTATATGATACGCAATTATAGCTAGAGGCTCCTATGGCTATCCTAGGAAGCCTATATTGAGAAGATAGCTAACTAGTATAAGATAGATCTTAGAGGGCGTCTTCCAGACACTCCTATAGCAGAATTGGAACTCCTCCCTACCAATCACTATATAATCCGTCCAACGCGTCCGTCCCCTAATATAGACCTATTAGTCCATCCTATATCCCTACTAGCTTCTACAATGCTATATTAAAGAAAACTGGGTTTAGTACTCTATATAGCCACTATAACGCGTCCGGATATTGCTTTTGCAGTATTATAGCTAGTAAGGTTTAACCAGGACCTAGGCCAAGAGCATTATTAAGCGGCAAACAGAGTTGTCCAGTACCTATATAGTACAAGAAGCAGAGCAATCTGCTATAGAGGAGATAAGGAAGGAATAAACGGTAAAGGGAGAGATAAAGGAATACGCGATAAAGGACAAGATAATAGAAAAGACAATAGAGGTAAAGCGTAATCATTTATCTGTGCCAGCAATGCATTATTCGCGGACAACTCCGTTAATAGAAAGAGCTCGTAAGGATATATTATAAAGCTATTTAGGGGGCCGATCGCCTAGAGAGCAAATAAGCAGGGTATAGTAACAACGTTAAGTACAGAAGCCAAGTTATTAGCCCTATTACAGATAGTAAAGGAAGCTATCTTTATCAGTAGGCTGTTTAAAGTAATAACGTTACGCCTAAACAAGCCCTTAATTATCAAATGCGATAATACACAGACGCTCTAACTAATCATAGAAGATATGGTAAAGCTAATTACAAAGCTCCAACACGTTAACATTTATTAACACTAGCTATATTAGGAATACGTAATAAGACAAGTACGATTTTAATAGACAATAATAAAGGAGATAATTGCTAATGGACTTATAAAGGCCCTACCTAAGCAGAGGTTTTAAAGCTTTGTTAATATAATTGGGATAGTGGATATTAAGGAGTAGCTAGATAAGAAGAAGCAACTAGAGGACCTAAGGGACAGTATTAAAGCAAGATAGAAGGATTTAGATAAGATTACGGTTTAATTAACTCATTAACAGACACGAGAAGGTGGCTAGCTTTGACCTTAAAGAGCTTAAAGCTAAGGGGGTGTGTTAGATAATCTATATTCTCTAAAGGCGTAGGTCACGTGCACAAGTCATGTATATAAAGACACGTTACTAAAGACACGTTAGATTAAGGTCAAAAAGACACGATACAAGATTATCAATCCATCAACCCATTTTATCAATAAACCCCTCTACATGAATTTCGTAACAGTTGTCCCCCCCCTTATTCTATGCGCTGTTAAGAAAGGCGTACGCACAAGTAAACTAACTGGAGTCACTAGATTAAGTCAAGTCTTGGCGAAATAAAGTCATAAATTTAATCAACGAATTAAGGCTCTAAGTCATTATAATAAAGCTTAAACTTAATATATAATTGACTTTATTATGTGCTAATTAGGCTAGCAAGGTCCTTCTTTATAGAGGGGCATATTGTATAGAGCACAGCCGAATTAAGTCCTTGGAGGAGCGTGTTAATGTTTTGGTATTTACGCACGGGCCTCTTTTGGCGTATGTATGGGATAATTACGCGTCTAGCAATGGAAGACCTGACTTCTGATCTATCTATGCAACCTACGCAGTCTAAGGGGCAAAAAGCTCAATCCCTTGAGGATATAATCCTTAAACTTGGACCAATTATAAGCATTTCCTACGAACCGTTTTAGGGTGAGCCTAGATAGGTAGCAAGAGCACTCTTACCTACCTCTTTCCCTCCAAAACCACACCTATTTAACTACTTTACTTTGTTTTTTACCTACGAGCTCTTTTAGACTATTACTATAAATATAAATTAATACGCAAGTACACAAAGGCGACATATAGTAGGGGAAAGGGCACAAGAATAGACTGATTTACTTATAGAAGAGTTATGCGTGTTTATTGGCGCTATTATATATATAGGGGTCCACGAGGAGCCTTAAATTAAGATATATTGGAATACAGACTTTAATAAAGGTCCTTTATATTTAATTTTAAGCTGTTTATTACTTTACCGCTTTAAGCAAATTAAGCGGTATTGTTATATCTCTAATTTTAAGAGTAATAAAAAAGTAGGGTATTACTTACCTTCTAATAAGATTTGGTGGTATAAGGTTAAACCCTTAGCTTCCTCTATTTAAGCTTCTTCTTAGTAGTATTACTCTCCTTCTTCTAAAGTAAGTATTAATACATTGGCAAAATATGGTACCCTACCAATGGCCTCAATGGTTGGTGGTTGACGCAATTGGCGCGCAGTTGAGGGTATTTGGCAACTCGACCGACTAGCCTATGTCGTGTTTTTTTGACACGCAGCCTGCGCGTAGCCTGCGCGCAACCTGCGCACAACCTGCGCGCAACCTGCACGCAACCTGCAACCACAATTGTATTTGGAGCTATCCACCTCTTTTATACCAACAGTATATTTTAGATAATAAACAAAGGCTACTTTAAAGCTATTTATAAGGCTAGTAAAGCAAATTGTATACACTTCTTTATATAATCTATTATATTGTTTTAGACAATTTAATATAATATCCTAACTGTTTTATAATATATTCTAAAAGTATAAGACCTTTCCTGCTCTCCCTATGACAATAATATACTATAAGTATTTAGCTTTACTAGTATAGCATATATATATAGCCAAAAAGTAGCTACTAAGAGTAGCAGATATAGGCTAAAAGAAAGGTAGATTAAGAGCTAGTATATATAATAAAGAAGCCGCAGTTATCCTATAGGAGAGTATGGAAAGTTCTATACCTAATCTCCTACTAAAAACTCTATTTCGGGAAAATATTCACAGGATGAGATTCAAGTAGACTTTAATTTTCGCGTTTCGCGTAATTAATATATAATTTAACTAACTCGACACGCAATTAACTAACTTAATACACAATTAACTAATTTAACACGCAATTTAACTAACTTAATATATAATTAACTAACTTAACACGCAATTTAATTAACTTAATATATAATTAATTAACTTAACACGCAATTTAACTAACTTAATATGCAATTAATTAACTTAACATATAATTTAACCAACTTGACATATAATTAACTAACTTAACACGCAATTTGACTAACTTAACATGTAATTAATTAACTTAATATATAATTTAACTAACTTAATAACTTTAAAAGCTAACTATATATTTCTTAACACGCAATTAACCTACTTGGCAACTTTAAAAGTTAAATAATACGCAGTTGACCTATTTAACAACTTTAAAAGCTAACTGTATATTCCTTAACACGTAGTTAACCTACTTAGCAACTTTAAAAGGTAACTAACGTAGGTGATAGGGTTATGACGGTCGGCATAGTTATAACAGTGGGGCCCTACCGCCTGCCTAATTAGGCTTACTGTATTCCCAATTAAGTATAACGTACGTAATAGGGTTATAACGGTTTGGAATATTAAAATTCTGCTAGATGCCTAATTACAGGTAAAATACTAGTAAAAAGTATCGCATAGTATTACAATATTACTGAGCAGTATGAAGCCTTTTATTTATATAAAAGAGGCTCTATATTAACATTTTATGGTGTTTTAGGTGCTGATTACTCCTTAATTAACTTAACGTCATCTATTTTAGAATTGTCCTTATCCGACACCTTATCGCCGCTTGATCTATCTAGCCCTTCCTCCTCATCCTTTTCCTGTGTAGACTGTGTAGCCTGTTAAGAATCCTTCTTTAAGGCCCTTGTAGTGTCCCGCAGAGCCCTAGAGTGAGCTGCAGTCTCTATAGCTGTAGTGGAGGAGTCCTCCCACTACTTTTATAGCGTCGCTAGGGCCCCTATTGTTGATTATGCCTCCTCTGCTGCTTTAATAGCTGCCATATAAGCTTCTAGTATCTTCTTCTTGATAGCGGCCTTGTTTACAATTATTAACACCTTCTGCGCCTTCTTTAAGCTCCTCTCTGCGTCTCTAAGGCTCCTTTTGTGTTAATCTGTAACTCCTTTGGCTACTTTTGCAACGGCACAAGCCTCCTTCCTTTCTTAGACTTGCGCCTGCGCAACTATAGCTGCATTGCTTTTATTTTTTCTAAGGCGCTTCCTAGTATCTTTTGCCTGCTGCTTAGTCTCTGCTATTGCTGCCTTAGCAGCGATAAGTGCTCTAGCTGATTTAGTAGTAAGAACTAATTTAGTAGAAAGCACTACCCACCTATTCTTCTTCTTGGCTCTTCTTTCTGCAGCGCTATTGCGAAGCTTAGTATTTTCTTGTTGTAGTATTTCTATGCCTTCCTCTAATGAATCTATGTGGCTTATAAGCTTTATAACAACTACGTTAACTGCTTTGGGTAAGGTATCTAGGTGACGAATTATATAGCCGTACTGAGCTTAATTGGTGTAACTTTTGGGAGTCTTTGGATATAGAGGTAAGGATAAAATCGTCAATTCGTTTTAAAGGGGTATAGTTAGCCGTGTAGATAAAGGTCCTTTTGTAAGGCGCTAAAGGACTTAATTAGGGTTAAAAGGAAGAAGCCCTGCCACCTTAAAGGCGCTATTAATCAATTCTGGGGTGTATATATAGGGTCGAATCTTACCCAGAATTCTTAGAAAGTAGTCCCTATTAATACCCGTAATACCGCGAGCTGCATATTCATTGACTTTAGCTGAATAAAGGCGCTTAAGTACTGAAAAGATAACAAGATCTAGAGGCTGTAGAAAGTGGGTTAAGTGAGGTAGAAGACAAATAGGTATAATCTTATAGTTCTAGCAGAACTCCACAAAGTTAATATTAGTATAAGAAGTGTGTCCGTCTATAATAAGCAATTAATATCTATGGTGTTTAATATCTAGACTATTAATTTTAGAGGCCTCCCATGCCTCTATTTGTTGGGTGTGTTGTTCAAAATGTTTAAGCCACTTAAGGCCTATTTCCTTATTTAACTAGCCATTCTCTGTCATCCCAATTAAATAGTCTCCTATAGCTTCCTTTGTAGTTTCCCATAGAGAATCTGTATACTGCCGTCCTTTGAAAATGACAAACGGTGGAATTATTTGCCTATATATGCCAATTGTGTCCACCTGGGTAACCCATTCTCTATTGCCGTTAACTGTCTTAAAATTGATAATTCTTCCTCTTAAAATAACTACCTTGGTACTAAAAGCTAAACCTATTACAAAGCCCGTCTCGTCTATATTCCATATATCAAATTTATTAATATTGTATATAGTGACGACGTTGTGGTAGTTAGAAAAGAACCTCTTAATATAGCCAGGGTTGTTATTAGCAAAAGCTCGTTCTTAATTAATTAAACGTATATAGCAGCAACGAAGCTCTTCCTGCCGTTTTAGGAAATTGTACACCCACTTCTTGCCTAAAGGTTCGATTTGAAGGTATTAAGAAAGGTCGGTATGCTCCCATTTAAGCACTATTGTCGCAATCGTTTGAAGAGTGTGCTGGCGACATAGAAACCCAGCGTTGGCAAGATATATATAGTGCTTAGTAATTGCATATTTGCTAGGAACAGTGATGCGATTCTGGTTAGTATGGGCGATTTTATAAGGCTGTTGTTTTTTATTAAGGCGATGTTAAAATGTCTGCGGATCTACCCTATGGGCTTTTGCGCAGGCTTCCTAGCTGTCGTAGAGGCCAGAATGCCAGGTAGTAGTAGCAATTTATATAGTCTCGTCGCGATTAGAGTGTAGAGGCCAGTAAGGCATTGTGGTGTTAATAAGAATATTTTTAATTACAATGTAAGCATTCAAAAGTTCCTCTATTTTGATTTTCCTGTTTTGATTTTAGAATTGGCAATATACTTAATTAGGCAGGCGGTAGGCCTAGGAGTCCGTGCCACCTCGCGCACGGTGCCACCTCGCGCACGGTCTCTAACACCAAAATCAATTGTTCAAATGAGGCCGCAGAGGGCCTAGTATTTAATCAAATCTACTGAATTCTTGGTGTAATAGCCTTTGGGAGCCGGTGAATGTAGCTAGCTATATATCGTGATCTTGGAATCTAAGTGGAAGCTTCATCTGCCGCTAAGGGCGTTTACTAGCTAAATTAACCACCTGAACTTCTTTACTATCTACAGCCGTCAAATCTACCCTTTTTAAAGCCAATATAGTATTCATTTGAGCCTTTTTTAACCTCCGAGTAAGGATTATATCGCGTTGCAATTGCCTCTTAGCTTGTTTAGCTTTTTTAGCTTCCTGCGTAGCAAGCTTCCTAGCCTTAGCTTCTCTGTCTTGGGTTATCTTATCCTGTACTTATTGTTCCTTTCGTTGATTAATTAAACGCCTCTTCTTATCCTTTTGTAGTTGACGTTAAAGCTTTTCATCAGCTTTAAGAGCTTGTTTATAATTCTTAGCTTCCTCTACTTCCTCCTAGAGGTCACGAGCTTGTTGAATCTTATAGGGGCTAAAGAATGTAGCACCACTATCCTCAGCAAGGGCAAGCTTATAAAATAGAGGCTTTGCACGCTTACGCTTCTTCTTCTCATTCTTAAGAGCCCGTTCGTAGCCAACGACCCAGTGTTATAATATAATATTTGAGGTTGCAAGGTCCTGTATAGTGTTATTAAGCTTGCGAGCGCGCTTGTTAAATATATTAGTAACCACCTCTTTAAGGAGCCTCTCTATCTTCCTCCAATCACTAGCTGAGAGAGCTGAGTGAGTAGACTCGTTAGAAGAAGACTGCTCCTCTATATAGGACTTTTCCACCTTATATCGAGCCAAAACGACCTCTGGCTTAAATGGGTATAGTCCTGTCTTTTTCCATCCACTTTATATATTTCCTGGTGAAAAGGCTTTCCTAAAGGCTGGCTAAAAGAGGCGGAAGAAGTCTCTCTTACTAAAACGTGTAATTTCTTGACAATTATTAAGGAAGTTATTGAGTTTCTAGCTGTAGTATATAGCTAGGGGTAAGAAGAGGGAGACGTCGAGAGGCTATAATCTATAAGTAAAATAAGGTGGGTATACTACAATAAGGATTTAATAAAGCTGACAATAGTTAAGAAACTTTATATTGACGTAAGAGCTATGCCTATTAACAATAAGGAGCCTCTACTCCCTCCCTTAGCAGGCCTTCTGCTTAGTCTCGCGATTAAATATTTTAGTGAGCTATATAGATCTAAGCTCGTCGTTTGTTTAGCCAGTTAGTAATGAGGTAAAGAAGCAGGGGTGCTTATTAGGCTTAAAGTCTTAAAGCTAGAAATCTTGAAGGTTACCAAAAATAGCAGGATAGATTAAACTAGGTAAAAGATACGATCTATCGGCGTAAATAGTGGCTATAAGGGTAATCCACTCTCTACTGCCGTCCTGTACTATATAATCGACTCTGCTAGCCTCAAAAGCCTTCCAAGAGAAGATTCTTCTGGCTTTTATAAGTGCGCCGATCAGGAATCCTTTTTCGTCCATATTATATTGATTTTCTGGTAGAATGTAATATTCGTCAATCTTCCTTTCTAAAAGCTTAAAATATAAGCTATAGTAGAAGGCAGACTCAGCCTTTTTACGTGCGCCGTCAATAGGAGTAAGGTAGCCAGTTTTTAAGTTGTTTTGGTTGGTCTTCAGCCATCGCGATACCCAGTGAGGCCCAGGCTCTCTTCCTGCAATCTCTACTGCAAAATTCCGTACCATTGATGTTGTAGGAGGAAGGCCACGTTCGGTAAGTTGATTAATATATTTAATAAGAGCTTTTAATTGTGCTGGGGTAAGTAGGTGCTGTGAATTGTACCCAGCCTGCCTAGAGCCCTGAATCCCGTTATAGCGTTTTGAGAGCGTGGTTCGGTTACACCCATGCTTTTTTGCAGTCGCCGTGATATTTGGATGTTCTTGCGACTTCAAATCTGCAATCGCCTCCTCAATTGACCCCATTTTGGTTGAGTTGTGGTAATTTGAAGATTTTGATATTTTGGTGTTTTGG
>Ga0307507_10011611_pt1 | contig 11067 bp, 13 predicted proteins | sample 7_EM_MG_FD_207223 | JGI IMG/M metagenome (GOLD analysis project Ga0307507, IMG submission 207223) | Populus trichocarpa ectomycorrhiza microbial communities from riparian zone in the Pacific Northwest, United States - 7_EM | ecosystem: Host-associated > Plants > Roots > Unclassified | place... | reverse complement strand
CCATACCGCAGAGTCAACTTCAACTTCACCTACTGGTCCGGCAGTTCACTAAAGCACAGCACGCAAGTCATCATAACATGCATATAATACCAACGTCAGCCACACACACTCCCGCTCACAACAAGCCCCCCCTCCAAAAAAAAAAAAAAGAGAAGGAAAGAAAAAGAAAAAAGAAAGAGAGGATACTGCCGGCTATCCGATGACATACCGGGTAGTATTCCGGAAGCTTATCCCATCCTATCCTATCACGTCCACATCCGAAAGTCTCAGATGAGTTATGGCACCGATCAGCCAACGGTAAGGTATTGCATGATACCGCATCGTACGGTACATACCCGAGACCAAAGATATCCGAATTTCCCCGGGGGGGCGGGGAGGGTAGTAGTGCACTACCTTCCATGCTATTCGTGCTTGTACGAGTACGGTACTGTATACTATAGTACTGTAAGTCTCGTGCCCCGGAACGCCGGTAGCAAAATTTCTTCCCTGTTATAACTCTGCATTTCTAGCTTTTGTTAAATTTTTCTTACGTACTTGTGCTCTTCCCTCCTTCCCTCCCTCCTCCCGGGATTTTCGTGAATATCATACCTGTAAGGTTGCTGTCTGACTTGTCACGATTTATAGTGGAAATCTCTTAACAATCCAAAAAAGAAACCACCGCTGCCATCTATGGTCAGGATTGGATCAATTGTTCAAGTAGTCTAAAGCCTAGCTTGATGTCCCTACCCCGAGGGATCGGGAAATCTTTTCCTTCTAACTTTACTTAGAGTGGCAATAGTTTTTTTTTAATCTTTTTATCCCAATGACATTGTTAACCCGGAAATAGTCGTCTCTGAGAGGTCTATAGCAGTTAGGTCTTGTGGCACCGCTGCAACTCAACACCCCCATAGAACTTTAATATTATGGACGTTAGTCTACGGAGTGAACGAGATGTTACCAAAGAACCTTTTATCTGTGGGTAGGGAGGGGAGGCAAACACGAATTCGATATGGAGGGGGAAAAAAAGTTCCAACGAGTGAGCGAACGAGAGGCCGACTACTATACTGTGCAGCATACAGTACAGGACACATCATATAACTAACCTATCACATAGCAGAAGTAACACTCCTACTCTCCACATCCAATTCGAACCCAGAATGCTCACTCTTCTTCGAAAAACACTTAACTTACAAGTGCCCGGGGAGATGCTTTTATACAAGACAGGGATTATTTCGCTGGCCAACTGCCTTTGCCTCGTACGAAAACATTTTTTTTTTTTTTTTTTTTTAAACTTTTCGGTTTTTATTAGCTACACTAACCGCTATCTAAAACACTATAGGCTTTTTATATCCAAACAGGATGTTTGCCCTTAACAATTTCTTCCTCCTCCTCTACCGTACCCTCTTCCCCCAACCCCTCACCTCCTCGTTTACAATTTCTCCAAACACCTTCCTCTTGCTTCCTGGGCCTGCGCCAAAAGAAACGCTACTTGCAATGGGTAACGTTTCCTTTCCCAGACCCTCCCTCTCCAATTTCTCTATCGCCCTCCTCCTCCTCATCCTAATCCTCCCCATCTCCAAATCTCTTTCCCTCTTCACCTTCATTCTCTCACTCGTCAACAAAACCCTTCTCCTCAATCTCTCCTCCTCATCCTCCTTTAATATCCCCTTTCCCCCTTCCCACCCAGCTCTCTCTCCCCATCTCAATTTCATCCAACCCGTCCTCCTACCAAACTCCTTCAACGCTTTTATTCCTTCCTCCTCAAACAGTAACCAATCCATATCCACCCTGTTCCTGTCTAAACCCCCTTCTTCCTCCCACTTTTCATATATCCCTTCCCTCTGTTCCTTCCATCTCTCGCACTCCAACAAAATATGATCCCTATCTTCCCACATACCATACTCACATCTCCTATCCTCCTTCCCATATCTCGTTCCCCTCATCTTTCCGTGTCCCACCCTCATCTAAAACAAAAATATACTCTCCCCCCTACTACCCCCATGCCTCTTTTCCATTCCTTTCCCCCTTCCAAAATACTTTCTCTCCTTCCTCTTTTTCCACCAAAACTCTTTCTACACTCTCCATTCTTCCTCCTTCCTCCTCTGCTCCCATCTCCCCCACGTCAATAAACTCTCTATTCCCAACTCCTCTTCCATAAATACCCCTTCCTTCACCAACCTATCCACCTCCTCATTCTCCCTCACCCCTACATGACCCGGTACCCATTCCCATTTAATTACCCATCCCCTCCTCAACAATTCACAACCCCTCTCTCTCACCCTCTGCTCACACTCCCCACATAACCCCCGTCCTTTCAACAACCTCCTTAATACCCCTGTATTATCCACTCCTACCACCAGCTTCCTCAATATTCCATCATACTCTAGTGCTTCCTTCAATACCCTCCCCACACCTTCCATTTCTCCCTCCGTGACCGTCAACCCCAATCCCAAATTATTCTTCCAACTCTTGTACCTCCTTCCATATTCCCACAAAACCCCTCCTATTCCCATCCTACCCCCTCTATCACTAGCGTCGCTTAACCCCACTAGCCATTCCCTGTTCCTTTCCTCCCTTCCCTCATCCCATATCCTTTTCTTATCCTCCTTCTTTCCTCCCATTCTGATTTCCCAATCCAATCTTCCACTTCTCTCCGCCTCTACCTCCCACCTTTCACCAAACAACTTATGCCTCTTCAATCCCCTTAACACCCTCCCCTGCCAATTCAACTTCCAACTCCCCACCACCAATGCCTCATCCCCCCAACCTTCGCCCCACCCATCTAAAAACCCCCTCCTCTTCATCCTCTTTCCCCAGCATTCCAACTTCTTATCCATCTCCAATCCCAAATCTCTCCAACCTACCTCTCCAATCATCGCATCTATCGGAGTAGTCCTCACCACTCCTAAAATCCTCCTCAAACCCTTATTCCTCCAAACCTCCAGCTTCCCTTTCATACCCTTTTCCCCGTCCCAGTATAGTTCCATTCCATACATCAGAACCTTCATCACCACCATTCCCATCAAACATACCAAAATTTCCACACACACCCCTCTTCAATTCCTCCCTAATAAATTCATCAACATTCTCCATCTTCTCTCCGCCAATCCTATTCTCCTCACCACATGACTCTCCCAACCCCCATCACTTTTGCCACCATACCCCCAAAACCCTAACCTCCCTCTCTCTCCTTATCTCGTTTCCTACCCACCTAACCCTTCTCTCCCTTTCTCTACTCTCCTTATCCATCCACATCCCTTCCAATTTCAAAACCTGCACATCTATCTCCCACTTCTTCAACCCTCTTTCTAAACCTCTTTCCATCCAACCCACTCTTTTTAATATATCCTCCTCGCATTTCCCCACTACCATAAAATCCACATCATCCACCACCGCCACCACTTCCATCCCCTCTACTTCCTCTCTCCTAACCTCTTCCAAAACTCCTCCCAACAAAAACATAAACAACATCGGGCTCAAAGGAGAACCTTGAATCGTCCCTCCTTTTAACTTTACCCAATCTCCAAGCCTCTTCCCCACCCTCACCCTAGCTCTTCTATCCCTCAAAAACGAACTTACCCATTTCCTCAAATACTCTTCCACTCCCAAACCCCTCAATCTTTCCTCCATTTTTCTCACTCTGACATTCTCATAACCCCCTTTCACATCCATACACAAAAGCAAACCCAAACCACCCCCCCTTTCCCATCCCATCATCAATTTCCCTACAGCTTCCATGCTACTCCTTCCCTCCCTCACCCCCCACTGCTCCTCTCCCATTCCTTCCCCTCCCCATCTTCCCAACAACTTCACCACCACCCTCTCCAAACCCTTTCCTACCACATCCAACAAATTTATAACCCTATAGCTCCCCGGCAAGCTATAGTCAGGTTTCTTCGGCTTCCTCATAACCACCCCTATGCTCTCCCTAAACCTCTCCGGTACATAACCCAATTCCAAACTCCTCCTCATCACGTTCATCAACACCTTCCTGCCCCAATCTAACCTCCATATCATCTTTACCACCCTCACTCCTATTCCATTTACCCCTACTGCTTTCCCGTCCTTCTGTTTGAAGACACATTCCTCCACCAACTCTTCATCCAAATCTACTACCCCTTCAAAACTCTCCTCTTCTTGCTCCAACTCCTCCCTCTTCCCTAATCCCCTCAATATCGTCTCCCCCTTCCTACTATCCTCCTCCACTAACCTCCCATCCTCCCCTCTTATCCCTGGTACATCTACCACAAAATCCCTATCCATTTTCACAAACCTAAAACTTTCCAACAACGTCATCTTCTCCATATATTCCTTCCAATAATCCCCCTTCTTTTCTTCGACCATCTTCTTGTACTCTTTTTTCTCCTCCATTAACAATTCTCTTAAACTATCTCCGCCAATTCTCCTCCACTCCTTCTCTCTCTCCATCAAATCCTCCCTCTTTCTTTCCAGATCTTCGTCCCACCATTTCTTTCTACCCCCTTTCCACTTCCTTCTTCCTCTGCTCCCCTCCATCCTTAACCCAATCCCTTCCTCCAAATCCTTCACTACCCCGTCTAAACCTCTCCTACCCTCCTTAATTCTCCTATCCCACCCCCAATTCCCTCCCCATACTCTCAACTCGCTCTCCAACTTCTCCCAGTCCATTTCCTTCTTCAACATCATATCCTTATCTATCACCCATCCCTCCATCTTCACTTCCACCTCCAGCGGTTTGTGATCCAATGCCACTACCCCTTCTCCTACTCTGCACTCCGCAACCAACTCCCCACCACAAATAGCCAAATCTAAAACCCTGCCCCTCACTCCTTCCCTATCATCCTCTCTCGTAACACATCCCACCTCATTTAACACTTTCATTCCCCACTCATCTATCCACTCCTCCACTATTCCTCCCTCCCTCGTATTCACTTCCTCCATCCCACCCTACCTTCTGCTCCACGCGTTAAAATCCCCAAGTATCACCACATTCTCCCTCCCCTTAGGGAAACTAAATTCCCTATGTTTACCCGCTCCAACATAAACATTCCACACACTTATCCTTCTCCCTTCTCCAACCTCCAAACTAATCCCAATTCTTACCTGACTCCTCCCTATAACCTCATACTTCCCTTTCCACATCTCACTTATCAACATACCCACCACCGACCCAGCCCCTCTTTCCACATAACCTCCCACTCCACATATACACTCGTAACCTTCCATCCCATACATTCCATCCTCCTTATTAACCGCCACCTCTTGTAAACAAAATATATCTACCTCCTCTTCCCTACTTCCCAACTCCACCATTCCACCATATCTACCCCTCAAATTTAACGACCTCAACCTTAATTCCCCCTTAGTAATTCAAACTCCTCAATGTCATCATTTCCGCCCTAACACCCAAACAATTCCCTTCTCTTGCCTCACCTACCGTGTGATCCTTTCCATACATCGCACACTTCCTATAGTGTTCACAACTCTTCCTCTGAACCTTGCACCTTTCACATCTGTGCATCCATCCCGCATGTCCATCCACTGCACATATATTGCACCTCAATCTCTTCCGCTCACACTGCCACCAATTGTGACCCACCATTGCACACTTCGTGCAAAACACCAACTGCTTTTCCTCCACATATCTCTTCACCTGTATCTTCCTACCATCCCAATTCATCCCCTCCTCCACCAACTTAACCCTTATGCTCTCCCTCGCCACATGTGCAATCACACCCACTGACTTCAATCCCAACGCCCTCCTTCTGTCCTCGTTTGCCAACCACCTCGGCATCCTCATCAACTTCATATTATTCTCCACTTCAATCATCTCCTTCATCTCCTCCATTTTTCCTTCCCACCTTTCCACGCTCATCCCCGGTATCACTATTCCCACCCAGTTTTCATTCCTCTTGACCTCTACCACCCCACCCCCTAACACCTCTTTCCCACCTTCCTTCACCTTATCTACTACCTTCTCCGCCACTTCATTATCCTTCAATACTACCTTCACCCTATTCCCCTTCACCACCACCTTCTTCACCGCCCCTTCTGCCAAACCTAAGTCCTTCACCACCTCCTCCCTCTTCCATTCCCTACCACTCGCCTCTCCCTGTGAATCCATCACCATCTCCACCACCTTACCACTCCTCCTCTCCCTCTCTATGCTACTTTCCACCCAATTCATCCTCTCCTCCTCCATCTTCTCCGTAACTTCCTTCCCTTCCGCCAACCCACTACCCACCCCTCTTAAAACTTCCCCGTAAGTTCTCCCCCCCTTCACCCCTGCCTCTCCCTTCAACTCCTCCCTCTCCTTCTGACCCACTTCTAACACTACCTCGCTCCTCACCTCTACCTCCTCCTCCACTCTCCCCTTTCCTTTATCCATCATTCTTATATCCAATCTCTTCTCACTATCCCCACTAACCATCCTATCCACCACCTTTCTAATCTCTCTGTCCATCACAAAACACCTCGCTAGCGCCTTGTCAATGCCCAAAACATATTCCACATCTCCTACCATCTCCTCGTAGTCCCTAAACCCCTGCCTCATTTCCAAAACTTCGCTTCTCCCCATACCCCTATCTTTTCCCCTGTTCACAACTCCCTCCGTCTCCCTCTTCCTCCTCTCGTCCCTCAACCTTCTCTCCTTCGCTTGTTTCTCCTCCTTCCATTCCTCAATCAATCCCACTCCCCTACCTTCCTCACTTCCACTGCTAATTTCCACCACCTCTTTCTCCACCCCCTTCCCTTTTTCCCTTTCTTTCTTCTCACCCACCTTCTCCCCCTCTCTACCTCCAACACTCTCCTCCTCATCCAATTCCATCCTCCCTTCCAATTCCTCCGCTTCCCCCAACTTTTCCTTCTTAATTACCTTCTCCTCAAACGTGTCCACCATTGCTTCATCCTCCCACACCTTCCATCCACTTTCCTCCAATCCCTGTTTCCCACACCTAATCTTCACGACCCCATTGGTCCAAAAATCACCCTCACGCACCAGCCCCTCCACTACCTCCCACCCCTCCTCCTCTCCTCCAACCAATGCCCTCCCTTCACCAATCAATGTTCCTTTCACCTCCCACACCTTGCTCATCTCATCCACCAATCCTTTCTTGCCAACACCTCCCCTCTAAGCCCTAACCCCTCTTTTTCCGGGTCCATCCCCCTTCCCACTCTTTCCTCCCTTGCCTGCCATGGCTATCTTCAAACAAGACTGCTTTAAAGATAAATTCGAAGCCAAAAAGCAAACCGGATAGAAGGCCCTCGTTGGTTGAAATCCCCTGTCGTCGTATTTCTTCGTTGTTGTAATTTCAATCGTCAGGAAAATAGCGGTCGTCGTCTTGTACGAAAACATCTCCCCCAGCACTTGTATCCATCTATAAAGAAACTATAATACCTCAAAATCTCATACCATCCCAGTCAAAAAAAAGGGGCACAAGACTTTCTACAACACCAAGTCTTCCCATTCCCACTCCCGCAGAACATGCCAACAGACCAACTACATACCAGCCCACTACCAAAAACATATCATCCCACCCTGCAACAACTTCAATTCGGCCATGTCAAAGTCCCCCCATGGTCACATCCTATCACTAACCACCGCAACGGTATCATACTTTTTTTCATTTTTTTTTTCAAGCACGCGCCAGCAAGCCTACCCCGTATAGGAAAACGAAGGCGACAAGTTGATCGGTGACCAGACCTAGCAGCAGCACGGTGCATACGACACAATCTCCGAAAACACAGCATCCATGCCCAAATGACAAATAAAAAAGCATACATACCGTTTTCTCTTGCGAAAGGGATGGCAACTCAGATCACTCATGAATCGGGCGAACCCGATCTATGTAAAAATAAAAATAAAAAACTCTTCCCAGACAACATCTATTGCAGAGAGTAAAAAGAAAAAGAAAAAGAACGCCAACCCCTAAAAACCGGTGATTACTGCATTTCATGCCTTTTTCAGACTACAGACAGGGCAGGGGTGTATTTACAGCGGACATACGCAACATCCTCCCACTCTTCACATATTTTCATACAATCCATAATAAGAACAAGAACAAGACTTAATGTACCCACAAACTAACTGCCTTCCTGATAGACTAACAACGAACTATTCACCCACCCCTACAACAAAAAAAAAAAAAAAAAAAACACAACGGATCAACAAACAAAACATACCGAGTGACAACCCATGACATGATAAATCATCAACCTCTTTCAAGCAATAGGTCCTTCGCCTCCGGATAGCTTCTTGAAAAAATTATCCACCTTCTCCTTTGCTGCATGCCTTCACCCTTTAGATTCCTTGGCCGCAGTAGCCCCTTGCACTGCTGGCGGTGGTGGTGGTGGCAATTGTGACGGTGGTAATGGCTCGCTCTCTAGTGCCACACTCGACCGCATGTGCGGGGACAAGACTAATTGCGGAAGAGAGCCCTCCTGAGCTGTTGAAGCCCCCGCCTGTGTGGGAGCAATTGCCTGGACTGCGGGAACTCTTTGTGGGGTGGCGTTTCCATGCGGAGGAAGAGGAGGGGAGTTTCCCCAGGGCGAGATATTTTCACGGAGGGGTAGTATAAAAGGCTGGGTACGCACCCCTTATGTATGGGGATATCCTCCCACCGGCGCCGATGCACTGCCGCGTCCAGGATTCAGGGGAGGACTAATATTAATATTAACACTCCGTGTAGGCCTCGCTATCGATGGCCTGAGATCTACCGAGGGCCTAGAATGCACCGTTCCTAGTCTCGCTGGGGGCGCTTCCAAAAGTTGGCCGAAAACGTGGGGTCGCGTATACGTCCCAGGCAAGGGGGAGCTAGAAGCACTGAGAGGACTTATACCCGAGCCCGATGGGCCAATATTTGACCACTCAGACCCTATTCAAGCCGGAGGCCGCCCGGACACTTTTGGGCTTAGAGGCGGAATCCCAGGGAGCGGAACAAAAGTAGTTCTAAGATCGGCGGGGGTGGGTCGACGGAGCCGAGATGTTTGTGCCCTAGGTAGTCCGGAATTTAAACTTCCCGTCGGAGCCGGGTTTCTTGTTACCATAGAAGGTTGACCCTCGGAGCGAGAACTTACAGTATTCGGGGGCACATGAGAACTAGCGGGCCTACGGAAACCTCTACCCATGTTGAAGGGAGGGAGATAGGTGCTTTGAGCCCGGGTCACCCTTTTTGTCTTGTCGGGCGGTGCTCGTTCCAGACTAGATTGTCTCCTCTAACACGCTAGTGGGGTTAGAAGCTCGCCCCGCGCGTGCCGTAAATAGGATTGGTAGGATCCCTTAGCTGATTGAGGTCGGGAGGGTAAGGATGGCTTTTAAATATCCCAGGAGAGGCTTGCTGCTTGCTCTTGAGAGAGATGGGCGTGCTGGAAGCGCTAGGAACGCTATATAGCGCAGCAAGTACTGAACTTATGGAATCCCCGCCTGAAATACCTCGGTACCCCTAGGCTAGACATGTGAGGGCCTAGAAAATCGATTGACGGGATCCACAAAACCTCGAAGCTCACGACGGATCGGACGACTTGTCTCCACCCCAGACGAATCTGGGCTTGGCTCATCGGCACTTAGAACCTCTGTCACCGCTACAGTTGTCGTCCGTGCCGGCTCAGTGGCACCCAGTCCCTCCTGGACCGCCTGTGAGTCCGGGGAGATACCTATAAACACAGGAAGATCACTCTCTTCTAGAGGTATAGCTCCTTCTGGGGGCTCAACTTCCTCATCTATCTTAAAAAGTGGGTTAACCCCTGATACTTCGTTCAAGTAACCCTCACCGAAGCCGGGAGAATAAAATTCCTGAGCCCCACCCGAGTGTATCCCTAACTGTGAGCCTGAACCAGAACGCTCAAAGGGGAGCTGTCCCGACTCAAATGTGGGCCGTACCATTGATGGGAGAGGAGGAGGGGGAAGAGGAGGAAGATAATAACGCACTCCATCAACATTCGATATTCTTCCTTGCGTGATAGAACTTACACGGGCTGGTGGCGAAGTACCCACCTCGGACGGCGGGGTCTCTAGTTCCACCCTTGGAGAACTCGGACCAGCATGAACACCCCGGGGCACCTCCCCTAGGTCATCCATCACGCCCTCATCTACGCCTAAAGAGGGGAGTAGGCGTCTGCCCGAAGGGGAGTACGGGTCCACAACCAAACCAGAACCAGAAGCAGGAGCTGTCGGTTCGACTGACCCAACCTCATCACCGCCGAGACCATCACCTTCTCCTTGGGCTCTGCTTGCACCTTGATCTTCGTTGTCCACCGGCAGAGTACCTTCACTCAAACTCTCCTCCTAGCCCTGGCTCGGTCTCTCCAGCAAAGCCGAAAATCTCCGAAAAGCTGGACCCCCCTCCTTCTCTGAACCATAAAATAATCCGATACTATATGTGCAAGGAGGGTCAGGGTGACTAGAGGGTACTTTAGAGAAATATATATTATAAAGGACAGGAGATAATAAGAATAAACCGATATAATAACATAATAGAGGTCCTCAAAACCAGCGAAGAATATTTGGCAAAGGCAGGAGAGGGGAGTGCGTTATGGAATATCAATGGATATGGTGGTCCATTCCTATGTAAAATATATATATTTCAAGGGGGCATGAAGAACTGCGGCGACTCTCCTCGTCATCGAGAAGTTATGTATAGAAAAGTAATAAATTTAATGAGAGTCGAGTCGAGTGATATCGTGTGAATGTAAAAAACGACAGTATATACAGTATGTACAACTCAGGCCTACAGGGCAACCGTAAGTAAAATACGGCATTACTCCTATCCGGGGCTTCTTATCCACCTGACTATTTCTAGGCAGGCAGGCTCCACCGCGATGGTAAATCTCGGTACACTAAGGGGCTGTTTGGCGTGATGGCAAACCACGGTTTCCCAACCATAGTTTTGAAAACCAACCAATCAGGACCATTAAAATTGGATTATATAAGCAGTTTAAAGAGCTATGAGTGGTTAATTTTCAAACCATAGTTGTTGGGAAAACCATACCGTATTATCTTGAATATAAGAGAATCGCGCTAAGAGGTTATGTTAAGGTTTAGACACCGCCTCACATCAGTATTGGGTATGTTATGTTGCCGATGATTTTCAAAGACAGAAAATAGGGAGAAAA
>Ga0307507_10011609_pt1 | contig 11067 bp, 15 predicted proteins | sample 7_EM_MG_FD_207223 | JGI IMG/M metagenome (GOLD analysis project Ga0307507, IMG submission 207223) | Populus trichocarpa ectomycorrhiza microbial communities from riparian zone in the Pacific Northwest, United States - 7_EM | ecosystem: Host-associated > Plants > Roots > Unclassified | place... | reverse complement strand
CGGCCTTACATATATTTTCTTTGAAATAGGTTTTTGGATCCCGACAGCTTCGTAAATGCCATTGCTCCGAAAAGTGACCTGACGAAGATTGGCCGCACACAATTCGCAATCCTATTTCGTATTGCTGACACCTCTAGACGTGGACTTGTCTCTTGGGAGGATTTCACCGTATTTGAAACCCTTTTGAAGCGCCCTGATGCCGATTACTGGATGGCGTTTCAATACTTTGACGTGTACGTACTTTCCGACATATCTTTACCACGAAGTCTAATTTTCGTATTGCAGAGACCATTCAGGCTTTATAGACTACAACGAATTTAAAACCGTCTTTTCGGCTAACCTCGGCCCCGATGCTATTCCCTTTGACTTTGACTGTGATTGGATAAGACTATACCTTGGAAAAAAGGACGGGGCACATGTGCTGGGATGTATGTTCATTTGCTGAGTCTGTTGCCTGGCTTCTGACCTTGTGGTAGATGATGAATTCACACAGCTTATGAAGGGCTTGCAAGGCGAACGGTTACGCCAAGCATTCCATTACTTAGACAAGGATGAAGATGGTTTCATTAGACCCGATGAGTTTAAGAGAATTATACTGGTACGTGTAGCGAACTCTGGCACTTCAGGTGGCCATATTCCTAGCTTCTTCGTAGGAAATTGCTGGCCACAAACTATCACACGCCGTCATTGACAGGTTGCCCACTCTTTGCACTATGAGTCCGGGACAGAGTATATCTTATTCGGAAGTCGTTGCATTCCATAATGTTATTAGAGGTAATTCTATGTTTCTTTTATATCGTGTCAAATTTTGACTCTAGTATTTCAGAAATGGACATGATAGAAAGAATAATTCGCGAAGCAACTGCGAAAAGCAAGGACGGCCGCATAGATCAAACCGACTTTCTTAATCACGCTGCCTCAAGTTCCAGGTACTCTCTCTTCACACCCATGGAGGCATCTATTGTCTTCCATTTTGCCGGGCGCGGTATCGCCTCACAACGACTTGCTCTCGTCGATTTTGCCCAGTTGTTGGATCCACGTTGGAGAGCACCTCACGACGAACTTGCAGAGCAAAAGAAAACCACAATTTCTGGAATGCAGAAATTTGCACAGTCGGCATATGGCTTTGTTCAAGGTGGTATTGCTGGAGCAATTGGAGCAACCACGGTGTATCCCATCGATATGGTCAAAACCAGGTTCAGTTCGTCATGCCGTTTGACTCTACTCAGCTAATTCTCAGTGATAGGATGCAAAACCAACGGTCGACTGTCGTTGGACAGCTGCTGTACAAAAATAGTATCGACTGTGCCAGGAAGATTTTCAGAAATGAGGGTTTTTTGGGATTTTATCGAGGTCTCGGCCCTCAGCTGGTTGGTGTTGCTCCCGAGAAGGCCATCAAGTTGACTGTTAATGACCTCGTCCGTTCTCGGGCAATGGACCCTGAAACTGGCCGAATCAAACTTATTTGGGAACTCGTAGCTGGTGGTACGGCTGGTGGATCACAAGTAGTATGTTACATTTGTTTCTTCTAAGTAAAACTTTCTTATCGATTGGTTTCCAGGTCTTTACAAATCCCCTTGAGATAGTGTATGTAATCTCTTCTGTTCACTTCTTGTTCACTGAATCATCGAACCAGGAAAATTCGGTTGCAGGTTCAGGGTGAAACTGCAAAAGTTGAAGGCGCAAAGCCGAAAGGTGCTATTCATATTATTCGGCAACTTGGTATAGTCGGCCTGTACAAGGGCTCGTCGGCATGTCTGCTCCGTGATATTCCCTTCTCCGCTATATATTTTACAGCCTATTCGCACCTGAAATCCGATGTCTTTCACGAAGGCTATAACGGGAAGCGTTTATCATTTTTGGAAACCTTGGGAGCAGCAGCAATCGCGTTAGTAGATCGACACTCACCTCATCTTGTATGATTCTGAAGGGCAGTTATGTTTTAGTGGCATGCCGGCTGCCTACCTTACTACCCCTGCAGGTAATTCTTATCAGTCAAACAATGTAAACTGTCTGATTCAACACCTCATGCAGATGTTGTGAAGACTCGCTTACAGGTGGAAGCTAGATCCGGTCAGACTCATTATTCAGGGATGAGGGATACATTTTCGAAAATCTGTATGTATGAAAATGATGCAAGCAACTGGTGATACTCATTGCCCACTGTAGATCGTGAAGAGGGATTCCGTGCGCTCTTCAAGGGTGGACCTGCTCGCGTTATTCGCAGTAGTCCACAATTCGGGTTTACGCTACTAGGTTAGCAAAGATGTTTCTGGATTTGACACCAAACTAATTCGAACCCATCAGCATACGAAACATTGAAGGACATGGTGAGTGTTACAAAAGCCGCCTCCCAGCTATTTAATGACTACGCTTTTGTGCACAGTTACCTGTATGTTTCCTGCATTGCCTTTTGTGTATTTCTGATGAGCTAACTCTTGTTCTTCAGTATCCGTGGCAAGAGAAACCATTTAAAATGGAAACAGCACTCACTTCACGTCCCGACGAAATCTCGAAAATTAGAGCTCGGAATGCACTCAAGATTTTGCTGGACATGCATGGAGATTTTGGTGCTCGCGCAGCTGCAGTTTCCTCCGGCAAGCCACTGTCGTTGTCGAATCCAAATCTTACTTCGTTTTCGCCATCCTCATCATGATAGAACCCTAGATCCGGAGAGTCTGTTATTTTGTAATTATTTGCTCTTATCATTCTTTCATGGAATCCACAAGCTTTGCGACCACCCGTCCAGAGAAATCTGTCCTGACTTTTGTGTTCAGGGGACCTTTGCGACACATGAGAGAAAGCTAATGCGTGGATTCTTTAATCCTTTATCTATAGTCTCTCTCCCCCACGGGCCCCACCATGCATGAACCTTCGCTGTTACGATCAATTCTTCGATTTGCATTGGCCAGAGAGGCTACATACACTCTGTTCCTATGCTGCCGGAGTGAACACGTTCACCAGAAAGAAGGGACACCTTTGTTCTTCGTTTATGCCGATGGCTCTTCAAACCAGTCAAGAGGAAAATATGCCATACCTCTCCCGCAAGCTTCTTAGGCTCAAAGATCTCCCGTTGCAAACCTCATCTCCCGAAAGAATTTCGATCAAGGATGCTCGCTGGTAAGTTATCTGGTTTCAAAATACTTCATACTCGAGTTAAAAGTTGGTGTTTAGGAATAAGGAATCCACTGCCATGAATCCCTTATACGCGCTCCTCTTGTCGTCCACGCCTTGTCACTCGACCAAAAGAAAAGATATTCTTTGTCAATCTCATAAGTCTGACCATAGTGTAACAATGAGGAGGCTTGGAATCCCAAACAGCAAAAGCGGCAGTATGGTATCCATGGGGCAGGCATACAAAGGTGGAAGTAGACAACAACTTAGAGGCGATGCTCATGGAATATATACTATTTTTTTCGCGATCTGGTGATCAGTTATCCAGTATTTGTTATTCTCCAGACACCATCATGTCCCAAGTCGATGTCTTGCCACACCCATCTGTCCTGGCGCACATCACAGATGCCCATTGTCATCCAATGGATGGACATGATAGCGTGCCTACAGAAGTAATGGAACGACTGCAAATCAACATCTGTGCCATGTCATGTATTGAGCTCGATCAGGAGAAAGTGAAAGCGCTCGCGAAAAAGTTTCCAGAGAAAGTGACACCAGGATTTGGCCACCACCCTTGGTTCTCGCATTGGATATCCACAGAGACGACGCTTTCCACGGACAATACACAAGGGCTTTCGGAGAAGGAGAGACATTACAGGAATTTATTCCTTCCTCGGGATTCAGCTCCGTCGTTGGAGTCGGAATTTGCGGAAATGCTCACACACCTTCCTGATCCAATTCCTCTGACTGCTGTTATCAACACACTGAGGGATGATCTCTTGGCTTTCCCAAGTGCCTTGCTAGGAGAAGTTGGCCTGGATAGTTATTTCCGCGTACCAGTCGATTTCTCCGCCTCCCCAAGAATACGCACGTCATTCCATGTACCATTGGCTCATCAAATTGAGATCCTAGAGGCGCAGATGGCTGTAGCACTGGAGGTGGAGAGGAACGTCAGTTTTCATAGCGTTAAATGCCAACTTGCAACTCTGGAACTATTTGAAAGGATGGAAAAGAAATGGGGAGAGGAAAGCTGGAGAAAGATAAGCATCGACATGCACAGTTGCGGGTTCAGTAAAGAAGGTTGGATCGATCTTGAGGTAGGCAGGGAATTTCTTGTATTCAGAAAAGTTAATGATGACTTTTCTTAGAAAAAGCACGAGAACGTGTTCATGTCATTATCAACTGTGATCAACCTCAAGAGGTCCAGTCTTCCGAGTCGTGAATTAATTGCGGCATGCTCACCAGATCGGATATTGGTGGAGTCTGATTACAATGATATCGATATGATCACACCCCAAACATGGGACATGGTGAAGTTCATTGCATCTGTCCGAGGGTGGCCTGTAGAAACGGAGTGGGAGGATGACCTCGACATTGAAGAGAAAGATTGGGGGGTTGTTCGGAGGTTGGAAAGGAATTGGAACAAGTTCAAGGCTGGGAATCACCCAGTCAAAAAGAACAAAAGAAAAATGTAGTAGATTATGCAGTGAAATAGGAAAGTCCTCAGTGCCAAATGTAGGATAGGAGGAGGATGCAGCAAACTCCAATTATGACACCCATAATAATGGAATCTCTACGCCGTCTCGACTTGATCATGCCAATCAAATTATTTATACCCGGCATTGTTCCTAAAGAAGGGGATCGTTGGCATACAATGATAATGAGTAGAGATTGCATACCTATTACTTGGAACATTCGCTGGTTGATACCTGTAAGCGAGACGCGTTGCCTTGCAAATTCAGAACGAGTTTCATATGCTTGGCTATCAACCAGAAAACTTCAGTTCGGAAGTCTATCCGAGAGGTAAAAACATACTCCAGAATATCATCCGTCATTCGGTGCGAACTGTCGATTCGGCCGCGTTCTTCGAGTAATGAATCCGCAGCAGAAGTCTTATAGGCACTTTGTGAGAGTTAAAATGATCATCAAGGAAACAGTAGCGAAGCATACTCTATATCATTCCGCACTCCAGAAAGCAGAGTTGCTTGGTCAAAAGCAGACTTCACATTTACCTTGAGATTGAGAGGGTAAATGTCAGAAGCACGACGGACGAGAAATGGGAACCTACTTTCACCCTCTTCAGCTCCCGCATATTATCTTGATATAGTTCTCTGTGTCTTTGGATGGCTCGGAGCATTGACGCTGACATGAGGTCAGGCGTACTGGCAAGCTTTGAGAGTTGTTCATTAATGTCTTCCAACTAAACAATTCATAATTTCAATGTCTACTTCAGGACCAGAAACAGAGTGCGTACCTTGTCCGCGAGATCGCCCAGCTCGGCTTCCAAATCTTTCCACCGTTCCGCCGAACCTGACGCCTCCACGTCAGATCCTGGTTTAGAGAGTGTGTGAACGAGTTGGGAGTATGAAGTTAGCTTGGAATCAAAGAGATTCTCTAGGGTACGGCATTGGCGATGGAGTTGATCATAGTTTGACATTGGGATTATGATAGAATTTTAAGAAAAATATCTGTGTGAGGACTTGGAAACCATGTTACTACGTCACAGTCACAATTCCGGATCAACCAGTGCCACCGGATCAATTTATCTGACGTGAGCAGGGTGTCCACTTGATCATGACTCAATGTGCAAAGAATGCATTCTACTATACATAGTTACATAGATCGAAATCTCGACTGGACTTTTCAATTTTGGGTGCGTTTCCCTCACATAGAATCTAAAATGAGCTGACAATTTAGAATCCAAACCAAGACTTGGCGGTCTGTTGGGCTGCAAGGCGCTTCGCCTGTCAAATTCAATATCAGGTATCATAAGAATCGCAGGACAACAACCCTACCTGGGCAGCCATACTCCGACTTCCTTCTCCCAACGAATTAATCCGTTCTTCAAGGTCACCCAGGAGTTGACTGTCGTACATCAGCAACAGATGCGCGGGCAACTGACTCTATACTGACCCTCTTTCCCCCATCGCGCCAGTAAGTCTGTTGTAGAGACTTGCCTGAACAGCTGCCGCGCTAGCTGCCAGACCTGCAGCGGTTGTCTGTGCACCTCCGACTGCTTCCTCGGCTAACCTAGCCTTCTCACGCGCGATTTTCTCGGGAACTGGCCGGTCAGGACCACCGACTGGGTTCCCAAAAAATTCAGTTTATAAAGATGACAGAATTTACAGGTCACTCACGTAACTCGTCGATATCGCCTCCTGAAATTGTTTGATTGAAAGGGAGCCATGCTCCGAGGCCACCAAGGAAGGAATGAGGTCCGAGTGATACAGGCTGTGGTTGAGAAGGAGGGGCTTTGCGTGTAATGGTAAAATCAACATCAGGAAGTGTGTAGGCCCGCTTCAGGTCGAAAAAGGTGCCATAAGTAGCCCCATTAATATGGGGTGGTGATACCTGCTGTCGTCCATGGACCATTCCTTGGGGACTGGACAGTGACCAGGCAATAAAATCACCACACTCATCAATGGTCAGTGGTCTTGTACTAACATAAATTAACATGTCTAATTTATAGGGATAGAAAACACACATAGGGGAGTGGCTTGGAAGATTTGCGGTTACAATATGCCCAAGGTGTGGCAATGAATATGCCAATAAATTGTTTTTATTGGTCTGTAGAACCAGTGCATGCGATTCTATATATATCTCAGAGAGAGGCGAGGGTTGCAAAGGCAAGAAAACGTACGGTTGTGTTCAACGACCTGCGAACTTACCACACTGCCAAATTTGCTGCCCAACTCGACTTTCCCCACCTTCTCTCCATTCACGTTTAAAGTTGCCCTTACCTGCCTTGGTCCTACACTCACGAGCAAACATTTCGTGCTTTTCTCCGAGGGAGCTTGTTCAGAGCGCAATGCCATTGCCAATCTGGCGGGTTCCGCCCGTAATTGGGCGCCAGATTTGGAGTCGAGGATAAAGGTACAACCAGGAAGAGCATCTGGCACGCCTTTGCAGATTATAGTCTCAGACACGACCGTCCACGTTGCGGGGTTGCCCGAGTAAACGAGGGTATAGATTTCCGCATTGCTAGACTGGGTAACTGCGATTAATCTAATACGGAGACGGGAATCTGGGACTGTGTTGAGAAAATACGCAAGTACGGTAGTCTATGCAGAGGCGTACCTTTATCCAGTGGGCAGATGGACCATGTCAACGATGTGATAACGTCAGTACCAACGTCAGTGGGACTAAACCCTTGACCTTTGCGCTTGTGTTGTCTCTTGTTGGAGAGCATCATTCTGGGTCCACGCATATCAACAATAATCAAGGACCCGTCTCGGTATGACACCGCCAAAAATCCTGTCTATGATTTGAGCTCAGATTCTTTGACGAAAGTCAAAAAAGTTACCAATATCCGACATTGCTAGCGTTTGCACAAGAGAGTGGCTAGCACAGAGCATGAAAAAAGGTTTCAGCCTGTTCCGTGGGAGACATGGAATATGATCAAGCAGAACTATTTCTCTTTCAGTAATATGCTTCGGGGAGGACGAATTACCAGGGGTCTTCCGGGTTGTACTGGTATAAATAAGGACCTCTCCCGAGTTCAGCGAAATGGCCACCTGCAAGGCCTCACTAGCAACCTGTACGGATTGTATAGAAACCTGGATGGGGTCTGTCGACAACCTCTCTGATAAACTCGCATCGCGAAGAGTTTCAACTATATTAATAGTTAATGAGGTGATGGGTTTCGGCCAAGCATGTTTGAGAGGTTCGTTTTCAGGTGGGATGAGGAGTGTACTGCTCAGATCGAAGAAACGGACTGTTTTATCCTCGTTGTGGGTAAAGAGAATTTTGCGGGGCTGGTATTTTGACAGCTTCAACTCGGTCAGATGGAGAGAATCCGGGTAGGCAAGTCCCCCCTTCAGTTCGAGGACAGTGTCGTCCAAAATTTTGTGGAGGACAAAGTTGTCGTAGAGGTCGTTTCGAATCGTGAAAAGACAGCCGGATTTAACAAGGGATCCAGCATTTGACAGAGCAAAAGGGGTGACGAGATTCAACGGGGTCTGGTGGGTTCCCTCGAGAGGGGATCCCGGGAGGGTTGTCGAAGATTCGCGACTTGTTAGCCCCACTAACTGGTCTTGATGAACATCTGGAGGTCCAGCCTGCGGTTGCTCTTCTTTGCTTGTGCAGACAAAATTTGGAGGAGGAAATTCAACTGCCACTATTGTCCTTGTGTTGTCGATGTCCAAGGTAAAAAGAATTGCATAAGGGTCAAATGCACCCCCAAAATGTGGATCGTCCCTAGGCAGGAGGAGGTAATCTTGAACAGGGCCATGAGGTTCATAGGAAAAAGACTTTTTGGGCATTACTGATTGATACATAGCTCGGCGGAAATCTGGATGTAGTTGATTTTGTGATAGGGTACCGTCAACTGGCGGGGCTGGAGGATTGAATGGCGGGAAAGCAAAAATCGTTGTTGTCGTGCGTTTTGGCGTAAGAAGTCCACCCAACACCGTCAATACTGTTTCACCCCCCCTTGGGTCGGAGGAGTTGGGGAAACCGCTCCAAGACAGCTTATAAACTGGCTGGCGGGATCGATCAGTACGTTTTTGGCCTGAATCCATGTGAGCCCGAAGGAAGTCCTGGTCAACAACATCAACATGGTCATCGTCTAGTGTTCGAATCACCAAGGGCTTGGTATCATCGTCAACTGCCCAAAATGCAATAGATCCATCTGTGTAACCGACTGCAAAGAAGAACCCTGTTGGATGCATTGCCATGCAGGTAACCATCAATCTACGATGTGTTAAAATGTCCTATAATCTCACAAGTCACGAAAGGGCTATAAAAACAAGAAATTCACAACTGACTTCTGTTCCGTAACCCGCACCTCCTGGTGCTCCTGGATTAAGAACTAGTTCGTACGCACGAATCGTGTTGTGTTCCGTCTGACAAAGGATCAGAGACGGCATGTGCGCTTGGGATGTGTCGGACATACCAGATCCATCAATATTACGCCGCCTGTGGTCAGGCATGAGAGCAGCTTCATATCAGAATGAGTAATGTACCTGCATATGCCACAAACAAGAGATTCAAGTTCCTCGGGTGTACAACGGTGTCAACAGTTTCTTGTCTGCAATTCAGTGGTATGTTGTCGGGATTGCGAGATTAAATAGCCCACTTACGGAGCGGGAGACAGTAAAGAAGGTATACCTTTCGCTGCCAGATCTCTTTCATAAATCTTCCACATGTTTGGGACAGTGTATGGTGATTTGCGGAGGCAGGTCAGATCATATGTCCTAATGTCTCCATTGTGCATAGCAAGAAAGACCTAACCACCCTTCAGGTTAGGGACGGAGGACTTTGAGGCGGAATCACAAACATGAGTGTGAGATGGCGAGAGTGTCAATGAGCTGGAAGGATTGTCTCATCAGTCGAATCCAAATGTAAATGCAAAAGACGTACTTTGTTGGATCGAAGCGAGCGGAAGTAACGATTTTTGGTCTGCCATACTCAAGGAGGTTGTAGATGTGAAGCTGATTGTTTTCGTCTGATTCTTTCAGCCTGGCTGTCATTTTTGCGTCGAAATTTAACGCACCAAAGCAAAGGAGAAAATATGTTGAGATCGAAAAGTGGAGGAATCGCACACCGACGGGTTCAGGAAGAGATATCTTGGATTCGACGCTCGGCCCTCCAAATACATAAACAATACCGTCAGCTGTTCCTGGAGTACCAGTTCAAAAAATGACTAGGAGAAGGGTTTGGATTCAACCCTTACCGACGGCAATCAAACCTGCCAAAGGTTCAACCGCAACTGCGGAGACGTTCAGTGGGAAGTCAAAGGTCCTGAGGGTTCCAACCCTCCAGTCGGTTTCATCACACAGATCCGCCGAAAAATTGGCCAGGGCTGTCTCCTGTTGCTTCGCAAACATGACGGGATCAATTCAAGGAACTATATCTGGATTAGGGTTCTGTTAGAAATAGCCTAATTCCCGCTACCTTTAGGTAGGGGTCTTGTAGTTTGATCGAAATTTTTTTCGCAGTACTGCCCTTTGCATAATGTTGTGAACACACCGCGATTTTTTTCAACACGTCATGTGATCCCATCACCGTAGCCAAACAATTGCGATAACGTTTGATAAGTGATTTCTCGCAGTGCCTATGCCCACTCAACTCTCTGAGGATCTCAAAAGGAGAATTGTGAAATGGTATTTTGAGGATGGGTTGACGTATCGGGACATTTGTGACCAGGGGAATGTCTCTCTTCAAGGTCTTATATCCAACACCATTCGCAATTACTGTGCATTTGATGAGGTTAACAATCCCTTTTGGCGCTGCACAGGGCGGCCATCGTACTTGGGCACACAAGCAGACAGGATGATGATCGGTAAGATGAGTTGCAGCTCGCGATTGTTTGGCTATGGTGATGGGAGGCTCACATGACGTGTTGAAAAAAATCGCGGTGTTCACAACAAAACGATCCTATGCTCTGCGGCTAAGTCCCTCTTCATTGATGATCCACATATGGTAGTGAACTGGTAGTTATAACCATGGCCACAAACTTATGAACAAATGCCACATAATATGGGTCCAGCTGGGTCAGCTGAATTAGAAAGTATATAGAACAATGCATGGACTCAGCTGAGCAGTAAGAAACAATGTAGAATACTGGTACAGCTGAGTTTGCCCACCTACATAACAATGGTAAAGTTGAACAGCAGGTGTGTTGAAAGGTAACCGTAACCCCCGTTTATACCTTTATTATTCTTTCTTTATCTTTCCTTTACCCCTTTATCTACCTCCTATCACGCGCACATCATTCCTCGATACCCCTTTATGGATATCGCATTTCCTATCGTGATGTCTTATGATTCTTGTGTACTATATCTACGACGAGACGATACCGGACCACTCTCAGTTGTTATCCCACCAACTGAGAGTGAGTAGTCATATCTATCTCTTTTAACTGTCACTTATCTATTACTGTAGTTTACCTTTACAACAGGTTAGAACTACCAATACGAGTTGTTATCCCCACATATGGTAGCGAACGGGTAG
>Ga0307507_10011608_pt1 | contig 11067 bp, 2 predicted proteins | sample 7_EM_MG_FD_207223 | JGI IMG/M metagenome (GOLD analysis project Ga0307507, IMG submission 207223) | Populus trichocarpa ectomycorrhiza microbial communities from riparian zone in the Pacific Northwest, United States - 7_EM | ecosystem: Host-associated > Plants > Roots > Unclassified | place... | reverse complement strand
TATAAGCCCAAATAATTGGGACGAATGGATTAAGGTAATTAAGTTAAAAGTAAATAACAATTGTCTCTGGGAGTATGTTAACCTATTAATACCTAAGACTAAATTGCTAAAGCTTAAAGAACCTATTCAAGCCTTACCTAAGGATACTAATAGCTGGGGGATGACGAAGCTTATAGAGCTAGATAAGAAGGAGAAGGAGGAGCTCCGTACGCTTAAAGCCAACTATAGGGAAGATATAAAGCTATATAGAAAACAGCTGTTAGCTCTTAATACGTTGCGCAGCTATATCTAAAGCTTAATTTTATATACCTACCTTATTTACACGTTTAAATGCGTTACTACCTATGACGTCTTGATGTTACTAAAGCAGAGAATTGCTCCAACTAACAACGCCTAAAAGCTTTGAGTAGCCACCCAGTATGCAAAGCTCAAGAAAGCGCCTTGGAACCAGAACTTTGAGGTCTGGTTAGAGGAGTGGGAGAAGGTGTATACTAAATATAAGGAGCTAGGTCTACCTAAAATAAATAGTGACCATTTGGTGAGAGACTTCGTGTATGTAGTTAATTTAATTACACCAAGCTGGTCTGAATATTGGAAGAACCAGCTTGAAAGGATAAAGTGGAAGAAGGAGAAGCTTCCTAGCTTCTTTAAACTGGTTAAAATCTACTAAAATCACCGTTGTACGGAGCTCGCCCAAAAGGGCAAAACCCTATAAGGATTCTTTGCAGCTACCTTTAAGGATAAGTCGAGCGAGTTATTAAATTTAAAGCCTAAGTTAAAAACCGAATCGTTAGTAGATAAGTAAAAAAAGGAAAGGCGACTACTGCTAGAGTGCCTATACGGAAAGCGTTACTACTTTAATAAGTGCTAGTACATTCTAGAGTTAATTCCTTGCCCATTGTGGTTTAAACCAAGTGACGAAATTTAGAAGAAGGTAGATAAAAAGATTGCTAATATAACGCCTGAAATTAAGGCTTGTATTAAGTAAATTAAAAAGGACGATTAAGCTAATAAGAAGCTAAAAAATAGCAACTAGCAGAGCTTTTAAGAGCCTAATGGAGGCTTTACAGTTTATTAAGTAGAAGCCTATAACATAGCTTCTAGTTACAAGCTTTGTAATAGTATTATTTTTAACTTAGGAACTAACCTACACGTTATTAACGATTAAGCTAGATTTGTTAGCGATATTAAGCCTACCTTAGACTACATCTACACGGGCTCGCATATTGAAGAAATTGAAGGCTATGGCACAGCTATAGTTACGATTAACTACCTAAAAAGGAAGAGGCAGATATAGATTTTAGGAGCAGCCTTTATACTAGGCTTTTATACTAACCTAGTATGCCTCTAAAAGCTTAATAATAAGGGCGTCTATTAGAACAATAAAAAGAATACTCTTTACTATGGCAATAATGTAACGTATGCCCATTATGGCTACCACTATGGTTAGAAAACTATTGAATATAATAAGCCAAAGAAAGACTTACTAGAGGCTTCCTTTGCGACTTAATTAAAACCAGTGAAGCATTTATTAAAGCCTCTGCTGAATTAGGCAGAAGGTTATGTATGGCACCAGTGATTAGGCCATGTAGGAAAAGAAGTAATTATATAACTACTTAAGTTAGTAACGGGCGCGATTCTAAAAGGCCTGATAATAGTAGAATGTAAAGCGTATAGAGTAAGCAAAGCTTATAAGGTGATATCTAGAAGAACACTAACTTAGTTAATAGTTCCTTTCTATAAAATCCACCTTGATTTAATACTCGGAATAGTTGTATTTAATAGCAATAAGTACGCGGTACACTTCCTTGATAATGTAACGCAAATAAATAAGGTAGATATAATGGTTAAGAAGTTGTCCCTTACCCAAAGAGTTATTATATATTGCAATATCATTAAACGACGATACGGCTTTAAGGTAGCTATAATCTATATAAATAGAGAGATGTCTCTTAGAGACGAATTTAAGGATTAGACAGCTAAATAAGGAATCACTCTTAAAAGATTAGTACCCAATACTCAATTATAGAACGGTCCAGCGGAACGATCTAGGGGGGTGATTATATAGAAGGCTTGGTATATAAGGATTAAGGCCTATTTACCAGAGGAGCTAATGCTAGAAGCCTACAAAGCAGCTACCTATCTACTCAATCAGACGCCTAGTAGAAGACTTAGGTGGAAAATACCTTTTAAGAAAATCCAGTTAGTAATAGGTATAACACTACTAAAACCTAATATAGGACACCTATAAGTCTATAGCTGTAGGGCCTATCCTTTTAAATATAATATTCCACGCCTGAACAAGCTCGCGCCAAGGGCCCATATAGGATATTTGGTAGGGTATGATTTAATAAATATCTTCCAAATCTACATTCCAAGTCAGAAGAAGGTCATTAGAATAAAAGATGTGAAGTTTAATAAGCAGTTACTTTATAATAACTTACAGCCAGATCTTACAAATGTACTCCGAGTAAGGACTAACCAAATGTTGGAAATTATTTATGTCCGTTAAATAGAGAATCTTTAAGACGAATTGGAATCGTCATTTAATAAAAGTAATAAGACTCTAGATAAGATTCGAGTTAACACTAAAGAAAGACAACAGGTGGATTCTAGTAGAAATTAAGAGGAGCCTAATACTAAAAGTAGTAAGTAATAAGATTTAAGCTCTAAAAATAACTTAGCTCTAGGGCTTCCTACCCTAAATAAAACGCTAGAACCTAACTTACTAGAGCCTCTACTACCGTCCTTAAAGACCTTGGCAAAGAAGCCGCACTATATTATAGTTCCAACTGATAAATCTAAGCCAGAGAAGAAGATTAATGGCGATATAGGAGATCAAAACGTGGTTAAAGGAAAGAGACTTAAAGGTTAATTAAAAACCTACACAGGTTTTCTTGCTAACATTACTAACAACTAAAGCCTTTAAGCTTAAAGATTAGCCTTTAATGTAGGGCTTACCTTTTATAAAAAGCTGCACTATAATTAGCTCCCACCGCCGCCTAGGAATTAGAAGGAGCTTTAAAGATATTAATATAAGGAAGAGTTTGTGGCTGCTGCTAAAAAGAAATACGCGGACCTTTAAAATTAAGGAACGTTCTAAGTCATTAATAAAACAATCCATATTAAAACCGTGCCTGTTATCTGGGTATTTACCTATAAGACTAATAATAATGGATATCTAATAAGGTTTAAGGCTCGTCTTTACACAAGAGGTGACTTATAAGAGTTAGTTTATAAGGACATGTATACCGCAACTCTAGCAGCAAAATTGTTTAGAGCCTTAATGGTAATTGTCGCAGTATTTAACCTGGACTACTAGTAGGGCGATGCCGTTAACGTATTCGCAAATAGCAAGATTGATAAGGTTGTGTATATTAAGTATCCAGATGGATTTTTAATTAAGGGCAAGTACCTACTGCTTTAATAAGCGCTCTATAGATTACGACGATCACCTCTACTATGGCATAGCGACTTAACTATAACACTAAAAAAGGAAGGCTTAAAGTTAGTAGCGGAGGAGCCTTACCTATATTATAATAATTGGCTGATAGTCTTCTTCTATGTTAACGATATTATAGCTGCCTATAGGAAGAAGGACCTACTTAAGCTTAAAACGTTTAAGGAGCACCTTATAAAATGGTATAAAATAAAGGACCTAGGTGACCTTACCTAGTTCCTAAAAATTTAAATTATTCGTGACTAAGAGAATAGGAAGATTTAGCTTAGCTAGGACTCCTATATTAACAAAATCGCGATAAGCTTCAAAGTTAAAGATTATTGTAAGGTATACACACCTATGGGAATTAAGGAGCTTAACCTAAATCTAGAATAGGCCTTAAAGCAGGACACCTATCTATACCAGAGGAAGGTTAGATTAATGCTCTATATAGCAAATATCACCCATCTAGATATGGTAAAAACGGCAAGTAAGCTATTAGAATTCTTACGAAATCTGTTACCAATACATAATGGACCTGCTATGAGGGCAATTGCCTATTTCTATTAATTAAAGACCCTTGCAATTAAGTTTTTAAAGGAGAATATAATGAACCAAATCTTCGCAAGGGCAAGTAATGTATTATTTAGAGACAATCTAGAAGGCTACCTATTTACCTTATTTAGAGGACTAATTGACTGGCGATCAACCAAATAAAAATTAGTAATAAAATTAAGTATAGAGGCAGAGCTCCTAGCTCTGTCACATATAGCTACTGAGTTGATTTGGTGGCAGCAATTCTTTAAAGAAGTTGGATTTAATACTAATAAAAAGCAAGTAATCTACTGCAACAATATATAGACAATACGACTTCTTACTAAAAGCGACGCTGAGCTCAACACTAAGCTCTAACACGTTAATATTTATTACTACTAGCTCCGCCAGGAAGTCCGTAAAGGAAGGATTAATATCAAATGGGTCCCTACTGCGGATATAACAGTAGACGGCTTAATAAAGGCTCTGCCTTATTAAAAGCACGAGATGTTTATTCAACAATTAAACCTTGTTAATATTAAGGATCTAATTTGATTTGATTTAGATAATATTTGGGCAAGGTAACTCTATAGGGGATTTCTTAAAACTTAACACTAAATTAATATTATAACTTTTTACAGCAGCCCAGAAGGCTCTGTGTAGCTAGGGGGGTGTGTTAAACTAGATTGTATTTCCTTACTACCATCTTAATACTGGCTTTAAGTCTAGAACCCTATGTCTTAATACCCCGCTCCTTACCTTATATGTCTTATCGAATGTCTTATTAAATGTCTAAATACTTGTTTCCATTACCGAATAATGATGTAGTTGTCATTCTATTTATAACCTATTTGTCACCTATCTGGTGTATATATAGAGGCTCTAGAGCCCTCTTTAATAGATAGAGTTCTCATACCTGGTTGTCCGTTTAACAATAAGCGTCTAAACTGGTAAATTAAGAACGCTAATAGAGGTCTTAAGTTTATTAAGTTAGATATCAAAACCCTATAGCTACTAGTATTTACGGACGCGTTATTTGCTAATAATAAGGACCTCTCTTTATAGATTGGCTACGTCCTCGTACTAGCTAATGCTATAAAGAAGGCTAATATTATCTATTAGAGCTTAGTTAAGTGTAAAAGAGTTACTTGGAGCGTACTAGCTTCTAAACTCTATGGTATAGCCCACGGCTTTAACATTGGCGTTATAATCAAGTCTATAGTAGATAAGATCCTACAAATTAACCTTCTATTTATACTTTGCACTAACTTTAAGTCCTTATATAACTGTCTAGTACGACTCGGAACCACCTAAGAAAAACGCCTAATAATTGACGTAATATGCCTCCGGCAAGCCTATAAACGGAGACAAATTATAGAGGTAAAATAAATTAACGGAGAGGCCAACCCTACTAACGCTATAATAAAGGGAAACCCCTATATGGCTCTTTAATGGCTTATTAATACAAACCAAATTAACCTATAAGTTATAGGATGGGTTAAATAAATAAACTTAGATTTAGCTTAGTGTTAGGTAACTAATTATAATAGTACGGACCCTAAATTTAACTAACCAATCAGGATTTTCTATACCCGGTATAGAAAATCGCTATTAGCTCGCTTACCACTAGCGCCTTAGCGGCCCTTGTAATATGTTAACCTACTACTCCTAATAACTCTTCTTCTTCTTCTCTTCCTTAGCGTAGTATCTTCGTAATACAGTATTTTACAGGCTTTAGTTTAGAGACATTTATACGAGCTATAATATAGGTTATATAATTACGGACCTATAAAAGGAGCGTGGAAGCTATTATGTATACGCTACAAATAGTCTAGAAATAAACTTAACTTTAGAGTATAGATTAGCCTTCTTTTTAGAGTTGCTCTAGTGTTAGAATGTTAGTTATGTAACGTGGTTATAAGACTATAAAGCAAGGCTAGCTAACCTAACCTTAGAGCAACCCCTTACTTCTAGATATTAATAACTACCAACTTCAACACCGCATACGTATCGCAATATAGTGATATTCGTGCATGTTGATAAAGCAAGTATACCAACAGACACTTCTAATAGAGTTATAGCGGGAATTCTATTACAGTTATATTTAGATGGCGAATGGTACCCTATTGCCTTCTTTTTAAAAATAATAGACCTGGCTAAGTGTAACTATAAAATACACAATAAAGAGATACTAGCTATTATTTAATTACTATCCTAATAGCGCGCAGAGCTTAAAGGTATAAACTCCCGGATTAAGATATATACAGATTATAAAGCCCTAGAGTATTTTATAACTATAAAGCAGCTTACTAGATAACAGGCCTAGTAGGCCAAAATACTCTCCCAATTCTTCTTTATAATTATATATTACTCCAGTAAGCAAAACTTTAAGGCTAATGCCCTAACCTAAAGAGAACAAGATATAGGACCCTAGGACGAGCTAAAGACCTAATACCAGACGCGCGCACTCCTCTATCCTAAATAGCTTAACCTATAGATCCTTAAGGAGCTAGACTCCTAGTAAAACAAGCTAGCACTAATAGAGGAGTCCTTAGATAAACTAACAGGGCTAATTAACTGCCTTCTAACCGCAAACCGCACGGCTAACGCCCTAAAGGCCCTCTATAATTAAGCTGTAAAAGGGGACCCCAATTTTAGAACAGAGGAAGGATTGCTCCTATATTAGGAGCAGCTTATAGTCCCTAATGTTAACAATCTATAGACTAAACTAATTCGCGAAGCTTATTGCTAAGTCTCTATGGCATACCCTAGCAAGAATAAGACACATAAAATTATTAGCGGCCACTACTACTAGCCTAGGATGGCTATGGATATTAATTAATATATATAGAACTGTAATAACTGCCAAAGAGCTATAATCCTACAAGATAAGACCCTAGGACTACTAAAACCGCTTCTAATACCAGAGCGCCCCTAACAATATATCTCTATAGACTTCCACAAACTACCTATAGACCGTAATAGATATAATATGGTTATAATCCTAGTTAACTACTTTGGTAAGCGCCTATTCTTAATCCCCTACTATAAGAATATTAATGCTAAGAAGGCGGCCTAGCTATATATCTACTACGTCTACTAAATTTACAGACTGCCAGACACTATTATATCCGACTATAGGCCGTAGTTTATATTAGCCTTTTGGAATAAGTTTACCTAGATCCTAGGTATTAAGCTAAAGCTCTCTATAGTGTACCACCCTTAGACAGACGGTTAGACGGAGATTATAAATTAGTATTTAGACTAAAGACTTTGGCCCTTTGTTAACTACTTCTAGGATAACTGGTCTAAACTGCTTCCCCTAATAGACTACGCCTAAGCAACCCTACCCTATAACTCCACAGGGTTTGCCCCTATTTAGCTAGAAATAGGCTACTTACCCTATATAAGCTTTAACTGGAAAAAACTAGAAGAACCCTAGACTATACGCAAAAAACTATCCTATAGTAAGGCCTAGCAGTACGCTAAACGCTTAGAAGAAGCTTGGACGGTAGCTTATAAGAACTTAAAAAAAGCCTAAAGGTTAATGGAATAGTAGGCAAATAAATACTGTTAAGAGCCTAACTTTACCTCTAGTAATAGGGTCTAGGTAATAATAAAGAATTAAAGAACGGAACGGCCTAGCTATAAGCTAGACTACTAAATAGCAAGACTATATAAGGTCCTTAAGAAGAGAGGCAACTTATATAAGGTAAAGCTCCCAGATTTAATTAGAGTTTACCCTATCTTCTTGCTAGATAAGCTACGGAAAGCTATAAATAATCTATTACCTAGGCAGAAGAACGAGCCTCCCCTGCTAATTTAAGTTAATAGCGACAATAAATGGGAAGTTGAAGAAATACTAGCATATAAGCTAGTACGAGGAACGTTAAAATACTGTGTCTAATAGAAGGGCTATAACCTAGAACTAACCTAGTACCCTGCTTAGAACTTTATAGGCTGCCCCTAGAAGCTTAAAGAGTTCTATAATTAATACTCTAACTTACCTAGACCCCTAAAGTACCTGGACAATTAGATAAAATATTAGTATAATAAAGACGATAAATTACCGGAAGAGTATAGAGATAAGAATACCCCAAGGCCTAAGGAATAAAGCCTACTATAACTTACGGCCACCTAGGTTTACGCGTTATGTAAAGTTCTTTAATTAGTTAGATCCTAGCCAAGAGTCTTACCGGCTACCCTTTCTACTCTAGCGCTTCCACGTGACCTATGGTCGCCTTATATACTTAGTCCAAATACACTTACGTCTTCTTTTCCCTAGTTCTACTTTGTTTCTAATAAAGCCTAAGGGCAGGCTTTCTTTTAAAGGGGGGGGTAATGTTACGGCACCGTAACGCGTAACCTGGACAGGGAGCCTAGTTAGGGGTTTGGCTAAGGACTTGGCGTCCTAACGCGTATATGTTACGTCTCTACCTCCTGTATATACCTCTCCTCTTCTCCTTAGCTTAGTATCTTCGTAATACAGCATTCTACAAGCTTTGGTTCAGAGGCATTTGTACGAGCCATAACATTTACTATATAGGCGCTAAGCTAAGCTCCGTTCTAGATATCTTCTAGTTATTAATAATTCTAGTATATTTTAACTAGTCAATATATAAATATTATATGATCACTAGCCTAGTCGTATTTATTAAATTTGACCCTCTATATTAAGGCCCGATTTAGTAATACTGGCTCTATGGCTATTAAAAAGTCTCTAATTGCTTAATTGCCTTACACGTCTAGCAGGTCGATCTTTTTATAATTATAATACGTCTCCTCCTAGTCCTATAGCCAGACCTTAATATTCTAGTTCTTTAGGCCTTTCTTAACCGTAGTGTACTATATAAATAGGTAGAGCTAACGTATACTATCTGTAGGGCAACTCTCTCTTTAAGAGCCATTAGGGTATTATATACTAAGTCGATACCTAGTATATAGGTGTTAATATATCTAGCTACTATACTGGTAATATAGCTTTATAGAGAGGTTAAAGCTGCCTTCTACTTCTTACATTCCTTTTTTACTAATTTATACCTTTTGCGGAGGAACTAGAGCTTGTCCTTCTTATCCTCTAAAAGAGTCGCATATAACGTTATTTCTAGCTTTATATCTAAAGGCCTAGGAAAGATTAGTTTAAGTAGTTGGGGCAATTAATTCTACTTAGTTAAAGGGTTAATATATTTCTATACATCTCCTATTTAGGCTTAAAGCCTAATAAGGTCGATTTATTCGTCCTAATTAGCTTAGCTCAATAATATTACTATTATGGTAATAGCCTAGGTAAACGGTTAAGAAGTTATATTAAAGGTACTTATAAAGACAAACGAAGGATTTTATAATAAACAACGACTTAATAAGAGGTAGAATTAATTAAATTAATTAGTTAAATAGGTGTAATATGGTAAGTTACCTAGGCTTATAACTATTAAACGGATAATATAGAATAAGAACTCTGTTCATTAAAGAGGGCTCTAAATGCTCTCTATATATATAGATAGGTAATAAATAGACTAACGATGTAGTTGTTAGTTGGTAATTGGTAATAGAAATAGGTAATAAGATATTTAATAAGATATTTAGTTATAAGTCAAGAAACGCCTAAGATAAAGCTTGTATAGACAATCTAGGTCGTTAGATAGTAGTATAATGGTAGTAAAAAAGTCTGATTTAGGTCGACAGTAATAGCTATAATTTTAACGGATAAGAGGCGGCATATTATTATATTATTCTTAAATCTACGTTTTATAAGGGTCTATATATTATACTTTTAACTTCTTAAAGGCTCTACAAAGTATAGCTTTATAAATATTTAAGTAGATTTGGTAGCAAATTTTGGTAACAAATCCGCTGTAATATATATGGATTTTAATAGAGTGGGCTATCTAACCCGTTTATATTACAACACCTAAATTTATAAGTTAATTTGTAAGATTAAAAGTTTAAAGCACTAGTGAATAGTAGAGTGATAAGAAACTATATATTATTAGCAATAGTAAAAAGGATAGAGTTACTATATAGATAAAAAGAGTACCTATATCCGCTAATAACAATTTTAAAAGATCTAATAGCCTATAGAGGAGGTATTATTAATCTTAAAATAGGACCTATTTAGTTAACTATTAAAGGGAGATAGATTAAAATGTCTTTTGATATCCTACTATTAGAAAAGGATAAGGCGATACTAAAAATACCCTAGTTGCAAGAATATAATTTAAGGATTAATTGGGTTATAGGTCAGGTTAATATTAAAAATACTTAATAATATAAGATGCGATAAGCTACTAAGATAGTATAGTACTAAGTTGGAGTAATATATAAAGAGACTAAGCGAAGCTTAAGTTATATACTGGGGGGATACTATAAGTATAGTAAGAAACTATAGAGCCTAGAAAGTAAAAGGCTGTTAGAGTATATAGTATAGGACTATAAAATAGAATTAAAACCAGGAACTAGTCTAAAGTTTTTTCTAATCTATAAACTAATAGAAGATAAGTTAAGAGCACTTAAGGAGTTAATTTAGGAAAACTTATAAAAGGGATATATTAGACTATTATAGTTATTAGTAGGATATCTAGTACTATTTATACTAAAGAAAAACGGAAAACTTAGGCTATATATTAACTATAAACAGTTAAATAGTATTACTAAAAAGGATAGGTATTCTTTACCCTTAATTAGCGAAATCTAGAATAGGATTAGTAATGCGTAAATCTTTATAAAGATAGATCTAAGATAGGTATACTATTAGATTAGAATTAAAGAAGGCAATAAATAAAAGGCAGCCTTTAGGTTAAAGGAAGGACTATATAAGCCATTAGTTATATAATTTGGACTTATAAACGCACTAGTAATATTCTAAAAATAAATTAATAGTGTATTAGGAGAATACCTTAATAAGTTTATTATAGTATACCTTAACGATATTATTATCTACTTAATAAGTAAGGAAGAATATAGAGAATACGTCAGGAAAAAATTTACCAGCATTTAATTTTTCGTTTCTGCCATTTCAGCATTTTCCAGCATTTTCCAGCATTTCCCAGCATTTCCCAGCATTTAGCGGCATTTATAATTAAGTATTAGCATTT
>Ga0307507_10011607_pt1 | contig 11068 bp, 1 predicted proteins | sample 7_EM_MG_FD_207223 | JGI IMG/M metagenome (GOLD analysis project Ga0307507, IMG submission 207223) | Populus trichocarpa ectomycorrhiza microbial communities from riparian zone in the Pacific Northwest, United States - 7_EM | ecosystem: Host-associated > Plants > Roots > Unclassified | place... | reverse complement strand
AGTATTTCTGAGATAATAGCTATTGTAGAGTGGTAGATTAATTTTGTTAAAGTGGCTAATCTAAAAATTTAAAGAAACCGGATAAACTATTAACCGAGGCCATTAATCAATCATCAATTATTTGACCTCGGTTCAATTATTTGATTGGCTTAATTAATATCTAATCTCGTATTTAATTGATTGGACTGACGCTCGGACTGATTGAACTTCCAATCAAATCTGTTGATTGTTGGCAGCACTGATCGTGGCCGTTAGATTTGGGTGGTAGATTTGGGTAGTAGGTTTAAGTAGTAGGTTAGTAGATTAAGGTTAAGTTCTATTGCTTGTTTTAAGGCCTTAAGGCGTTATTTAGCGCACACTCTAAGGATCTACCAATTGTATACTAATTTGCTATTAAGGCTTAGTATAGTTAATTAAGTTTCTATGCTATATAAAGGTATTTAAGGAAGGCGTAGAAATAAGGACCTATAAGAGGCCTAGTAAGGCCGTTGGCCGCTATATTAATTAAAGTAACATATATAAGGTTAATCCTGTCACCATTTATCTTATCTCTTATATAGTAAAATTGGATATTAATATACTTTATTTAATTATACTAAACTAGATTTTCGGCTAAAGCTTTATAGCTTAGTTATTGGTTTTAATTAAAATCCTAGTAAACTATTTACTCTAATCTAGTATACCTAGTTTAGTAAGTAAAAGTTAAAGCTATGTAGCCTCTTTTACTATAGCCGTTAGAACCATATACTCTAATTAATATATTAATAGTAAAACGGTAGCTTATAGCTTTAATTTCTATAAAATTGGTTCTCTGTTTAATATAAATATAAAGCCTAATATAGAGCGTCTTGTAGTTTTATCTTATCCCTAGTTAGCGTTGCTAAAGCTAATTAGTATAAGGCCTAGGTTTTTATCACCTCTATAAGTAATTACTCTATTAAGCGAGCCGGCTAGGTATTAAAGGATAAGTCTTATAGCCATTACATAGGTAGAGGTAGGATTATAGGCAAAACGGCTTACCATTAATACCGTAAAGGCGATATCTAGCCTTATTTCTATTATAGGAAATATAATTAAACTAACTATACTTTAATTTCTTCTAATATTATCCTTACTAGTAGTTTCTTAATTGGCTATAAGCCTAATTAGGTACTTTATGGGTACTAATAAGGTATTAGCCTTTTATAATCTAAAACGTTTAAGAGCTTTAATAAGGTAGGCTCGCTATAAGAGTATAATTTTCTTCTTTATTTAATATCTTATAACTATTATACCTAAGTAAAAGCTTATTAGCCTAAGATCTATTATCTAGAAGGCTGCTTTAAGCTCTACTTTTACCTAATTAACCGGCACTATATCCTTATAGATAATCTTAGTATTATTAATATAGGTAGAAATAATTAAACCTTTCCATCCTTTACTAGTAGCGAATATACTATAATCCGTATATAGATGGTAAAGTCCAAGTTTTTTTAGTAGAAACTTTAAAAGCGTCTTATACTAGATTTAAGGTAACTATTCCTAAATACGAAACTTAATAAAAATAAATTGGAAATTAATAAATAGGAAATAAAAATTAATAAGCTAATAGAATATAAATATAAGAATAATATATGGATAATAGATATAATAAAAGCGATTTAAACTAGAAAATGACAGTATAAGGATATTATACTTACTAAATACGAAATTTGAAATAATTAATTATACTATTAATAAAAGATAGTAGTTCTAAATTCCAAACCCTTATAATTTAAGATACTTAAATTTGTATATAACTTTCCTATAGTAGGGCATCCTAGCCATATAAAGACTTATAAGATTGTTTAATAAGTATATTACTGGCCTATAATATACAACTATATATAAAAATACGTTTAAATATATAGAATGTATGTGTGTGGAAAGACCTCTTATATAAAGAAGTAAGGAGTACTTTAACCGCTACTAATTCCGATATAAAGATGGCGCAATATCTTAATTAACTTTATAGTTAACTTGCCTAGCAGTAATAAGTTTATAAATATTATAGTAATAGTTAACCGTCTTATAAAAATATAATATATAATTCCTATAGACTTAATTAATACAATATTAGTAGCTAAATGTTTTGTTAAGTATATCTTTAAGCTATATAGACTTCCTAACTTAATAATATTCCACTATAAAAGCTAGTTTATTTTAGACTTCTAACAAGCTCTATATAAATAATTAAGCATTTAAATATAACTCTTAACTGCATTTTATCTGGATATAGATAGTTAAACTAAAATTGTGAATATAATTATAGAATAATACTTATAAATATACTGCTCCTACCTGTTATTACGGACGCTTTAAGTACGATATTATAACTACTTAGAGAGGAGTTGGAGGAAGCTAGTTGGTTAATATAAGCACGGTCTAGGATGGAGCCAGTAGAACCATATAACAAAGGATAGTAAGCGAGTTATATAATATTATACGCAGTATACGCAGTATACGCGGTGTACGTCTATGTATAATACGTACCTTACGTACCTTACGTGTAACAGTGCAGTGTGGGTAAATTGAATGAGCAACTTTATTGTAAATCTATGGAAATCAAGTGAACTAAATACATGAAAGTAGACCCGGAACTCCGTAGTCTATGACTCAATATTTGACCGTATCCGAGACATACGAGGGTAGCGTCGATCATGTCTCGGAGCCTCTTAGGCGACGATCTTGTGTCTTAGCGTAGTGCTGGTGAACTGTTACATTACGTACCTTACGTAGTGAAGGGATTTCTTAGGCATATGGTTGTGTATTTAAAGGACCACAGTCCCTACCCAGATAGTTCTCTCTTTGTAGTAAATCTTAGAATATAATTAAAGTTAATCTATTAGGCAACTACTCCACCAGTTATTATTACATTGTTGACTTCTTGTTTACCTACATACCTAGCCTATTAATAAGTCCACCATAGTACCTACTACAAGGCTCTATTACATATTTACTACCTAGTTACGGTATTAACAAAGTCGAATAATATACCACCCAAAGTACCAGTCACGACACCGTCTACAGCAGCTACGACCTTAGGGTTAGGAGGAGACACCAGTATAAGGGACACAGATTCGCAGCTAGTCACAACGGGTCAGTTATAAGAAATAGTTAATTGATTAATAGATAATAATAGGATACTTAAGGAACGTATTAATGGAATCGGAGCAGCTAAGGTTAAGTTACTATCTATTAAACGGTTCTTAGGAGAGAAGTCAAAACTTAAGGGATTCCTTACGCAAATACACTTTAAGGTTATGCAAGAGGGAGCAAAGTTGGTAATACCTATGGACCAAGTAGCATATACAGGGTTATTCTTAACGGGAAGAGCACTTAAGTAGTTTAAACCTTACCTTACCGAGATCTAAGTTAATGGGATGACGACTACTAATTAGGAAGTATAGTATATATTTACCAGTTAGAACGGGTTCTTAGAAAGGTTAATATAGATATTTAGAGACCTAGAAGCAACGACCACAACGGAACAAAAGCTTTAGAACTTAGTACAACGCACTTCAGCAATTGATCATACAACACAGTTTTAGATACTTATAATATAGGTTAAGTGGAATGATTGGGCGCTTATAGTATAGTATAAATAGGGACTTAAGGCTAAAGTCTAGGACATAATCATCCTAATAGAAGATGCGGACACTCTAAGAGAGTTAATAGATCAGTTAATAAAGATTAATAACAGGATCTATTAAAGGGAATAAGCCAAAAAAGGGCAAGATAGAGTTCTATAGTCGTATAAGGTGTAGAGCACGTATTAATAAAGCTAAAGTTAGAAACTATAGAACGGTAGGCCAGAGCTAATAGACTTAAGCGGCACTAAAGAATCCAAGAGATGGAATAAGAAGCTATAGAAACCTAGAGGTTAAGGATTAAATAATTATAGGACCAAGGAGCAGAGGCTAAACCAGGGATCTCAGCCGTAGAAGACGTTTAGGCGGACTCTATAATAGAATAAATGGTTCAAAGAGGGAGCTTGCATAAATTGCGGAAAATAAGGACATTTTACTAAAGACTGTAGAGGTGGTTAGAGTAACTATATAGTAAAGGGAACCAGACCAGCAGACAACACATATATATAGAGGAACGGCAGTGTGCTGCGAGGAACAAAAGAGTGTTTAATTAACAGTTTTACGTTTTGTTATAACAACGCATGCCAAGTTTATAAGGACGCTAAGTATAGCGCAAGCTATTAGCCACAAGTGCCCAAATCAAAAGGACTTAGAGGAACTAGAGAGTTAGATAAAGAATAAGATTAACTCTATAAGCTAGATAAAGATATTACAGCAACGTACGGACAAAGATTAGCAACAATAACAATGGAATTAGAGTATTTATTAATTAATAGCAATAATAAGGCAATAAAGGCAGCTTACTGGGAGTATATAAACCTTGGAGAAGTCAAAACAGAAGCAGAGACTAAGACCACTACAGAACGCGGTTCAGTAAACGGCATTATAACACCATTAGATACGGAATCCATTACTTTGCAAGACGGCAGGAGTAATACCTAAAAGCGGTTAAGCAAATAGACGACTATTAGTGCTAGCTCACCACTTGGTAAAGGTAAAAGGCTATAGGCTTAAGATTCTTAAGAGGAGATAAGAGACGCTTAAGATTCTTAAGATAAGATAAGATACACCTAAGAACCTATTGACGATGGCTCTGGAAGAGTCCTCCACACGGGTTTCCTGCTTATATAAGCAGACTTCCTTTGTTCCGCTTTTGGTCGGTGTCCGTAGTAGTTACCCCGGACTCCATAGCAGTCACTTCGGTTTCCGTACCGATATAGGCCTATATTAAGGCCTATATTCGTCGTAGTTAGATTCGATAGATTCATTCATTCGTTCCAATATTATCCAGTTTATCACGAAAACCAATAGGAAAGGGCAGTAACTTAGTTTAAAGATAAACAAATGAGTATAGGACGTAAGTTCAAGAACTGCAAGTTTGGAGAATAAATAAGAACGTCAGTTCTAGGTAAGCGTAGTGTTCAGCCTAAAGATTGAAAAGTTAATACTAAGATTAAGAAGCAAGACGACTTTAAGGATCTAGCTGCAAGACATAGAAAACAGGAAACTATAGATAAATTTAGAGCAAGAATTGTCGCATAGTAAGAGCAAAAGCTAGACAAGAGATTAGCTACGCTATGTCACGGAACCCGACCGCAGGAACCTCCATAGGAGAACCCCGTGCTCTCGCGTACACCTCGCGTACAGCTTATGTCAGCTACGCGAGGGTATATCACCTCCTTACGCCCTCGACCCTTACGATCGATCGCGCAACGTCTTGTAGACTCCCCGAATACATACGCTTTGTAGCCATTGCCCCCGTTCCGTGACAGCTAGGACGTATAAGGGACAGAGCACCCGTACGAAGAGTTACTAATAGGCCTAAGATAGGCACGCTAAGGGTAAAATAGTTAAATGAATTGGAATAAGAAGAGGATTTAGGGATTCCAACTAAATTTAAAGAAAGATACACTAAAGGATGTTACAATATAGAATAATACGGTACTTTCTTATAGATAGACTATACACACTAAACCAGTTATACGGAAAGTGGTATAGGTAATAACATAACAACAAATAGGAAGACTTTTATATATAGCTAGACAAAAAAGTTGTCCAAGACTAACCTATTACGGAAAAACGCATAAGTTATATTAAAGGAGCGTTAATTATAACGTTAAGGAACCTAGAAGAGGACCTAGGGACTAGAGAAGTAAGTAATAAATCTTAGTACCCGCGAACGAAAGACTAACAGTTAGGTTAGCTAGGCAGAGGTTTAAACTTAAGGATAAAGATAAACCAAGAGTTAACCCAAGTCACTTAGCGCATTATACACTATTGTGGATAGCTTGTGTAGATAACATATATAATATACATAGAGTACTAAAGGACAAAGCTTAAAAGTACCTAATAAGGATATATTGGGCACTAGATAAAAAGAAGTATAGAGACGCTAAGTATATATATAGATGGCACCTAGTAGAAGTATAGAGTTAAGGGAACCTAATACTTTAACCAGGAAGATTCCTTATAGAAGAATGCCTAGATAGATAATAGTGGTGGAACTATCTAGAGAATACTTATCTATGGTATGTAGAGGAAAAGAAATAAACTAAGTATTAGCCTAAGTTAGACTAAGTATAAGTAGGATCTAGCAGCTAATAGTTAGGAAAAGGGGAGGCCTATAGGACTAAAGGGAACTAGTGGTAGAGCCTTAGACCCTTAAAGGAGTTTAAGGTTAATATCTAAACTTATAAGTTAAGTAGCAGGATTAGCAATTTAAAGTATTAATAGACAGTAGAGTAATAAGGAACTATATATTACTAGCAATAGTAAAAAGAATAGGGTTACTATATAGACAGAAAGAACACCTATATCCACTAACAAAAATTTTAGAAAATTAGATAGCCTATAAAGGAGGTATTATTAATCTTAAAACAGGACCTATTTAGTTAACTATTAAAGGAAGATAAGTTAAGATATCTTTTGATATCCTACCGTTAGGGAAGGACAAGGCGATTTTAGGAATGCCTTAGTTACAGAAATATAATCTAAGGATTGATTGGGTTACAGGTTAGGTTAATATTAGAGATACTTAATAATATAAGATATAATAGCAAACTAAGTTAGTATGGTACTAAGTAGGAGCAATGTATAAAGAGACTAAGTAAGGCTTAAGTTATATACTAAAGAGATACTATAAGTATAGTAAAAAGTTATAGTTACCTAAAGGTAAAAAGCTGTTAGAGTATATAGCATAGGACTATAAAATAGAGTTAGAACTAGAAATAAGTCTAAAGTTCTTTTTAACCTACAAGCTCACTAAAACTAAGTTAGTGGCGCTTAAGAAGTTTGTCTAAAAGAACTTATAAAAGGGATATATTAGACTATCGCAGTTATTAGTGGGATATCCAGTACTGTTTATACTAAAGAAAAACGGAAAACTTAAGATGTGCATTAACTATAGGCAGTTGAACAGCATTACTAGAAAGGATAGGTATCCTTTACCCTTAATTAGCGAAATCTAAGACAGGATTAGTAATGCGCAAATCTTTATAAAGATAGATCTGAGATAGGCGTACTATTAGATTAGAATTAAGGAAAGCAATAAGTAAAAGGCAGCCTTTAGGTTAAAGGAGGGACTATATAAACTATTAGTTATGTAATTTAGGCTTATAAACGCACTAGTAACGTTCCAAAAGCGAATCAATAGTGTATTAGGAGAACACCTTAATAAGTTTGTTATAGTATACCTAGACAACATTATTATCTACTTAATAAGTAAGGAAGAATATAAGGAATATATTAAGTGGGTCTTAAAGAGACTATAAGAGGAATAGATACTAGTGGTAATTAAAAAATACAAGTTCTTTACTAGAAAGACTAATTTTGTAGGATTTATTATTAAGCTAAGAAAAATCAGCATGGACCTAAAGAAAGTTAAAGCTATAGTAAGTTAGCAAGAACTAAAGAATATTATATAGTTAAGATCGTTCCTAGGGTTTTGTAACTACTATAGGAGGTTTATAGCGTAGTAGTTAAAGAATATAGAACTGTTTATAAGACTAATAAAAAAAGAGAAACTATAGATATAGGGAACTAAGCAAAAGAAGTTATTTAAGGAACTTAAGGAGTTGTTTACCTAGGAACTAATCCTTAAGATCTACTAACTAAAACTAGAAACGGTTATAGAAACAGATATATTAGACTTCGCACTAGGAGCATATTTACTACAGAAGCATTAGGACACATAACATCTAGTAGCGTACTATAGTTAAAAGATAACACCACCAGAGTTAAACTACGACATTTATAACAAGGAGTTGCTAGGCATAGTTATAGCACTTAAGGAATAGAGAGCGTTCTTATAAGGCATAGAAAAACCATTTATAGTTAAAACGGACTATAAGAACCTAACGGGGTTCCTAATAATAAAAGAACTAAATTAAAGATAGGTTAGATAGGCGGAAATGCTTATAGAATATTATTTTAAAATTTAGTATACTAAAGGTACAGACAATCTATAAGCAGATGCTCTAAGCAGAAAGGCTAAACTACAGAACAATAAGAAGCCATTAGGGGCTTTACTACAAAAGGATCTAGATGGAGTAATTAGGTATAACTATCTAAGGATTATAGCGACTAAGAAAAGTCAAGTTTATAAATTACTAGAGAGTAATTAGACGTAAAGGATCCTAGAGACATAGAGTAAGGATCCAGAGTTAGAATAGTATAAGAATAGAAAAGTAACCTATATTCTAAAGACAATAGCAGAAGAGTTTATAAAAGAGTTTTATAAGGGACTAATATAAGGACACAACGGAGCTATAGGCTTAGTGTTACGACTTTAAGAGGAATACATTATTTAAGGAATCTAGGGATTAGCGAGATAAGTTATAAAGGAATGTCCAGATTACCAAAGAAACAAACTAATAAGGTATAAGCCGTACGGAGGGCTACAACCTATTAAAATACTAGAAAGACCATAGGAAGTTATATTATGGGACTTTATTATTAAGTTACCAAATTTAAAGGATCCTATTACTGGATAAGATTATAATATAATCTTAGTAATAGTAAACAAGTTAACTAAGTAGGGTTACTTTATAGTATACACAGAAGAAATATCCGTAGAAGATATAGCTAGAATCTATATTAAAGAAGTGTTTATAAGACATAGAGCACTAATAAAGATCATATTAGACAGAGATCTAAGATTTATAGCAGCATTCTAGGAAGTATTCTTAGTAGAGTAAGGGGTTTAAGCAGTGATATTAACTGCATATTACCTATAGATAGACGGTTAAATAGAAAGACTAAACTAAACATTGGAACAGTATCTAAGGCATTACGTTAATTATGCATAAAATAATTAGGTATTGTTGTTACCAGTTATATAGTTCGCGTATAATGCAATACCATAGAAAGGGATAGGTATATTACCTTTTAAGGCAAATTACGGATGTAAGCTAAGAATGTTATTAACACTATAACAGACAAAGAAAACGAGTAGCACGGCTAAAGAAAGAATGGAGACGTTAATAAGTCTTTATAATTATTTTAAAGAGACAGCGAAACTAGTATAAGAGAGAATAAAAAGGTACTATAATGCTAGGAGATCTAAGGGACCAGATCTTAAGGAGGGGGATAAAGTGTGGCTACTACATAAAAATTTCAAGAGTTAATGACTAAGTAAGAAATTAGACCATATTAAACTAGGACTATTTATAATTAAGGCAAAAATCTTAGAAGTTACGTATAGACTTGACTTACTAAAGAAAATAAAGATCTACCCTATACAGCACGTTGTAATACTAGAGCTAGCATATGGGAATATTAAGCCACCAGTCTATAAGGCAGACATGTATAAAGGACAGAAAGAAGACAAATAGCAGGTTTTAAAGATTATTGGTTATAAGGACGTAGATAATAAAACATAGTATAAAGTAAAGTAGATAGGCTACACTAAGACTACCTAGGAACCACTAAGAAACCTAGAGAACGCTATAGGAAAGGTATAGGAGTATTAGAAGAGAGCAGGTTAGGGAGCATTAAAAAAGGATCGCCAAAGGATAAGTTACCTAAGGGGGACCAGGAAGAGCAACTACCACATTACTTAGAGTTGTTTCCTTCTCTAGAGACGCTACTCTCTCGTTACCTAGCTTAGACAAACCCTATTAAACTAGTTTCTACTCCTTGGAACGGACCTTCTTACAAACCTTCTTAAAATGGGTTAACTGAGCAAAGGCAGCTTGTTAAATCTCAAAGGAGCGACGCTAAGCCTTAAGGGCTAGAGCAGTCTCTGAAGAACGGTGGAGTTCGGCGCGAGTGGCGGCTAACTTAGACTTAAGCTTTATAGCAGCAGATTAAACACAAGACCCTATAATAAGTTACTTAGGGAACTCGCAGACTACTAAGAGTTATAGGACGCGCACACTTAGCGTTAGAAACGGAGCGAACGTTATAGGATAATTAAACGTTTAATTTAGTGCACTCTAAATAAGAGGACGGTTGTTAAGATAAAGGATTTGCTAACGCAATATAGACTAACCCCTCTTTCGCACAACAAGAATATGGAGACGATATAATTTTACTAAGTAATAGTATGGCAGCAATAGTGCAAGCATAGCGCTGTGCTTATAAAGAAGAAGAAGCTTTAGGTATAATAAGTAAGGATATTAACCAGGTTAGTTAAACGGATATTATACCTCTAGTAGATGACTTAGAGATGTTAGGAATCTTTAAGGACGAAGATAAAAAGGAGGGAGATAGTGTTACGGACGCTTTAAGTATAATATTATAACTACTTAGAGAGGAGTTGGAGGAAGCTAGTTAGTTAATATAAGCATAGTCTAGGATGGAGCCGGTAGAACTATGTGACGAAGGATGGTAAGCGAGTTATATAATGTTATACGCAGTGTACGTAGGATACGCGGTATATGTCTATGTATAATACGTACCTTATGTACCTTACGTAGCAAAGGGATTTCTTAGGCATATGGTTGTGTATTTAAAGGACCACAGTCTCTACCCAGATAGTTCTCTCTTTGCCTAATCCAGGCCTATAAAGGACTAGAAGAAGAAGAAGAAGAAGAAGAAGAAGAAAAGGAACAAGTCAAACAACTACAGGACTATACACGGAGTATCCTAGCAGGAGAAAATCCCTTTACACAAGGAAAAGAAAAGGCAAACGATGTCCTAAAAGGACTAGTAGAAGAAGTAAGAGCTCTTCGTAAGGAAGTAGCCCCTACTAAGGAAACTTACGCAGAGAGGCTAAAGAGGGACCTCCCTTCTTCGTCCTCTCTACCCTCTTTATCATCACTATCTCCTCCTCCTACCCCTTCTCCTTCTAGTAGGAGTTCTACTTCTACTAGAAGTAAGAAAAAGCAGCTACAAGAAAGGAAGCTAGTCCTAATTACAGACGAAAAGGACCAACTCCTAGATACCTTCTCTATACGAAACAAAGTCAATCAACTATTTGCATCAAAACTGCAAGTAAAAAAGCCAGTTCTAGGGTCTAT
>Ga0307507_10011606_pt1 | contig 11069 bp, 14 predicted proteins | sample 7_EM_MG_FD_207223 | JGI IMG/M metagenome (GOLD analysis project Ga0307507, IMG submission 207223) | Populus trichocarpa ectomycorrhiza microbial communities from riparian zone in the Pacific Northwest, United States - 7_EM | ecosystem: Host-associated > Plants > Roots > Unclassified | place... | reverse complement strand
TTCCAAGCATACGAAACCTCATTATACCTTTCTATTCTCTTTGACTCCCCGAAACAAACCACATCCATCATCCCTCATCTCTTTCCTCCCGAATCCGATCCGAAGAATGCACCCTCAACATTAATGTTACAACCCTCACTATACAGTGTTCTCTGCACTTTGCTTCATCACCTAGTTGCATATTATCCTTCCCAAAGCCAATATCATCAGCACCTGCGTTCCATAAACGAGGGTATCCTCCCGAGGAGTTCGGGCATTTCCCTCTGGTTTTCTTCCTTGACAAAGGCCTTGCGCAGGCGTAACTACGCTAGGCTAGCCGTTATGAGCAATCATTCAGGGATATCGAATATCATTTCTCAAGGTTTGAAAACCAGCAAATTGCAGATCGTAAATCCTGATCTTGCACATGATGCCGTTCTATGTTTATTGGATGCTTTGAGGCAAAAAGTTGCTGAGACAGCTTGGGGTATCATCCGGTCAGCCTATCGGGAAATATCAACGGATACAGCTGCAGAGGTCACAAGGGCATGGCTTGTGCGTTCCTTGTTCTTGGAATCGGTGTATGCTGGCGATCGGGGCATTGGGGCGGTTGAATGGCTGGAGAGCAAAGTTGCAGTAGGTTACGTTAGGAAAAAGGAGGGTCAGGAACGTTGGGTTGTATGTAAAGCATGGTAAATGTTGGAAGAGCAACCAAAAGAATGTATAGCGGGAGGGTATGATTGAATTCCGGGGTCTAGGGTGTAATGATATACAAAGAAAATTACGGTGGTAGAGATTTAACAAGGAATTGGTCTACTTTCATCCTTTAATCGTAACCTTGCCGAGAAGATCTGCCAGTTCGTCCGCAGAGTCCTTGATTTTCTCGCCGTCCACCGCTTTCGGGGCCACAGGTGCATGTAGCAATTTCTCCATCTCCGCATCTTTCTCTTCCTGTTCCTCCTTATCCTCCTCTTCATCCTCATCATCAACATATAGTTTTCCTCCCCTCCCCTTCAGAGCCAAGTCAATATCTTCCAGATGCTCATCATCATCTTCCGCTTCATTCCACTGAAGCTCCAACCTCCTCAAACCCAAAAGTCCTTGAGAAATCGCAGTAGCCAATACGGCAAAAGTCGACGTCTCCAAATTGTTATTCTGCAGCTGAAGCGTATGCAGCTTAGGATTTGTCCCTTTTGCCAAAGCTTCAATCAACGTAGGTACCTCTCCCTCTGCAGAAAGCACACAATCCGAGAGATTCAGCGTGTGCAACCTTGGCCAAGAGGAGAGTGCTTCAGTCCATGCGGTGACTCCAGTCATCTCTCCGTCTACAATAAACGTGTTATCTTGCATCTCGATATGTTCTAGATCCCGACAGTGGGCGAGACCTCCGGCCAGCGCAGTGATACCCTCCATCCTAATTCCGTTCTGAATCATTCGAACCTCGACAAGCGTGCCATGTGCAGCGAATGCATCTGCCCAAGCAGAAGCAGAACCGTTCTCGAGTCTGTTTCGACCACAGATGACGACTTTGAGGTTGCTTTTCTTGCCCTCTGCCTTGCTCAACTTTGCACTTTCAAACAGGGCGTCGGCGATCACTTTACCCCCTGCTGGACCGAGACCGTTGTTGTTCAGCCGGAGGATTTGGAAGCTGCGGTTGTTGACTAGGAGGGGAACGATGGGGTCGACAGATCGACCACCGAATGCGTTGTCGCTGAGATCGATCTCGACCAGGGACGTTTTGTCCTTCAGAGCTTCACAAATGGAGGTGAGAGCTTGAGGGATTTCGGAAATGAGACGACCGGTAAAGATGTCTGCAAAGTCTGCTACCTAGCACAAACCATAAGAGCGGGGAAATTTAATTTAAAATTTTTTTTACAGGTCATAATTCCCTTGACATACCTTGAGCACCTGCGTTTTCTGTAAAAACTCTGCCAGAGCCAAAGACGCGTCTACGCCTATGGTGTTCCCACCAAAATGGATTTCTTCAAGGATAGTAGGATCTACTCCCGTCAAATGATCCTCTATATCAGCCCTGGTATCAAGCTTGAGACCTCTTCCATGCAAGGAGAGAACTTTAGGAGTTGCCATGGCTGTTTTTGTTGATTTGAGAAAACAAAACAACACAATTTGTCGCCCCTTGCATTATCTGATCGCGGTCATGTGATCTGACCATAGGCACATGGGCGGGCGCCTAAACTTTTGCACTTGACCAAACTTTTACAGTCTATGTGTTGCCCCGAGCTTTATCTGGCATTTGGAATAAATTGTATACATCATCCCGAGAAATATTTTGAACCAATCAAGTACCGGACCTGTATGATCATCAATAGTAAGACTATGCACCACAATATTTAAATTTATAGCGAAGGTTAATCATCCGAAAGTGTCAATGTAGGTAAACCTGCGATTTCCGTCGCATTATATTATTTGAAATAAGAGATCCCATTTGCAGAGAATTGTATGTTCCGATATCTTTACATAGGGTATAGGATTACGAGCAGTGATGATCTTCCACAGAAAAAAAAAAGGAAGAAAGGAACGAAAAAAAAATAAAAATGAAGCAGAATATCATCCTTCAGCCCTCAAGGATTCCCTTTTCCTTCCACCTCTCCCAAAGCAATCCCACACAAACAGACGCATTCGACTCCCCTTTAATATCCTTAACATCCAACAACTGATACTCCCTTCCAAACGCTAAAAAGTGCGCAAAGAGAGAGTTAAAATGCGGCTCGGAGCGCAAATGGAGGATCTGAGGGTAGTGTGCGTGGTACATGTGCGCAAACACACGGAGAAGCTGGCGATAGATGCTCCGGACAGTTGAGGGGAACGTGGGATGAAATGTGTGGTCTAGGGTTTGGAGGTTAACAAAGGGAATAAATAAGAGATATAGGAGGGCCTGACTAGATTTTGTAGGGAAGACGTTTTCGTCTTCTACGAGGTTCTGAATGGACGTCATGACATAGTCGACGTATGTCGGTGCTGGGAGGTTGGATTGTTTACCTCCTGAGTGTGTCCAGACGTAATTGAGACTAAAGAAAAAGGGATCGCTTAGCTCGAAAGTCTTGGAAATGGGGAATAAGACTCACCTGGGGCCACCCGACATTGTAGGACACGAACGTTGTGTGCAGTTCTCTGCAATCACACCGTAGAACTCGTTAAGGTTGGTATAAAAGTCGAAGACTGTTTTTGATGGCGATGCCAAAAATGTCAATAAGTTGACGTTAGGCAAGCACTTGAGGTTTTTACTCACTGTTGACCGCAACCCAGTCCATGATATCTACATATTTTGGCAAGATGACGATTGTCTTGAAGTTGCCCTTGACAAGTGCTGCGTCGGCGAAGGGTGAACAAAGAAAGAGAGGTTTGCCGTTGGGTGTCTGGGTATTGGGCGAAGGAGAACGAGAAGGGGGCGCTGGTGCGCTTGGAGTGGGTGACCTGCGTCGCGGGTTGCGATTGCGATTGGAAAACATATTTGGTTTCCAGGCGGACGTGGAAGAGAAGGAGATGGATGGGATAAAAATGGAACGGACTTTGACGGATTTGTGATCATCGTAACGAAGAAATTCTAGGAAACAAAGGACAAGGTGGCCCCCGAAAAAAATAACTGTTATGGATCTAATACATTCAAGGTCATTGAAGAGTCTATCATGGGGTATACAAAGTAAGCGTTCGAAACAAAGCAATCAGCAATAATCAAGTTCAACCCTCAAGAATACCCATTTCCTTCCATTTCTCCCAAAGCTGGCCAATACCTACCGGTGCCGACGGACCTCCCTTGACATCCTTCAATTCTAAAAGTTCATATTCCCTTCCAAATGACAGAAAATGCGCAAACAACGAGTTAAAGTGGGGTTCTGACCTCAGATGTAAGATCTGATGAAAGTGTGCGTGGTATATGTGCGCGAAAACGCGAAGGAGCTGCCGGTACATGTGTTTTGCAGTCGAGGGAAAGCCGGGTGGAAATGCGTGCCCTGCCTTGGTGGGAAACGTGCCTTCGTCGTTGAGAAGATTTTGACACCAGGTCATTACATAGTCGATGTAGGTTGGGGCTGCCAATTGGACGCTTTTGCGTTCGTGGTTTATCCACGTGTAGTTCAATCTGTGAAAATGCCATTAATGTTTGATAATTCCAGGGGGGCAATACGTACGCCTGACCAGCAGACATTGCGGGACATGCATGTTGGGTACAACACTCGGTGATTATGCCGTAGAACTCATTTAGGTTGGTATAAAAGTCAAAAACTAGTAAATATATCAGGAAAGCCAACGACAAGGAGATAAATCAACGCACTATTCACAGCGACCCATTCCATAATATCGACATACTTGGGCAACATAACGATCGTTTTGAAGTTCCCCTTGACCAATGTTGCCTCCACGAATGGGCGGCACAGATACAGAGGTAGGGACTTGGGCACAGCAGGTAAAGGAGGCGTCAGTGGGGCTGTAGGACTCGGTGCCACTGGAGGAGGCATTGCGGACTGCGGAGGGAACGTTGCGGAAGTCGGTGTAGAGGGACTTGCGCGTTTGGAGGTACCCGCGCGTTGGGCCGAACGGGTCATAGACCGACTGTCAGATAGGTTGGAATTAGGAAATTATTACGGAGAATGGAAATTCGCTTAGCAGGCTCGAAAAGACTACCTGAGCCCAGGAGTAACAAACCGACCTGATGGTATTGAAAAAAGACATTCTGAGGGCCGTATAATGCACGTCCTCAGGTACTCCCCAGACCTATTGACAATAAGAATATGACCACAGACAACATTGTGATTAGCCTCAACAAACTAATTATTGCTTTCTCATCACGTGCACATCGTCACTACCGTGTGTTCTGTTACAATTACCATTCATAAAGCAGTGTCTAAAGACTGACTTACTCTTATGCAGTGAAGCTGAAGCATGTTCCCTGCCAACGTCCGAGGTGTTGCGCTAACGTCGGCGGCTGAGTATCGAGTCCGACGTCTCGTTGGCCACATGAAGAATATCCGGCGGCGCCTAATAGCTTGAGAGGTACGATCATTCTCAGAAGTCGGATTAATGTCTGAAGCGAACGTTTCGTTAATTAGTTTGCCAGGACTGCTCACACCACCCGACCCTAGTGGCACCTGGCCCGATGTCGTTATCAGGACTCAGGAGTCCACACTGCACAAAATCAATTGTTATCGTCGTTCCTATAGCTATAATCCCTCATTTCGTGAAAAGTCAGGTAAAACAGGTCGACTATCCATATTGACGACCACTGACCCGCAGTGAGCGATATTTGCTATTCCCCGGATAACAAACATTTGAATGTTGCAACCTGGACAGCCATCATTCATCACTCTTGGGTGTTTTCTCTATCATTTTGTGCTGCTATCTCTTGTCCGTGGCTTTCAGTTATGGTGACGAAAGGTTCCCCACGGAGATCATGTCCCGAGATCTACGCGAAATGGAGGTCTTGTCCCGTCCTATAAAGCGGAGGTCGTTACCCGTTGCCACTCATTTCTGGGTCTCTCCACAGTATGAACACCCCCAGTACTCTCGAAAAGGGTCATTCCTCCAAGCGGACAGCCATCCGCTTGAGTGGCCTTCCGCTCTTCGCCTTAAGCTTCCAGACCTTGGGTAAGCCGTTATTTTCACTTGAACCAATGACGAGTTCGAGATTGGCTAATTTTATTCAGGTATCATCTACTCGGACATAGGAACATCTCCTTTGTATGTACTGAATGGCATTTGGCCTTCTAGTGGGCCTATGCCTTCTACGGAAGACATCATTGGAGGCATAAGCGCTATCATCTGGTCGCTGACCCTTTTACCTTTGCTAAAATACGTGTGTTACTCTTTTTTTATTCTCGTTTCGATTTGTGTATTCATTCTCTGTCAAGGTCTTCATATCGCTTTACTTTGGCACGAATGAAGGTGAAGGTGGCTCCTTCGCGTTATATCAAGGTCTCTTTCCACCACGAGATATCGATTACGACGACGACAGAACCCTCACTGGCGTGAGCATAGACAGAGAAGGACGTCCTCCTCCACCGCGTAGAACTTTCAAGGATCACCTTCGCTGGCCGCTTTTGATCCTCGTGAGTGCCACTACTGGTTGCCGAATACCTAAATTCACTCTGCCAATTTAACCAGTGCCTTTTCGCCACATCTCTGACAATGGCTGATGGTATCCTCACCCCGGCTGTCTCAGTGACGAGTGCGGTTTCTGGCATCGCCGTCGCCCAACCCTCTGTCATAAATAGTATTGTGCCAGTTTCGATTGGATTTCTCCTTGTGCTCTTTTTTGTTCAGCAATTTGGGACGGCTAGACTGGCCTTCACTTTTGCTCCGAGTTCGTTTTTTTACCTCGGACAAATTTATCAATTTCCTTATCCAAATTACTTTTCCTAGTTTCATTCCTATGGTTTCTCCTTTTGATAGGCACAGGTATCTACAATATCACCTATTATCCGGCAATATTTCGTGCCTTTGACCCTTCGAGGGCTGTTATGCGTACGTTAAACCTGTCGGATTTTAAGACGAGCACTCACCTTTCAATTATAGTGTTTGTCCGTACAAAGAACTTCGATTTGCTCGCTGGTATCCTGTTGGCGATTACAGGTTGCGAAGCCATGTTCGCCAAGTACGTTCTTGTCTCAGAAACTATTGAGCCAATCACTCATATTTCTGATCAGCCTCGGACAATTCAACGCGGCCTCCATTCGAGTATGTTCACATTTTCTCATCAATTCCTATTAGAATATAACCCTTCTCCGCGTAGATTTCTTTCTGTGCGTTCGTGTATCCAGGCCTTGTTCTCGCCTACCTAGGTCAAGGTGCCCGTTTGATCGTTGACAAGGAAGTAATCCTCGCCCAAGTGTTCTACAATTCCATCCCTGGCCCTGTCAACGGTCCTTTATTCTGGATCATGTTCACATTTGCTGTTCTCGCTACGGTAAGGGTTCACAACGCAGCCGTGAGGGATCTATCTCAACCTCTGACTTTTCAGCTCATCGCCTCACAAGCAATGATCACCGCAACGTTCTCCTTGATTCAACAAGTCATAAACTCCAAGTCATTCCCCCCGCTTCGCATGCTCTACACCTCCGAGACCATCCAGGGACAGGTTTATATCCCCGCAGCCAACTGGACGCTCATGATCATTACCATCATTCTCGTGGCCGTTTTCACTAATCTAACCAACTTGGCGAACGCTTACGGTTTTGCCGTTTCGACTGTTATGTTCACAACCAGTGTGATGATCGCCGTTCAGATAAAGTATGTGAAACATTGGCCAATAATTGTCAGTATCATATACTTTATTATATTTGGGTTCTTTGATGGTCAGTCTTTCTTTCTTGTCCTTTAAACGGGCAATTCATAACTTTGATGAACAGGTCTTTTCTGGGGTGCTTCGTTCAGGAAAGTACCACTCGGTGCTTGGGTTCCGCTCATGATAGGGTGCTTTCTCTGCATCACCATGATTTTCTGGGTATGGGCAAGGTATTTAGAAGACACCTTTGATGGAAAAACGCGCATGAACCTTCGACACTTGATCGGCCAAGCCCGTCGGCGTCCCGCCAGTCCAACTGAGGACGGAGAGGTCTACTACTATTTGCGAGACCAAGCTAGCCGTACTGGCGAGAAGGAGACTGGCGATGACGACTCTGTGGAAAGTGACAAGAGGAATGAACTACCCCGGATTGACTCTTGTGCTGTATTCCATAAGATAACATCGGGCAGGGGTGTTCCGCATACTTTCACTGGTAGGCTTTTGTATGGTAAAGGAAGAGTGTAGACCAATAACCTCCGATTTATAGGGTTCATCAGGCAGTGGCCGTCTCTACCCCGCGTTGTCGTCAGTCATTCCTCGGCCATCGCGTTTAAGTTTTGGTTTGACTAATACTATTTTCTTCCCAGATCTTTCTATCTGTCTGCCTTGTTCCCAGACCTCGCGTTCCTGTTAACGAGAGATATATTGTCTCCAAAGTTCGGACTGTCGAAGGTACGTCGATCATAAACGTTTTCTTTCACCTTCCATAACGTACGGAATGCCCCAGGATTTTATGGAGCCACCTACTATGTTGGATTCCGGGACAAATTTGATGTAAAGGTATGCGAGATCACAGTGCCAGCAAAGAGTCGTGATGACTGAACGTTCGCTTGTACCAGGTTGGAGACCTAATAGAAAAAATCACCGAGATTGAACGAGGGACGAATGCTGAAGTCAAAGAAGCAATCCTGAGCGAGATTCGTTCAGCTGCGGAGACTTCTACACATATGTATGTTGTCTCTTGGATTAAAGAATAACCAGTCTCATTGTCACTTTCTAGCGTACCTCACTACCATGTCGTCTCAAAGGCTGTCCGAGCGGGCAAGCTTTCGTTTGTTCTCAGTTATCTTAGGGGCCTGCTGATTGAGAGCATCTACCGTCGCTTAGGTATATCCCGAATTTATCTGTGGTCGTTTTAGCTTACACCCTTTTTTTTTCTCCTTCCCAGCTACGATGTTTCCCGAGACAGAAAATTGGCTCACATCCGCAGACGAGTATGTTCATCTTTTTTTTTTGGTGAGTGTTTAAACTGACCGGGGTGTTTCTAGGATCATTCATGTTGGAATAAATGCCGTTATATAAAAGTTACTTTTCAACGTTTATTAATTTACACACGTAGGGAACACTGTATGCAGTAACAGGGCGAAATCGGTTGGGTATCCATATGTACAGATGATATCACCACAAGTTGATCGTTTATTGCCAGAGCCAGGCCACTTTGAAGATTGCTTGGAGAACTCTCATGCCTTGGGACACAGTAACCAGCCATTGACCGACAGTCTGATTGAAGGTACGAAACCAGAAAAGGAATAGTAAATGACATGGAACCTAGGGTGTGGTATCTCGCCTTTGGCATTTCTAGAGGGTTTCTGTTAGTGGTTGAACTTCTTTTTAAAAAACTGTATCCATCTTCGAATTCACTCGGAGAGAACATACCCTTGTGCCTATGCGGAATGCACTGGAAATCGACATGAGGTGAAAAAGAAACACGAATAAAATAAAACATACACAAAGAGTAGACCAATGTCATTACTCGGACCATTCCCTCTAACTTGAAGAGGTTCTCGTTGCTGCAACACACCCCTTCGTGAAATGTCTAAAATTCTTTACTCCTGATATCAGGCGACGTCCCAATGAGAAATAAATTCGTACTGGCTGTTGTCTCCCACTTTGAAAAACCCAAATCTCTAATTTCTTGATGTGTACTATATACTTCCTTCTGATTGAAAATTTCTCTCAAAGTTCTTGTCAATTCGAAGTCTCTGGAACATGTCAATTGTAGAGGAATTTCATCGAGGTCTCAAGCCGTGTCATGAGTTTACTCCCCCAAGACTCAGATGCCAGGATCCTGTGCTGAACGACACGCGAAATTGATGGGGTCTTCGTATGAACAGAGGCACGGCCATGAACGTCGCTTGATAGAATCATGATGAAACGACAAGAATAGGACTCCCAATTATCACCTCCAAAAAATGATGGAGGTCAGGTATTGACTCGCCAGTTCCAGCGCCAATCTCCTTGTTTCAGTCTCTAGAGGGTATTAGTATCCGACTGGAGACCTATACCATAGCAACAAAATATTTCAATAGTTCATTTGTTCTAGTGCCATTCTTGTCACAACTCCTCGTTTCGGGCTGACAGAGCCAAACTCCTTTGTTTGGGGAGTAGTTTGCTGGAATTGGAAATTGCAGTTATATAATATACAGGTTTGGACTGTGATCTTACAGTAGGAAACTTTTGAGAGAGAGGGGAATAGATGTGATGGGACTCACTTATCTGATTAGCGCCAAATCTTTGGGCGCTAATCTTATCAACAAGGCTCTGCTTAGGCGCCGTGCCGGCAGTATATTGATATCGTCAAGGAGCAGGATAACACTGCCCGTCGCCTCGATCTCGGATCACAGGGATGCGCAGTATTACTACTAGTATAAAAGAAAAGTGAGAACGTTACTGAGCACTATAATAACTTGAAACAGTATCTGAATCTCTCGAACCAACCTTCAAAGCAACATCGAATTCAAAGTATGTAAATTATTACTTTTTGTGGCGGCGCCATGACCCCTTAACTGATGATAGAAAATATGCCAATTGGAGTACCAAAAGGTTATCGTGGTATGTGTTATGGTTGCTACCTGTAAGCTTTGATCAACTGATTATATAAAATTCTCAGTCAAAGTGGCTTTCGACTGGCGTTACATGCTATGTAAGAGATGACCTCACAGAAGACCCCACTCAATCTCACTATAAAAGTATGTGTTTTATTCAAGGGTGATAAACTGCCATTTTGACAATGGGGCCAGTCGTAATTTTGGATGCAACTGCGTTGAGCAAGGGGGCAGAATCTAAGATTGGTAGTGAGGTGAGTGAACTTTGAAGGAGTGGTCGGCCTTGCAATGACCTCGTTTTCAAGATTGCTTGGTTCCCTGTGGGGCGTGATCCGAAGAACCCGGTACTTCCGGGGAGTTACAATGAAAATTGGGACTCGAAGAAGCAACAACGTACTGGCTGTTGCCAATACAAATAACCCCTCTGTACTTGCCCACTTTGAAAAATCCAAATCTCTATTCCTTGATGTGTACATACTCCCTTGAAAATTTCTCTCAAAGTTCTTGTTTTATCAAGGTCTTAAGCCGTGAGTCCCCCTCCCCCAAGACTCGGACGCCAGGACGCCCACATGTTATGGTAACCTCTGCAATAATCGATCGTCGCTTGACTTTACAGGTGGTTGTAAATGCTAATCGAATAGGTGCAGAAAGGTATGGAGAAAGCGTCTGTAGTGACCTAATTCGCGATCAACAGATGTAGAAAGATGGTTGCTTTTCATCGAATCGTGCAAGAAGCCTTGAATTGCTGGTTGTCGTACAGAAGCCATCAGTCTCAAACGTAGGTGAATCGGAGAAGCAGATTGTCCAGTGGCGTGGTGCGACTAATATACGACGCCGAGTGCACCCTTGATACCTGTAATACACCTACATACATGTACAGCAGCATATGAGTAAATTACATGAATGAAAGAGTCAGCTAACTCAGCTGACTTGTAAATCCAACTTCAATAATTACAAGTCAGCTGCAC
>Ga0307507_10011604_pt1 | contig 11071 bp, 8 predicted proteins | sample 7_EM_MG_FD_207223 | JGI IMG/M metagenome (GOLD analysis project Ga0307507, IMG submission 207223) | Populus trichocarpa ectomycorrhiza microbial communities from riparian zone in the Pacific Northwest, United States - 7_EM | ecosystem: Host-associated > Plants > Roots > Unclassified | place... | reverse complement strand
TCAGCTTTCATTCAGTGTGCAGCTTAATGAACTATCACTCAAGCAGAAAAAGAAATTATAATAGAGTCAGTATGCACCTTAACACTTGGAAAAGGAAAGAACATGAAAGTTAAAAGTTCAATGGGTTTTTAATGGTTTTAAAAAACCATTAAAACTTTTGATGGTCTTTCAGTTTTTTTTTTTCTTCATACACAGATACTCGCAACTGCTTATATGCGACATGAACATTGGGAAATGGGGGTGCACAAAAGGAATGGAGTTGTCTATCTTGATGTGCATAAACTACCAGAAAGACCGCAAAGCGAGTTGGAGCGTAGAAGGTATTGGACTTGCCTATATTTTGTAATGATGCTGACCTGTCTGTAGGTTCTTAAGGTCAGAAAGCTGCATACATAATGATGTGTTTAGGATTGAAGGATAACTCCTTTCTTTGCACATACACATCTGGATGCTATCTCATTGTAAAAGTCTTGTTAAGTGTTCTTGTTGATTATTTGATTAGAGGTTCATTATGCATATTTATTTTGAACTGTTAAATGATGTTGGCCATCTAATTAGAGTCAATGCAGATGGGTTGCTTCTTAACATGTGTAAGTTCTTTATTAACTTAGATGTTATTGGGGATATTGCTTTGAGAGCCTTGCCACTGAAGATCCAAGGAGAGCTAATGGAGAAGCGATACATCATGTTGATTCCAACGTTGAATATTGTTCTGTGATTAAAACTAAATTAGGGGCTCATCGTATTCTGATGGGTGCTGAAATGGATTGCTGTGATTCAACTGATAGTGGGAGGAGGTTTTATGTGGAGTTGAAGACTAACCGCGAGGTTGGCATGCATGTTTAATATTTTTCATTTCATCTTTTGTTTACTGTTCTTCAGTTTAACCTTATTTATACTTGGATAATCTGTTATCTTGTCTCTTTATTATGCAGATAGATAATTATCATCAAGAGGAAAGATTCGAGAAAGAGAAACTGCTGAAGTGTTGGGTATATTTAGGCTCCATCACATATTTCCCTTTTTCCTTATGTTTACTGGCTCTATGTTATTTCTATACTTATGGATGGACACGTGTACTTTTGTGTGTTTTTCTTGGGATGCCAAATAGTGTCATTCATCTGTAAATGGTTTTCTTGGAATGCCAAATTGTGTCATTCATTTCTATATTTTTTTGTCATTGTAGTACATCCAGACATGATATTCTGACATCAAAGGTATATTCCCTTTGCTTTTGATTCTTTGAAACAAAAGGAACTGATTTTCTATTCCTCTTGAGTTTTTGAGCTGAAATTTTATTGAAACCAACCCTATGCAGACATTGGGCATACAAAGCCTAAACAAGGCATTTGAATGAAGCTCTTTTAAAAGCTTGAAACTCTCAATCCCAGAGATGCTTTCATGTTGTGGCTCTGGTTATGGGTAGCAGTTATTAATTCCTGGATAAATATTATAGCTTACCACATCTTAGAGATCCAAAGGAGGCAAAAATGCAAAAGAAGTAGAATGATAACTACTACATAATGCTAATTTAATTTGTTGATGATCATGAATGGGTGTCATCATTAGATATTTATGCTGTGTTTTTTCCCAAAACCTGTTTTTTATGTAATTGATGAGTCTGTTTCTTGGTTGCTTGGCAAACCTAGATGGTGACCCATTTCTGTGAAAATACTGGTTCATACGAATGAGATTTTCATTTAATTCTGGCAATGTATGTGTTGAACAAATACCACCTTTTATATTTTTTTTAACATTCCTGTAAGTTCACAATTCTCATTGCCCATGTCTAAGTTGTCTTTTTGATAATTTGGTCAAAACATTTTGTTTGTTGACGCAAGATTTATGCTTGCCTTTTGTGGAGTTTCATTATGTGATTATATTATGAAATGGAGTATATAGGCATTTACTTTTGGCCTGTATTTCACGTGAAGGAAATGACTTGGATTGATTTTCTTTTGCAGATTCAAGCTTTTTTAGCTGGTGTTCCTTATATTGTTATTGGATATAGGTAATTTCTAGTTCTGTTGCATAAAATCTTGAGGTTTCTTATGGGACATTTTACATCACATGCATTTTGTGTCTGAGAAAGTTATTAATTTTTTGGGCAAACCTCAAAAATACCATCCAATTTTTTGTATCAAACAATTTTTATTTTTTATCAATTTTACCATCAAACTTTCAAAAATTCTCAATTAAGACTTCCATCCATTTTTATGGCTTTCTGTCCATGTTTCCGTCCAAATTGTACATTTTTTTTTTCAAACGATGCCATTTTATATGGAACTTAATGTTTTCTGTTAAGTATTCTAACAAAAGCCCTTAATTGAGAAACCAAAATAGTTTAGTGGTAAAATTGATACCAAAAATAGTATGGGTGAAAAATTGATAATACCCCAATACTTTGGTGGTATATTTGATGTTTGGCCTTTTCTTCTTCTTTTGCTTTTCTGGCCTATCCAGCAAATACTCTCTTTTAATATAGATTGTAGAAAAATCCTCTTTCCGTGGAAGCACATCAGTTTTGGGGACATTTCAGAAGGAATTATTGCCATTTAATGTCTTGTGCAAACCCACTCAAACATGCTTTGTGCAGAGTGATATTGCTTAATGAGTCATGGGGGTCTTCTATTATTTTGAGAAAAATCTGTGAAGTCATTTTGTCTCTTTTGCAGGGATGATGCAGGCCGACTTGTCCGCACGGAGAGATTAACAACCAAGGATATAACACAGAGAGTAAAAATGAAAAACTACTGGCAGGTTAATGCTGTTGTCCTTTAAATTGCTTCATGATTCTAATAGCTACTTTTATTCGACTTCTTCTTGTAGCTCGTCAAACTGGATGGTTCTTTTCTCACTAAAGAAAATTTTCATTTAAAGCATTGCAATTTGTGTTAGTTAGCAAGCCGTTCCGCCACCCCATCTTTTGGTTCCCTCGTCTTATATCTGAAGAAAGGGTTTGCGGCCAGTAGTTCTTTTTAACCTTTCACAGGAAGGCAGTGAGCTTCACAAGAACACACACCACCAACTCTGCTATTTTGAGATCCAATTTCCCATGGGTCTTGTCAAGAGTTGTGCTTGTGCAGCCCCCAGTGTAGAATGGGGATGTTGCAAGCTTGAATGTATTTTGGGTGGGGTGGGGGCTTCCCTGAGGATCATACAAAGGGACCAAAGTAAAGAAAATTTGCAAGGATTGTTAAAAGATGAAAGATGCTGATGTCTGCAATCAAAAACATTGTTTAGATATTACTGTGAAATTCATGTTCAGTATCACTTTCCTAATATCCTGACTTTCACAAAATTGCTTGGCAGGGAGGTGTGTGCCTAGCATTCGCTGATGAGGTATTATGCTGGCTGTATGGAACAGTCAAAGAAAGTGAGTTTGTACCTTTCTGTTTCTCTTTACTGAAAAAGGCATCGGTTATATGCCGGGGTTAGCTTCCACCCCCACCCCCTATTTCTGATAATTAATATGCTTATTTTTGGTTTTGCGGCTTCAGACGAAGATTACATATTGCAGTTTGCTCCGCCTTTCACACGTTTAGAGCTTCTGCAAGCCCAATCTTGCCCTGAAGCGATCACCAGCCATGTTGAGCAAATGTAGAACAGCTGGATACTCCCTGATCAAATGATTTAAACACGGATTTAAATGGGTTTATGATATTGACTTGGGTTTTTTTCCCCTCCCCATTGTTGTTGTAATCTACAATGCATAGTCTCAGCTGAAATCTTGTGCCCATCCTAAAGTGAATTGGCTTTTTTTTCAGTGAAGTGGGCTTCTCCATAAAAAAGTTAGACCTTTGTAAATTCAGTGCATTGATGAAGAGAGAAGATTAACCTGTGGATCCTCTCTTAATCTCTTCCCCCTCGTTAGTTGTTGCCATGAGATCTTATATATACCTTGGATAACCATGAAAGAGTTGATTGTCTTGTCCGCGACTGATTTATTTGAAAACTTCCAAATTTAAAGCATGTGGTAGGGGAAGTTAAGAGGAGAAAAGACAGGGACAGCTTCAGCCATGAGGGTTTTGTCGAGGAGAAAAATTACAGGTAGCTGCTAAAAGGGATACTGGAGAAGTCTATAGATTGTTCTAAGACCTTTTACAAGTAATATGAAACCACGTAAAACATATATAGATTGAAAAAATGGGGGTTAGAATCAAATTTATGATTTGGGGGAAGTGGCCAGCCCCAAATTCAGTGAACGTTCTATGCTTTATCCAAAAATATATGGAGAAATGCAACTCTCTAACACGAAAGCAGTTGATTATGCTTTGTTTTTTTTTAAAAAAAAAAAAAGGGGGAGAAGAAAAAAAAAGAAAGAAAGAAATTCAATAAATAAATTTAAAAACTTTAATTATAAGATCAGATTTTTGGAATAATTTTTATTTTTACCTTTTAAATTTAATTTATATTAACAAGTTGAGAGCTCTATTATCATTTAGCTTATTGGATTCAAACCTTAAAACTAGTATTTAAGAAAAAATTATTAAGATTTTTTAAAAAGAAAAGTCATACCATAGAATCATGCGAAGAAAAAAAGTTAAGGGGCTAAGATTGCGTTTTAACCACTTTACTAGCTTTCATAATTTTTATCAATGGAAAGAATGATGCATCTTAGTTATGTTTATTTTTGTGATTTGAGAGTGTTTTTTTTTTAAGATTTTGAATTTTTTTTATATATTTTTTAATTATTTTAATATATTAATATCAAAAATATATTTAAAAATATATTTTTTAAAATAAAAAATATTTTTAAAAATAACTGCAACTACATTAGCAATAAATACACCTTGACTGTGAATAAAAAAAAATACACCTTGACTGTTCATATCACATCAGGTGACATGTCGGTGGTCTTCTGTCCGACAACAAAACACCGACTACAACAAGCAGGCGAACTAGACAGACGCTGCTTATAAAAGAGAAAACGAGAGAGACAAGATCAAAAAAGAAATTCACCACCAACTTATCAGAAAGGAAAAAATGCAGCAGCGAGAGGTAGAGGGAGAGGTAGAGGGAGAGCGAGAGCGAGGAAAAGAAGTGAGGAAAGAAGCAATGGAGAGCATGACAGAGAGGCTCTCTTCATTGGAGAACCTCTATTTCCCTCGCGCTTTACAATCTCACGCCACTAATCCCTCTCAACGCAAGTCTATCCTCCTCGACCTCCTCTCTCGAGACGCCGCCGTTTTCTTAGGTCCCTTTTCCAATCATTTTAATCTTTCTCTTCTTTAACTGTTGTCTCTCTTAAAAATAAAACCCTAACCAAAAAATAAATTAATTTTTGAATGAAAGGAATGAATTTTAAGCCTTATGTGATAAAATTAGCTGATTCGAGCCAATCAACTGAACATTAGTTTCCTAGATTTCTCTGTTAAATAAAATTATTTATTTGTTTGTTTGTGTATTTATGTGGAATGCAGAGAGATATGGAGCGCAATTGAACTCTGAGGAGCTACGGGAATTTGATATCCTAAATTATGACTATGAGATAAACTGGCACCTTAAAAATATTAGAACCAAGATGAGTCCTACTTCGGAGGAATTGAAGTCCAGGTCTGTGACCGTGAAGAACCGCAGGTTGGCTTACTTGGATAAACTCGTACTTGATGGGAAATATTTCTCAGAGGATGCCATGAGGGAGAGAGAGCCGTATTTGCATCATGAGTTTGTTGGCAAGTTTCAGGATCCAAGCGCTAGGGGAATGGCCAGGCCTGGAGAGAGGTGGTCGGAGACTTTGATGAGGAGGTGTGAGGAAGCCATTTTGGTTTCCAAGATTAGGGAGGAGCAGCAGAGGTTGGGCGTGGATGAGATGGAATGGGTGGGTAATGAGAGGAACCAACAGCAACAAGAAGAGGAGGAGGAAGAGGAGGAGGACGAGGACGAGGAGGAGGAAGAACACGATGTTGAAGAGGGGAATGAAGAAGCAAAGAAAGTTAACGGCGGTGTGAGTTCCACTGAGGTACGTATTTGAGCTTGTTCTTTGATGTCTAATTTTAATTACCTTTTTCTTTTTAGGGTGCATTATTATGATTCTTCCCAGTGCACATTATTAATCTTTTGTGCATTGTCTACATTTCAAAAATTGATTGTTATTGCTTCTTGCTGTTTGTATGTCATGGTTATTTCTTCTGTTCCGTCTGATTTATAATTGTCTTGATTATTCAAATGCTGGACTGAGAAGCATTAGTACACTGTTCTTGTATTTGGCATTTTTCGCACCCAACTATGATAATTGGATTGTTCCAGTTTCTTTTTCTGAATTTAGAATCTTTATGACAAGGGCACTAAGCTATGGGTTTTCTTGAGCTGTAATTTGCTTTCATTTCTTTGACAGGAGCTCCCTGTAATTCTGCTTTTCAGCTTTATTTCCATTTTCGATTGCTAAAGCAATGCCTGACTTTTCATTTTTTCCATTTTGTTGGCGAAACTTTCAATGTGGCCACCCAAGTTGTTGTATTACACCTGTCTTTATTAGAGAGACAGTAGTCTCCCAGTCTGCACATTGAATATGAAATGAGTTAACATTAGGCTATTATTAAATATATATAATCACCATGACCAACAAGAATGAATATAAGAACTTGGTCAGCCATTCATGAACCATGATAATGAGATAATATGCTGCTGGTATGAAATAGAAGGCTTAAGATAGCATTGTACCTGCATTATATCGCAGGCCCAGTAATGCATGCTATCATGAGACCTAATAGGGGCAGATATAAGGAGACGGTTCTTATTTTGGGATTGTAGTGCATGGCAGCACACTGCAAAGCACCCTGTCAATCCCAACTAATGCTTATCTCATTGATGTTACACATGCTTATTCTTCATGATGTGATTTATATGGTCTATGCTCATTTCTTAATTTTCCTCTTGGGTCATATAATGTGTAGACATTTGATGAAAGGTGCCATGTGAATTTGAGTCCTAACATATTTCGCTGGTGTAACACTATTATATAACTTCAAAATTTAAATTCACTGTTAAGAGTACTTAGACAGCCGATAGAATGCATGTCAATAATTTTTGTTTTCCATCATCTTCAGATGTCCGAGGACAGCAAGCTTGCTCAATCTAGTAAAGCAGAGCATGATGAGGCAGCAACTTTATCGGCAGAAGAGATGGGAGATATGATGGGCCAGTTTACCTATATCATGCACCAGAAGTTCCTTGCTGGGGAAGATCACCAGCATTTAGATTACTCAAAAATAGATGATGACGAGACCTTGGATGATCACTGGCTGAGGGAAGCGAACCATGATGCTGAGGATAAGTATTTTGCTGAAGATGAAGAGGATGGCTAAGATGATTTTATGGAACCGCACTAACTCCTCTGTTGCTGCTGCTTTTTTCTTACTTTTTTTTTTTTTTTTTGTATATATAGTTAATAGCCTTTGTTTGCTGAATTTACTTTTGTACATATATACTCAATATTTCCTTCTGGGGTCTGACGCCCATTTTGTCTGAGATGCTGTTTTCTACTAATATTTTAGGAGAGGCAGTAGCGAGAAAGTGAACAATTGAAATATACATTTCAATGGACCGGACTCAGTCGCTAATGGATAGTTCTATCACAGGGTTAAAGCTCTATATTTTGAAAACTGCATGCCAAAGGCTTATTGTTCCAGATTATGTTGTGATCAAACATCAAGTGATCGAAGTACGTATAAAATTGCAATAGCATCAGAAACCAATATGTGCATTTCCAATGTGACGGCTTTGAATCATCAGTGTATTCAGAATTGGAGATGAAAATTTACACGGAAACTCTTGTTCATAACTGAATTATGACCATCATGATTAAATTAAAAACAAAGTTTACAAGCTAATTAAGGAAATAGCTTGGATACAGCCAGACATCACCTCTCCGAAAAACCACAAGCATGATGCGTTGAACAAATAAACCTATATGGTGGTCTAGCAATGCAAATATACCATGTTGTGCTTTGCCAAAGGCCTTCTCACCATTGACATTGGCTCCATGCTGATGTTATTCTAATTGAAAAACCAAAATCAAACACGAAAGAGAAGGAGAAAAGGTGAAAATACAACTGAATTTGATCATCCATTCTCCAAGAATCACCAGCAAGACTCTCAATATACCACCGATGAGCACTGCTAAAGAACCCCAAAACATGTGATGCTTTAATTAAAGCTCTCGTCTTTGGTGTTGAAACGTATAATTGGTCCATGTGCTTGCAGCACTATCAAGGAATCCTGATCATAACTTCCCTCCTAATAACACAAACTAGTCTGAGATTGGGAACAGGCATAGAGTTGAGAGATCCATCAAATATGTTCTAACAGCTACATGAAGGTCAACCTGGCACTTGACAAGCCATCCAGAGTAGTCTCTCCGCATCCCATACACACCCGCTTGATGATTTGTACCAGTTCTTAATATGGGAACAAGATGCAAGTGGCCTCCAGACTCCCCGAAATATTCAACCCATCTGTACGGATCATATGAGCCAGAAAGGAATGATGGCATTGGCAGCGTTTCAAGTTGCTAGCTCTTGATCAACATTGGAATACATTTTATACTCTATATGAACTTAGTGCAAGGGCATTTACTCTTCGCCACCCATATTTTTTTTTATTTGTTTATTTGAGAAGTTCTTAGCTCTAGCCTCTATGGACATGGTTGGATGGTGATTTCTAAACTAGATGATAAAAATATGAGCACTCAAAGCGGAGCAGGATTTTAAAAACTGAAGCTATCCTAGATGTTCCCCTGGACATTAATAAGCCTACAATGCTCATAGCTTGCTAGGTGGAAAATGTCCATGTAATTCTTTCCATACATATATACACAAAAACATAATCAATGCCATAAGCAGCAATATGCAAAAGGCCTTCAATCCTGCACCCACAGTGCACATCCCATAATAATGACCTCTTGATCGAAATCTTAGCTCGCTTACCTGTAAAATCTCTCCTCTGATTTAAATCCGCATCCAGCCTTAGGCTTTCTCTCATCTCTGGTCCAGACTTGAGTAGCCGTCTTTGCCATGACAACCACTATGTGTCTGGCCTTTTCTTGCCCGTTCATTACCCTTTCAATCTATGGCAAATCCAGCCACTCGCTAGAGAAAATCAATCCACCCAATTAAAGAAACCCCAACCAACCCGTCTTGCTTTCCCGTGTATCTCTTTTTCTTCTCAGTTTATTCCCAAATCAATTTAGCAAAACCCAAACGCTAGGTTTTAAAAACAATCCAGATGAGTCACCAGTCCATCTTCAACATCATCATCATCTTCTAAGTTGCGTGCTAAAAAACAACAGAAGTTGCTCTGTAAATAATTGCTGCAAGATTTCGAGCAAGAGTATCTTTGTAGATATACTTTTCCAGAACATCATCTGTGGCAGAAACCATGATTTTGGCAATGGTACCAGTACCACCACCTGTTATATGACTGGGCGAGTACCATTGATAAACCTGGAGACAGGAAAACAAGGGCGTGACCATGTAAAAACTCTAATGATTTAAATTTTGAGGAAAACAAAGTTTTTTTTTGTTAAAGTTGTTTTTTTTATTTATGATTTTTTTTTTAATAGAAAAAATATTTGTTATTAATAACATGGTTATTTAAATAAAAACTTAAAGCAATTAAAATAAAATTTATTAAAACTCAAATGATTTAAATTAAATAATAAAAATATTACATTTTTTTAAGACAAAACTTCACTTTTATCATTTTGTGATTTCCAAAGGAGCGCTTTTTTTATTAAATGCATGGATAATCAAATAAAAACTTATCATAATTTCTAAAGAGTAAAAAAAAATTAATGTTTTAATTATTTTTATACAACTATATACAAAAATAAAAAAAATAATTATATGGAGAAAATATATAAATAATAGTAATAATAATAATAAAATCTCCTATTTTCATTAAATATTTGTGTGCAAAATTCCATAAAACTTGTGCGCAAGAGTTATAGTATATAATCATGAAAAAAATATTATAATAAAAGGTTAGAATATTATTTGAAAAACATGAATTAATTGAATCATTTTTTAAATACAATTATAATTAATTATCTAAATATAATTTTATTATAAGATGTAAGAAAAGTATTTAAAAAAAAATGGGGCCTAGAGAATAAATCAAAGGCACTACTAGACTTGAAAAAATGACCAGTTGATGCTTAGCCTTGCAACGCAAGCTCGTTTGGGTCCAAAGTTTAGGTCCATGTACTTGGTCTTTGGAACCTAGACTAGTTTCTTTTTAGAAATTGAAGATGTGTTCTTCGCTTGCAATATATTTTGGTCATTGAATTTATTTTTGGTGATTTAAAAATTAAAGTCCAAGATTCAACTATTTTTCGTCTAAAAACATGAAAAAAATATCATATGAACCTCTAAAACTCTATTTTTAATAACAAAACATATTTTAATCCATCTAAAAACTTAAAATCAAATTATTATTTTTTATAAAAAAAATAAGACCCTCTCTATTTTTTATGATATCATTAAAAGTGTAAATCACTTCCATTTAATTTCTTTTTTAAAGTCGAATCCATAAACTAAAATTAAAGTTATTTGTGGCTAGAATGGAGCCTCTAGAAACTATCTTGAGTGCTTTTTCTCTCCTTAACTTTTTTAATAGTTTTTTCTCTTATCTTAACCTCTAGGAACTAAAATGTGAAAAATTAAAAGTTATGACTAAAACATAATAACCTATAAGAATAAGTACTATATTTTTTTATGTCAATTTTGGTCCTTCATTGCTTATTTGTTTTTAGACAAAAAATTAAAACTCAATTTCATAAAATTGATCATTAATTTAATTTTAAAAAATATAACGTCAAACCAAATAAGTAAGAAAAAATAGATTGAAATATATTTTAGTGCGTAAAATCATGAAAACATTACTTTAAAGGATGGGAAAAAAAAGTTCATCGACCAACTTGTAAACTATAAAAATTATAAGAACCAAAATATAAAAATAAAAACGCATAATGAGTGAATGAATGGCAAAATTTAAATGTGTGAACAATGAAAAATCATGTTATTTTATCATAAAATAGATCATTACTATAATGTTAAGATACTTAACGATA
>Ga0307507_10011603_pt1 | contig 11071 bp, 10 predicted proteins | sample 7_EM_MG_FD_207223 | JGI IMG/M metagenome (GOLD analysis project Ga0307507, IMG submission 207223) | Populus trichocarpa ectomycorrhiza microbial communities from riparian zone in the Pacific Northwest, United States - 7_EM | ecosystem: Host-associated > Plants > Roots > Unclassified | place... | reverse complement strand
AGCCTCACATTGGCCTTTGCTACAAAGTTTGGGATGATTTTCTTGCGATCTTTGAACTTGGGAAACGTCACCCATTAATAGCCTGATCATCCCAAACTTCTATACGACCAAAAATTCATTGAACGATCAATTTTTCAACTTTCATTGAGAAAAGGGATGCAATTGCTACTGTGCTAGGCACTATATGTTATTATATTAAGCTAAGAATATCAGCGAAGAAGGGATAAGAAGGGGAAAATAAAGCACAAAAGGATGGGTGGAAGGGGGTGAAGGAGAGTGCTCTGATCACGCAGCCTTTCAGATTCCTCACGGCTCTCATCTACTTGTTTTTATTTAATAGAGGGCAACAGTGAGAGATGATAGTGAGAGATTAGGATTTTAGGAGCATCTGGAGAGGGACGTCCTTGTCCTTGTGGGGATTTCGTGTCTCCTAAGCTTTTCTCTGATTTGAACTCCATCCCATCTTGAACTAATTCATCTGCTCTTGATATTTATCCTAACTACAGCACTGGCAACTTGCAATTATCTTCATCCAATTCCCTTGAGACCCTCGTAGATTTCCCAGCCTCAAAAACTTACAACTCGTCTCCATCGCTACTCACAATATCCCATTTGGGAATACCATCAATCCTATTTTTAAGGTTAAAGATTAAGAGTCACTGTGCCCGGAAAAAATACATACATATATATATATATATATAGAGAGAGAGAGAGAGAGAGAGATGAAGTATCACGCCACACATAATTGTATTCACTGAAAAACTGCGATTGATGCATGCACCTCTATAAGTCCGAGGTGTTTGCTAGCCATAAATGATAAAACAGAACCCACCTTCACATCAAATGCAATTTTACGTGAAGGCAAAGCTAATTAACAAGAACAAAACACATCAGAAAGTTGATTGTTAACGAGGGAGTTTATACTCATACCCTCCTATATTTTTTTTTTTTGGGGGAAGGGGGGGGGAGATATAGGAAGAAACTAAAGCATAAAATCAATCAAGAACCATTGACCATCTTTTATCTTCAGGAATGGTATATTGTTGTTGTTTTCTCAAAAAAAAAAAAAAAAACTTTAGTAGTCTACAATATTCTAAGAATCTATATCTAAAACTTGATCAGCACAAATGTACTTCCCTACGAAGATTCTCCATCGTATCCATTACAAAATCTATGAGCAGCCTACACACATATATGCAGCGTAAGTTTCACATTTCGAGCTACGAATTCACAATTGATCCATTCATGTCCAAAATAAGAAGCTGCAACTCATTTTCCCATGAGAAAAAACCCCCACCCTCCCTATATATATACATAGACGAAAGGTGTCTCAGAATGCACATAGAATATAAAATAGAAGATCACAAAGATGCCAGAACACAAGGTATAACTTTAAATATCAATATCTACAAGAACAAAACACAATGTTCTGTTCTGTACAAATGCCATCATAATGCCACTGTACTCTATTATTGCTACCCTTCCAACAATCTAAAACCCCATATTATATATTTATAGACATGATCTGTACATGCATGGATATGCTATTTCATATATCCAAAGTTTTCTTGACTTAGAAATTAAATCCCAACAGTAATTGCTAAATGTATATGAAGGGACCATTTCCTTGCTCCAAAGCTATTAAAAACACACTATCTAGTATCCTATTCTATACAAGTGGAGAGGTATCTACACAAGAAACTTGAGAATGTATCAGTTCCTAATTCCCCACGTTCCACTTCCTCCTTCCTCGCCATCATTTTATGTGCCATTTTTTTTTCCTTTTTTTAATACCACTAAATGCTAAGCATACTGGAAATCTGTTTTTTTTTTTTTGGTTTATGAAATCTTAAAATGGGGCACGATGAGGTATACCCTTTCTTCTCCTTGCATTTCGATGATTGAAAATGGGAGGAGTAGCCGGAGAAATGTTGGTAGCTGCATCATCACCGGAGCTCTCCGCGCCATCATTATTAGAGGAATAGATTGAGAGTCCCTCCATCAAACGATTGAAAGCATGTGTCCTGCGAATCTTCTTAGGGGTCGAGGACTCATCTGATTCTGACCCACCAAAGAAGGGATCCCTATTGTGCTTCAATTTTACCGCAAATGTAAGGTCTGGGTCACCCCGCTTCATCCCTCCCAGCTAACAAAACGCAAAGAGCACTTTACTCGAACAAACAATGGATATTGTATTAAGTAATCAGAGCAGAGCAGAGCGCCGATTAATAATCGAGAAGGAAAGTCATCAGAATTAACCTACCTTGCATCCAAGTGAACAGAATCTGAAAGAATCAAGGAGACTTCGACAACAAATTTCACAAGTGTTGGTGACTCCCTTTCCCGGCCTTGGCTGAGGGCGCTCGTTGAGGAACACAATCTTGGCGCTATTGATGATGTAAGTCTGCACGCATGATATGTCTATGTACTTCTGTATCTCATTTACCCTCACCACGTTATGGTATGAAGATCGCCTTATCTGCACAAACCATGCGGTTTTTCAATCAATCAAGCAATGCTTATCAATGCTATAAGATTGAAGAAAACACTGTACCAGTACTGGCAGTAGGTAGATGTAAAATTAATAGTGTTTTAATTCGAAGACAAAGTCGACAAACCTGAACAACACGGTGGTCTTTGTGATAAATGAGACAATACGAACAGAAAGCATTTCCCATACAATCTAAGCAGAACATATTGCATTCGCTTTTATTGGATTCACCATGAACTCCACAGGGAATGAAATAGCTTGCTCTAAGCATGGGTATCAACCATGGTGGACCCATGTCGTGGTTCCCCATTTGCCCAAATGAACTCACCTGCAATCAATTATCACTGCCTCAAATGAGTAAACCCCAGACACCAAATAAAAGAATAAAAAGATGAAACAGAGCAGTGGAAACAGAGAGGTGCTAGAGTGAAAATACCATGACTTTGTTATTACTATTAGTTTCGATGAAAATCCAATCTTCTACAGCCTCTGCTCCTGTTGATTATAGATAATAAACAGCTGCCAAAAGAACGAAAAGCAATCAAGGACTCATCGCCAACCCAGACTGCAAATTACAGACATGAAAAAAGAGAGATTGATTCATCTGCCTGAGACACAAACCTCGACAGGTTCAGGTAGAAAGAAACCACCACACCGATCGAAGATATCAAGGATTAAGATCGAGGAATGCGCAGTGATATTTTTGTATTCATGTGTATGTAGTAAGGTGTATGCGCTTCAGGGAAACACTAGAAGAAGAAAGATATCCTGCAATGAAAATATATATGCTATCATGCGATATTACAAGGCGGTAACAAAAACAGCGCACGCCTTTATTTATTTTATTTTAATAATAAAAAAGAAAAAGGAAATAGGTGGAAGGAAACGTGCCCGCATTTTATGACAGTAGTATACATCGACGGACTTGAATGAGGACAGCAACACCCAGATATTAATTCTCGTCCGATCACTTTTTCTAGATTAAATACAAGACTCCCCTTATCCAAGCTCAACCGTCTGATTTGAGTGGGGCCAGTTTTGAATTTACGGGCACAGGAGTCGGCAGCCGCTTTTTACAGGTTGAAAGTTGAAACTACATACATGGGAGGATATGTCGATCAAGCTGTGTACTTTTTCTTCTTCTTCTTGTTTGTTGCTCGCCAAGGTCAGACTTCCAACCAGAAGAGCTAGCGCTGAGCTTAGGAGAAAGAGTATTATCCAACAATCGATTTTTCCTGGGGACGGACCTCCACCCCAATTGGCCAATTCTTCCACTCCCACTGCACCAACTGTCCTTTCTCAAATTATATGCATGCATCAAATTAAATGGGTGCACTAAAAAGTGTACAAATTAGTGGTAAATATAGCAAATAATATTCAATAAATAATAACCCCACTCCCCATATCACATGATATGATATCATAATGTTAAATAATATATTCTGTCAACAAGACTTTTCTCCATGATCTTCTCATTTCATTTTCTTACAAGTGTATATATATATATATATATATATATATTGTGTTGACAAGAGTTTTCGTTCTCTTCCTAAGTTTGCTCTTAGACCTTGCTATGTGTCCGCCTTTCCCTTCTTTTCTTAGGATGAGCACGAGATTGACCTTTGAAGGCAATCATAGTGTGTCTTTTGTGATTAACAAAAGGTCATTTTTAATTTATGGTATAAATAGCTAGATTGTGTTCATCAATATGTGTACGAGTCATTGGTTCATCAATGAACAGTCTACAATAATAATAATAATAATAATAATAATAATAATAATTTAAAGATTTGGCATTTAAATTTTAAAACGAGTTAATGAAATTAAAAATTAAAAAATACTTTTACCAAAAAAAAAACATACCATCAACACCCATAGCATAAAATTTGCGAATTATATGATTAAAAGTGTTACTAAAAATATAAAATAGCTAAATCAATCGACAAGAGAGAACATATTTAATTGGATAACAAGTTTAAAACCCAATCGAATGAAATGATTATGTCATTTGGTCACGGGGTCTGGATTGTCAAGTGCTGCATCGGCTTTCGTTGATTATACATCATTATTAATAATTATGTATGGAGCAATAACATACTGATTTAACATCTCCAAGCTATTTAAATGAAAAGTTATTAAACACAACTTTTCTTAAGTCATGTGCCTTGTTAACATGGTATAATCAAACAAATTCAAAATGATATTATTTAAAGATTTTAAAAAAATATTAAAATGAATTTTTTAAAGAAAAAAAATCAAGTTCTACCTAGGTTTCAATGAATGAACCAAATTCAAAAGGATTCACTTTTATCTTATGTAATATGAAACCAAACTTGAACCATATCTTATGTTAACATATCACAAGTTCAACAACCAAACTAGGATTAACAACATTGTTTGAAAGTTATCTTATTAGGTCTGCACTGCAAGGAATTTTACCAAGCATACAACTGTAGATTAAAGTTTATAAATATAGTAGGCTAATGTGTAAATTATCAATACTAAAACATGTTAAATAAAAGATATCGAACAACAACCTAAAGTTTATACTTGCTAAAAATTATAAATATGTAAAAATATAATTAAAGATAAACATGCTTTCAACACAAAAATAATAATAGAACTTTAACATGTATACTAAACATGTATTCAAATATGCAATTGATATAAAATAAAAAATAACACGCATGCTAGTAATAAAATTAATCATGTTTAAATTAAAATAAGAATGATATATATTTATTGAGACACTTTAAAATAATGAATATTTTGTTGCTATCAATGATAAATTATTTGTTTTTAAGACTTTATTGCTCCTTACTTATACAACTATGATATTTGTAATATGTCTTCCAAGATTCCAACAACACCATATTGGTTTAGATACATTTTTAAGCAAGGTTTTTGAACTAAAAATTATGCACCTCAAGTATCTCTCATCAAGATGAATTTAAACTCTAGATTTATGAGGAAAATCAAAACATAAAAATAAAAATAAAAACACTAAAAATAATGTAAGAAATAGAATGTAAAATCTGAAAAATAATTGTCTAAAACTATTACTTTACCCCTGTGAATTTTGAAAGTTAAAAAAAATAAGAATCATCATTATCAATCATTAATTAACTATTAAAAACTAAATATAAAAACATCAAGAATTTTTTAAGTAAAAACCAAAATTCTTTAAAATTAATTTTTTATTTACCAATAATTTATTTACTTAAAATAAATTTCCAAGTAACAAGTTCATGTGTCTGCATATGTGGAGGTGTTTGAGTAAGTGTGTGTGTGTGTGTCTCGATCGGGAGAGAGAGAGAGGGGGGTGTTTGAGTATATAGTAGATGTTGTTTTTAAAGTATTTTATTATTTGAAAATATATAAAAATAATGTTTATTTTATTTTAAAAAAATATTTTTGATATTACCCCAATAAAAAAATCTAAAAATTAAAAAAAAATCAAATTTTTTTAAAATACAAATTTCAACCGTGCACCGAAACGCACACTAATGGATTGCTTCCACGCTTCTCCCTTTGACCCAACCATAAGTGGACTCGTAGGCTCGAGACCCCATCCATTGAGCCCATAGACTAATATCTCTCTTGTGCATCTTGGTCCACACTGACGTGATCGAAGGAATCAATGCACTTTAAGTGTCGAAGAGGGAGAGGAAGTTCAGCCCCTGGTGCTAGTAATCCATATTATTCCGCAAGACAAATGAGTCTAAGAGTGGAAGACCCAGTTTTAGTTCCACTGTAAATATACAGACAACAAGACAAGGCAAAAGCTCTCCAAGCCAGCGGTAGTTGTGCCATGAAGAAACTTTCATCATTCAACATGTTGCATCTTGACGTTGTGCTCTTTAGAGTTATCTAAACATCTTTAAACTTCATAGAAAAAGAACACAAGAACTTTTAGGTTTCGGTGCTCCTCTCTCTCAGTCTCCGTTCTTGACAAAGCAAGCATGATTTGATATATCAACTAATATCCATCCACCAGAGGGAGCAGAATCATGTGAGCATCTTGCAACATATTTACTATCCTCCTCACTTAGTTGTTTCCTTGGATTAATTTGGAAATCAAGGAGGACTACGTACAGACCCATTCATGAACTTAATTCTTGACTATCCACACAAGGTTAATTGATGTTAGCTAGCATCCATTCTGTCTTTAATGACAACAGTTGACGCCAACAAAAATTGGAAAACAAAGAGCGAAATTTGAATACTCCCATTTAATTAATGGATGCAACGTCCATATATACTTGAAGAAGTAGCAGCAGCAGCATGATCCAACATCAAGGGAAAAACAGAAAAATCACATGGTCTGTTCTGGTCTGGCAATATCACCGCTCACTGCTCTGGTAATGCTTAATTAGTGCATGGGTCTGCAACACCTGCTGAGTTTAATATTCATTTTTGAAGTTAACAATGTTAATGGGGTACACGAGGATGGAGTTTTGCCACAGCCAAGGCGTGCCAAACTAGGAAAACGTTGAAAAATATTTGCATTAATTGGCAGCAGTAATGCTGCTGAATCTATCATCTCAAGAATACAAGGAGCAATGATATACATCTCCGGAAGCAGGTGAAGGAGGGATCATTAAGGAGAATGACAGTGACGTATTCACACTAATTATATACTCTATGAAATTAATTTATTTTTTATTATTATTTTTAACGTAAGTGTAGTTGTTTAGAAATAATTTTTACTTGAATAAAAAAATTATTATAAAATCTAGTCAAAATCTTGATTTAATAAAGAAATTGAAATGTTTAACTTTTATCAAGGGATTGTGACTTATACCACATTCATTTTTCGAACGGGCTGTTTTTTGATTTAGTTTTTATCAAATAGGATTCAGAATTAAATTTATTTTAAATTATCTTTACCATAAATAAAAGAATAATTTTTAAATCATGGTTCAAATTTAAAAATTACATGAAAAGGAAGTTTAAAATTACACCCGTACCTATTTAAGTGTCTGTGTATATACAGACACGTAGTGCATATTTGCGTGTATGGCGGCGACCTTATAATAAAATTAATTAATATTAACGAGAAAACACTCGTGTCTTCCAAGGCTTAAGAGAGAACTAAACAATTATAAGCTAGGCTGGTTCCCGAATCAATTAATATACCCAACATAACAATCGGGATGTGATGGAATTTTATGGTGGAACTGGAAGCCACATGCTTGGGACCGAAGGACGACGAATTTTCACCTACTTTTCAACTTTTGTTTTACAACAATCTACCGATCTCACCTTGATCACGAAGCTAAATGCATTTATTGTCATAAAAAGGACAAAAACAAATAATAAAAGAGAGATGCAAATATATTTACATGAAATCTAAGTCGATTTAGCAGTGGCTCTGCCATGCAACAATTATCCGATTACAGCATGAAGCTTCGCCACCTCTAAGTATATACGTGACCATCCGCGCTGTGAACAATACACGCATACATACATGTGTGTATAGATGAAAGGCCAAGCAAGCATGGAACATGGGGCCGGAGGAAAGAAGAGCCACCCATACCTAGTTGGCAAGGAAACAAAGGGAAACTGCTCTCTCAATCATTGCACTTCTCTCCTCAACCCATTTCTCGGCAAGGCTGGTCTCCAAAATCAATTATTACAGCCAGCCAGCCTACCAAACATATTCATGAGGCATCTTAATCGGTGGACATGAACAGTGCAGCTTGTGCTGGAAGCCACATGTCTTGTGCAGTGGAGGTAAATCCTCTCCCGACTGGAGAGCAACTTCACTCCTAAATTACTTGATAATAAATGTTAGACGCACACTCGAGCCAAGCTTGGAACTGTTCTTCCTATGACACAAAACTTGAGGTTGAAGGAGGAGATTTAGACAATGATAAATTCTTTTTCATTCATTTCAATCCTCCCCGGCCCATTTTTTAGGTTTATCCACCCGCTGAAGGGCCGGCCGGCACTCTGCTGTATTATTTACCCTCTTCAATCTCACCATCGGTTGAAGGGTCTCCGTCAATCAATCGAGAATCAATTCAAGAAGCACCTTTTTCTTAATAATTCACTAGCTACTCATATCAATATGGTCAAATTAAGAAACTTTCTAAAAGCATCTATACCACCACCCCAAAGGAGGTTAAAGAAAATTATCCCACAGTTATCTTTACAGAATTCCTTTGGTCAAGCGTTGCTAGAATGAAATGAAGCTAATCATAGAGCAAATAAAAATAAAGACGCATGTACTCAATTTTTTTTTTTCAATATATATATAAGCAGACAAATCAAAAGTAATAATGGACCCACTTCCACCTTTTCTCCTGCATTAGTCCATGATCACCACTCATTGGGGTGGGTGCGATACCCGCAGGACAGTAAAATATGAGTGAATTTTGAGCAACCCAACCAGTGAAGGTGAATGGATCACGAAGATGGGGAGCAGGTGTGAAGAGTCAAATAATGCACGCATGTGGACTATTGCTCGAACAATCATGAGTAAGCCTGTACATTTCCAATTGTGTTGCGCTCAAAATCCTTGATGGTGCTGGCCAGCTTCTTCATGTTATCGTCATACACATAAGGGAGCCCATTGTACCAAGTCACATTGTTCTTTGCTGATAGAGGAAGGAATTCTCTGCACAGTTCGCCTGGTACTTGTATGGAATTGTGGTAGTGGTAATATCGAATCTTTGTTTCAGTCTGGTGCAAGGTTTTGCCAATTACATTCTCCGACATGTGCACTCCTGTAGCATATGCATTCTTAGCCTGTATTGCGTACTTGCGATCCCTTCGTATCCCAGTTCTTGATTCTCTGAATAAAAGTTTTTCGAATCCCCATTGCCTGTATTGTAATTAAGAACCCCCAAAGATTACATCAGTGTCTCAGCTGAATTACACTATATATAGTGACTGGATTGTGAACTGTCATAATCTAAGTAGAAATCAATCTAGATTCTAAAAAAAGGCAAGCAAGAATTGTTGTCGAATTTCTCTTGTATTCCCATTCCCCTTTACAAAAACAGAGAGCAGGCGAGAGAAAAAGTAGTGAAATAAAGAATGTAGAGCAAGTACCTGGGATAGTCCTGAGTGGAATCATTGAAGCAGAGTGCACTGGACATTGGGTTCTGCTCAATGGTGAACTGGGTATAATTAGAGAAGTCCTTCAAAACAGATTCCAAAGTATTCCCCTCGGGCAAATAGATATACTCATCCACATCAAAGTAAAATGTCCAATTAGCAGAGTATCTGTAGCGATGCAAGCAGTCATTCACCACCAGAAATTGGTTATAGTAATACCCATCAAACTCAGCTTGCCCTCTTATATCCTGAACAGTAGCCCTCCCAGCACGAACCCAAGGGTCAAGAGCAGCCCTCACCTCAGGAGACACACCGCCGGCATCGTGAAACACGAAATGAGAGCTGGGTCCAAAGAACCAGGCATGGTAAGCCATCCATTCTCTAAACCTCGACGCACTCAAATTCCCGTACAAAGAAGACCCGCAGTAAAGATACTCGTACTGATAAGGTGGGCGGAATTTAGACTCGTTGTAAGAGCCAGGTAGTTCCTCCAATGCCGTGAATTTCTCGTACTTCCTCTGAGACTCGTCATAATAGGCATTAAGCATGAGCCTTCCACCCGCATTGTCTTGATTTGGATTGACAGGGAAGGTGCAATTCACAACCACCACTGTGTAGACACGACCATAGCCCCAGTCAGGAAGCATCTTATAAGCCTTGGCCCTTATAGAAGAGCCATTGTTAGAGATCCACTCGCATTTGTACCAGGGAAGCCTGAACACGTGAATGGGCTTCGAAGCCAGGCCAACCACAGCAAAGGTGGTCGGTCCTCCTCGGTATGCACCCATCTGAACAAAGAGAGCGGCGGCGTTTCCGTAGGCCTGGAAGATCCGCTTGTTTGGGTCGGCGTTAGATGAGGATGATGACGAGCTGGATAAATACTTTTGGTCAGATAATGAGGTACTGGTGAACGAAGAGGAAGTATTTGATATGGAGACGGTGGTTTCTGGGGCTGAGCAAGAGGGGCGTGTGGTAGTGGAGAGGAGGTTTTGATAGTAAGGAGGGAGGTTCCAAAGGAGCATAACCAAGGTCAAGGCTAGTAATGTGGCCACTAAGGGCTTTGTCTCGAAGCATGCTGGTAATTTGCTCACTGTGGCGCCGGAGGAGGGAGGCTGGCAGTCCTTTCTCATTTGCGGGTGTCGGAGACTGCTGTCGGTGGTGGCCAAAGGTCAAAGTACAGTCATAGCCAATTAGCCACAGAGACCTGCCCAAAAAAAACTTCTGGACTCTGAGGTTTTGATAGACCTTGGAAATGGAATATTTATTGGTGCAGGATACTTGTGCCTCATTGGGTTTTGATCTTCCTTTTATTACTAAATTGACATTTCACCTCTTTGGGTTATCTACAACATAACCTCGATAAATTAACACTCGGACACGGTAGCTAATTAAATAATATTTTTTTAATCCCACCTTAAATTTAAAATAATATCTTAATTAGATAATATTTTAAATAATTAATAATTTTTCTTGATTCTATAATTATTAATTTATAGAGATTTAACTTTATTTTTT
>Ga0307507_10011602_pt1 | contig 11072 bp, 2 predicted proteins | sample 7_EM_MG_FD_207223 | JGI IMG/M metagenome (GOLD analysis project Ga0307507, IMG submission 207223) | Populus trichocarpa ectomycorrhiza microbial communities from riparian zone in the Pacific Northwest, United States - 7_EM | ecosystem: Host-associated > Plants > Roots > Unclassified | place... | reverse complement strand
CCTGCATCTGATTTATAACTCTTTCCACTTTCCTCAGCCAATGCCTAGCAACCTCAGCATCCTCTTCGCCACGGTAAGTCATACAACCCATCTCTCTCATACCCTTCACCCATTGCACTATGGTGACAACTCCCCTTGATCTAGGAGCTGTACTAGAGGCTCCTGCTACCATTCCTGCTACTACAGCTCGCACTATATGTTCCATAAAAGCAGGATCTGAAAATGGGTTTGATCCAGCTACCGATTCCACTGGTGGGGGTATATTATCTTCCCCCTTGTCTGTCTAATACACGAGGCTATTAGACAACTGTTACTGTCTCATTTTTGAACTGTTACTGTCTGACCTCTCCTCAGATTTTTAACTATATCTGGAGTTATAGAACTCCTATTCAAGCTAGATTAGTCTCGTTGGAAAGCTAATACATGAGGCTACAAGTTTTATGAATAAAGGAGAACCCAATTCTGCATCTAAGATGGTCAAAATTGCTCATCAACAAACACTTGTACTGTTACTGTCTTGATTTTGAACTGTTACTCTCTGACCTCTCCTCGGATTTTTAACTATATCTGGAGTTATAGAACTCTCATTCAAGCGAGATTAGTCTCGTTGGAAAGCTAAGACATGAGGCTACAAGTTCTATGCATAAAGGAGAACCCAGTTCTGCCTCTAAGATGGTCAACATTGCTCATCAACAAACACTTGGACTCTTACTGTCCAACTGTTACTGCCTTGTTTTTGAACTGTTACTCTCTTGCCTCTCCTCGGATTTATAACTATATCTGTAGTTATAGAACTCTCATTCAAGCAAGATTAGTCTCGTTGGAAAGCTAAGATATGAGGCTACAAGTTCTATGAATAAAAGAGAACCCAGTTCTGCCTCTAAGATGGTCAACATTGCTCATCAACAAACACTTGGACTCTTACTGTCCAACTGTTACTGTCTTGTTTTTGAACCGTTACTCTCTGACCTCTCCTCGGATTTATAACTATATCTGTAGTTATAGAACTCCCATTCAAACGAGATTAGTCTCGTTGGAAAGCTAAGACATGAGGCTACAAGTTCTATGATAAAGGAGAACCCAGTTCTGCCTCTAAGATGGTCAAAATTTCTCATCAACAAACACTGAGACTGTTACTATCCAACTGTTACTGTCTCGTATTTGAATTGTTACTATCTGACCTCTCCTCAAATGTTTAACTATAACTGGAGTTATAGAACTCCAATTCAAGCGAGATTAGTCTAGTTGGAAAGTTAAGACATGAGGCTACAAGGTCTTTGATAAAGGAGAACCCAGTTCTGCCTCTAAGATGATCAAAATTGCTCATCAACAAACACTTGGACTGTTATTGTCCAACTGTTACTGTCTCGCTTTTGAATTGTTACTCTCTGACCCTCCTCAGATTTTTAACTATATCTAGAGTTATAGAACTCCAATTCAAGCAAGATTAATCTCATTGGAAAGCTAAGTCATGAGGCTACAAGTTCTATGATAAAGGAGAACCCAAGTTCTATGATAAAGGAGAACACTTGGACTCTTACTGTCTCGTTTTGAACTGTTACTCTCTGACCTCTCCTTAAATTTTTAACTATATCTAGAGATATAGAACTCCAATTCAAGCAAGATTAGTCTCGTTGGAAAGATAAGACATGAGGCTACAAGTTCTATGCATTAAGGAGAACCCAGTTCTGCCTTTAATATGGTCACAATTGCTCATCAACAAACACTTGGACTGTTACTATCTCCTTTTTGAACTGTTACTCTCTGACCTCTCCTCAGATTTTTAACTATATCTTGAGTTATAGAACTCCAATTCAAGCAAGATTATTCTCGTTGGAAAGCTAATACATGAGGCTACAAGTTCTATTAATAAAGGAGAACCTAGTTCTGCCTTTAATATGGTCAAAAATGTTCATCAACAAACATTTGGACTGTTACTGTCTCGTTTTTGAACTGTTACTCTCTGACTTGTCCTCTGATTTTTAACTATATCTGGAGTTATAGAACTCCGATTCAAGCGAGATTAGTCTTGTTGGAAAGCTAAGACATGAAGCTACATGTTCTATGAAGAAAGGAGAACCTAGTTCTGCCTCTAAGATGGTTAAAAATAGCTCATCAACAAACACTTGGACTCTTACTGTCCAACTGTTAGTGTCTCTTTTTTAGAATGTTACTCTGTGACCTCTCCTCAGATTTTTAACTATATCTGGAGTTATAGAACTCGGATTCAAGCAAGATTAGTCTCATTGGAAAGCTAAGACATGAGGCTACAAGTTCTATGATTAAAGAAGAACCTAGTTCTGCCTCTAAGATGGTCAACATTGCTCATCAACAAACACTTGGACAGTTACTGTCCAACTGTTACTGTCTCGTTTTTGAACTGTTACTCTCTGACCTCTCCTCAGATTTTTAACTATATATAGAGTTATAGAACTCCAATTCAAGCGAGATTACTCCTCTGACCTATCTTCTTTCTTCACGATTGTTGCAGATTTGTTTTTGGTAAGAAGAGGAGTATTTATACTCTATAATTATTCTTATTTGCATTTAGGCCCCATTTTCTTTAAGTTTATTCGTTTGGCCCCCGCTTCTTTTTAGTTTAGTTTATTTTTTTAATTTAATTCAGCCTTGATTTTCTTGGGATTTACAATTGCATTATACTAAGAGATGAATTCTGATATGATGAACCCTGAATACCGTTGTGAGAGTCATCAGTAATGTGATGGCATATATATATATAATTTCCACCGATTTTGGCTTTGAAAAAGCCTGGTGTTTACAAAAAGCAACTACACAATCAATAACTTCCATCATAAGAAAGTGCCCAAATTTTTATTTTTCATAAATTATTTATATTATAGGTATGTCTTGCATATTCTATCAAACTAAATATCAAATTTACATTTTAAAGTTTCGTTACACATCTTTATTAAATTTATTTTGCAAACAAATATTTGAATTTATAATTGAAGTTGGTTACAAAGTGTCAGGCACAATATCAATTTTATCCAATCTGCTCATGCTATATTTTTATAATTCATTTCTTAATGCCAACATGTCTGTCTAATATTGTACATATGCAAGTACGGTTACCAATAATGTATTGATGAAGGCAAAGTAAGAACCATCTTTAGTTATAAGTATTTTATTCTTCAATTAGAGCAAAAGCCAAAGGGAACATCCCATTATCTGCATCAAAAGCAGTTGTAATCAACAACTTCTAATAGAACCTCTCATATAGATAGGTGTTGTCAATATTGATAAGTGGCCTACAACACTTGAACACTTCAATTGCATACCCAAATGACCAGAAAACTCTCTTAAAAATAGTTTCATTATTAAAATCTCAATTGCAATCCCATTAAACAATAGTATTGGAATTTGGTTCTTTGATTACCAGCAACACTTCAAATGACTCATCGTGTGAACAGAACAACTGCTTAAGCACCTTCTATTTCACAACTCATAGTTTTATTTCTTCTTGAATGCTTATTACAGTTATAACAAAACTAACACTAATAAGAGTTGAAATAGCTGATGCAACAAATTTTGCATCAAGTTGATGGTTGTCTTTTTGAATGGATATGGCAATACATGTGTGAGAACCAACTTTGCTATCTTAAAAGAATCTAACCTTTTATGGTATTTCTCTATGTAAGTACTATTGATATTCTGGTGCTTGAATACATTGTAATTTGATATAGATTATTGTTGAATGATAAACTTGATATTCAAGTGAATATGCAATGTGTCACCACTTAACTGGATTCATTAAATCATATTTAGTGTTGAAAGTTTTTCTAACTACCAAATCAACACTACCACTAAATTTCTTTGCTTAAGCTCCTATTCATTGCAAATTATGCCATCGGCTCAGGTATCATTCTCAAATTCAGGCACAAGTGGTCTCACATCATCATCATCTTATGTGTCACCAAAACCCAATATATCATCATGATACGATTCAGGCAAGGTCAGATTCTGATTTTGTCGTAAAATTACCTTCTGTCCATTTGTACATTATTGAACATAACTCAAAATCCAACCGTGGGATTGAGCTGAAACTTTATCAGAAGATTCCAAAGGTGTTTTTCTATGTTGGGGTAAATGTTCACGTGCATCAGAGTTTGGAAAGGACTTGCGATATAGGTCAAAAACAAGTTGTACGAATTTTGTTATTGACTTTCTATTTGACAAGGATCCTTTTTCTTAAAGGATGTGGCAGCTTGTTTTGGGAATTTTCTAGTTCCACAAGAATCTTTAATGAGCTGAAACATAATTTCCAAGAGGCAATGATTCATTAATGTTCCAGAATCCTTTTCTTATAAGGATTCCTTATTCATCCTATCTACACAAGGAAAAAAGGGTTTGTGCTATTTTAAGATAGATTAGTTATTTTTATTATTTTCTTTCATGTTTGGGCTTAATTTAAACTTTGTTTTGAGCTAGGATCCAAGGCTTGTTTGGATCAGGTTATGGGCTTTTCAGTTTAGGGTTTTTGGAGTTTTGTATGTGGGTCAGTTCAGCCCACACCATTAGGGTTAATTTTTAAGAACTATTTAAAAACATGTAACCTAAATTTCAGCAGCCATTGATGAATATTATTTCTGAATTTTTCAGTTTTAACATGTGAGAGTGATTCTTGCATTCTTCAGTTCTTGAACGAACTGAATCTGACTTATCGAAGATTAACTGGCTTTGTGACGTCATTCTACTTCATTCCAATAATGTTGATGCCTTGGGGCAGGTTTTTATTATGTCAAACTCCTATCAGACCTATTTCGGCTTTCCAAGATCAGATCTCAATCTTGATTGTCATCATCATCATTTTATGTGTCACCCAAACCCAATATATCATCATCTTCACTATCACTAGGCTTAGAGGAGTCATACCTATGTTGATCACCGTATGAATTCTCAAATATACTTTGATCACCACAATGACAAGTTTAATCCACTCCTCACTATCCTAAATGGGCCAACAGATTGTGATGCTTGTCTACCCGTTTAAGCATATGTGGAGACTAAGACAAGAGTATGATCATGCTTTATAATAGAGGAGGATATGATTTGTTTAGATTGACCGCTAACATATAACTTCACCATGTTTAATCCATTTTAAATGAATGATTCAATCATATTCCTAAAACTCACATCACATGAAATTAGAACGGGAAGATACTGATGTTCCCCAACATGACATCTCCAAGTAATATCTACTTCAATATCATTATATTTTCATCCAATTCCTTGATATACAACTTGTTTAATATCCATTAGTAACATGCCTAAAGTAGCATTTAACAACATATTGCTTCTACCATTGTAAGTGAGATAGTGTTGTTTATAACGGGAACAATAGTTCCATTACAATGACATAACAAGAAAAAGATGTCATATGATATTTTGTAAAACAAGAACATCTATTTTGATTAACTGAAAAAAAAATTCCTAGAAAAACAATTGCATCAATTCATATCTAATTTATCTCAAATCAAGCAACATCTCAAAGTATGACAATTAATCACTAAATTAATCCCAAACCCTATTTGATTAAATTTCTATATAATTGATGTTATATACATGCTCAATTATATGAAATCATGCCTAATTGCATCAATTCATACCTAATTTATCGCAATTCAACAAAATCTCTAATTACGACAATTAATCCTATAATTCAACGCAAACCTTAATTGGTTGAATTTCTACCTAATTGATGTTATAAATAAAATCATTTGCATGCAATCATACCTAATGACATCAATTCATACCTAATTTATCTTAATTCGAACAAAATCTCCAATTATAGCAATTAATCCTAAAATTCAATGCAATCTCTAATTAATGTTATAAATAACATCAATTGCTTGAAATCATACCTAATTGAATCAATTCATTCCCAATTTATAACGATTCAAAAAAAATCCCTAATTATGGCAATTAATCTTAAAATTCAATGCAAATCCTAATGGATCTAATTAATACCTAATTGATGTTATTTACATCAGTAATTGCATGCAATCATAGCTAATACATATATTAATGCCTTATTTTTCTCAATTCAAACCAATAAATCTTATTCTTGGATGCATGCATTTTTTTTATACTACTACCACTACTTAACCACTGCTAAAGACAAGGAGGTCATGACATTCCTATGTATAGAGTAGATTCCTTTAAAATCATGCCTATTTATCTAATAATAAGTTGAAAACTAGAAGTAGGGGTGGGTTTTATTATTACCTTCTTCTTTTTTTTTTTTTTTGTAAAATTAGCATTGTTTAAAAAAATTAACAAAATAACTCACTTTGAAAAAGTTTTGGTGAAAAGCATGGTTTGATACATATCACAGTTGAGAAACATGACATTTTAAGATGTTGCTGATAGGAAATGCGATATTTCAAAGAAATTGTTAAATGGGTTGACATGAATTACAATTAGGAGAGAGGAGAGAGAAAAAAAAAAAAGAAAAAGACCTTAAAGGTACATCGAAACTCTAGTTACGACACCATTGGTACCATCGATAAGATATTGATTAGACGAATTCAATGACACCAAGAAAGATCACCAATAATGATTAGAGTCTCTATTTAAAGGAAATTGAATAATTACAATGAAGAAATAGGAGAGAGAAAGAAAGTGACCCTAGTGGCACATTGGAGCTCTAATTACAACATTACTAGTACCATCAAAAAATCTTGACGAGATGAGTCCAATGACATCAAAGAAGATCACCAATGGTGATGCAAACATCATGATCATATGATCATGTAACCCGCAATCAAGATTGAAATATGATCTTGAAAAGCCAAAAGAGATCTGATATGAGTGTGACACAATTAAAACTTGTCTCAAGGCACCTATACTATTGGAATTAAATCGAATGACGCCACAAAGCCAATTAATCTTTGATAAGTCAGTTTAGTTCTTTCAAGAATCAAATAATGCAAGAATCACTCTCATACACAAGCTAAAAATTCTGAATGATATTATTCAATGACTGTTGAATTTTAGGTTTACAAAGAGTTTATATACTAAAAAAAAATAACCTTAATGGATCTACCCTTGTGGACTAAATTGGACCCCTTCTAAAATTGACCCAAAACCTATATTGATAAGCCTAAAACACTGATCCAAACAATCTTTGAATCTTAGCTAAAGACCAAGTATTAATCAAGCTCAAACAAGTCTTGGGCTATAACTGAAATTATGAAAATAAAACTCATAAGTTAATTCCCTTTGTTGTCATGACAAAAGAAGAAAAAAAAATAATACAAGTATGAAACAAGACTTATTTATAGCCTACACTGTTGTCCAATGATCCTGAAAAACAAGGGAGAAATTTATGCTCCTACAGTTTCCAAGATAGAAAGGGATTGTAATTGTAGCCTTGTATTTATCCTTCTTTTAGAAGAAAAATGTTGCTACCTTTATTGTTCCTCTTTGCCGCCAATTAATAGTCCTTCCATCACTAGAAAAACAATTAAAGTTGTTGAAATATTTTCTTTACAAATCTAGGAAACTTTGTTGCCACCTTATTTCCCTTTTAAGTTTAGATTCTTTGTTTTTTTTTTTTTTTACTCTCCTCACCTAACATGGAAATAAGTTAAATAAGATATTCTAATACATAAAGAAAATAATTAATGTTTCCACACACGATAGGAAATTCACAATTAGTATGGAATCCACAAAGCACATGGAAACAACATAAAAACAAGGATGGCCGAAACTAATGCAAAATTAGCAACCTTGTTGCTGAAAGTTCATAGCCCAAATAAGGTTGGATTGGGCCCCTCTTGCACATGAATTAAATGCATCAATGCCTCCTTTTAATGCTCTAATGGATCTATAATTTATATGCCTTTACCGAAACTTGCAAGACTAGTTCATTTAATGCTTCTTTCAATACTATCATTTTGGACCTTGTAATTGGTCCATTTGAAACATGTAATGGATCCTTGTTAGTGTTTGTGGGTTAATCCACATAAAATGATGAATGAAATAGGTCACACTCTCTGTCTAAAAGCAAGTGAGTCATCTGCCACGTGTGACTCTCTCCAATCATTATCGGTGACCTTCTTTGGTGTTGCTGGATTCATTTCTTCGATATTTTTTCAATGGTATCAATAATGTTGTAATCAGAGCTTCTATATGCCTCCAATGACTTTTTCTTTTTTCTTTTTTTTTCTCTCTCCTCTTTCATTGTAATTGCTCGTTTGTCTTTAGACCGAGAGTGTGACCCACTTCGATCATCGTTGGTAACTGATATGAACCTAGTGATCATGTGGTCACAAACCCACAATCAAGATTGAGATCTGATCTTGAAGAGCTGAAAAAGGTGTAATAGGAGTGTGACATAATGGAAACCTGCCTAAAGGCACCAACACTATTGGAATGAAATAGAATGACGCCACAAAGCTAGTTAATCTTTGATAAGTCAAATTCAGTTCGTTCAAGAACTGAAGAATGTAATAATCACTCTCACATGTTAAAACTGAAAAATTCAGAAGTAATTGACAATGGCTCCTGAAATTTTGGTTACATAAGTTTAAATAGTTCTTGAGAATTAAAACTAATGGATCTACCATTGTGGGTTGAACTGACCCACATATAAAACCGACATAAAAACCCTAAACAGAAAAGCCCATAACCTGATCCAAACAAGCATTGGATCCTAGCTCAAAACAAAGTTTAAATTAAACCCAAACATGAAAGAAAATAATTAAAATAACTAATCTGTCATTAAATAGCACCAACCCTTCTTTCCTTGTATAGCTAGAATGAATACGGAATTTTCATAAGCAAAGGATTCTGGAACATTAATGAATCGTTGCCACTCTTGAAAATTATGTTTCAGCCCATTAAGGATTCTTGTGGAATTAGGAAATTCCCAAAACAAGCTGCCACATCCTTTTAGAAAAAGGATCCTTGCCAAATAGGAAGTCCACATGTCAAAAGAAAATAAATAACAAAATTCTCACAGTCTGTTATGACCTATATCGCAAGTTGCTTTAGAACTACAATTCACCTAAAAAGTTATCCCAATATATAAAAATAACTCTGTAATCTTTAGGTGAAGTTTCAACTAGATGCAACGATTGGATTTGGAGTTATGCTCAATAGCATAAAACTGAACGGTAGAAAATTTACGCCAAAATCTGAATCTGACCTTGCTTGGGTTGTATCACAAGGCTGAACCGTATCATTGCCTCCCTCTTCAAGAAGATTCTCCCTCAAATCTTAAATAGGATTAGTAGCGACCTCATTAGCCACTTGTTTAAGCTTTCGAAATTCTCTTATTACTAACACCTTTCTTCAACAACATTGTATGGAAGTAGTGACTGACAAGAATTTCAGATAAGGACGTCGTACGAACCACTTGCATACATACTTTTGAATGATAACAAAAGCGGCCCTCCTTCATGTTTCATTTTTTTGGTGTTGTACCTCCTTTTCCCATGAAGCTTGAAGATCACATAATAATCTTCTGCACTTATCAACTTCTTGTTCTAAAACCCTCAAATGGCTTAGTTTTTCGCACCCTTGAGCTAGAATCCTCCTTCCTTCCCTCTCCCTTGTTGAATACATGACACAAATAGGAAAAATAGAAAAAGATGAAGACATAAGATGAATAGAGTTTTACGACAGGAAGAACACTGATTTAGACTCGAAATTACAAATCTGACTTTTGTTTGGACTAGAATTGATCGAAAATAAACAAATGTGAAAGTGATGAAAATGACTCAAACAATAGACAAATATCCCTTTTTTTGTTAATTTGTTGAAAGTGATGAAAATGACTCATGATCGAGCTTGGAGGGTGAATACCATAGATTCTTAATTTGTTAGTTAGCTGGTTGTATTGGTTTCCCTAACGAATCTAGTGAGGTTTCAATTTTACGGTCGGTGGCTAGCCTGTAGCCATCTGTTGTTTTATGTTTCTGTTATCATTGTAAATCTGGGGTATGCCCCTTATAATATTTGTATCTTCTTCTTTTAATACATACGTCAACTTACCAAAAAAAATAGACAAATATCCCAAATATGACGATAATATACTGGCATGAACAAATTCAACAGAAACAAAACAAGTTCTGAATGATAACACAAAACAGACCCGTTACGGCAAGACAAAACCCGAGTCTAGAACCTAAAGAAAACACTATCAAAATAAGCCCAAATTTTATATAAGTTGCGATCACACCCCCAAAAGACATAATATGAAGTTGCAATTGCTGCTGAGGTGATTTGCTTATAGTTCACTAAGAGTTGTTTTTCTACGGTACAATTGAACCTCGAATTAAAACCTCAAGCAAACGATATCATAACAAGGCCAAATTTTATATACGATAGAATTTACTATATATAATTCAGATACCAAGAAAACATCAAATCTCAGTTTATATAGATCGTTCTATTATATCTAGGTACCAAAACCCCTTGTATGATCAGTTTGCAGCAGAATTGAACCTCAAATTAAAACCTCATGCAAACGATATCAAAATAAGCCCAAATTTTATATCTATTGCGATCTCATTACCAATAGACAGAATATGAAGTTGAAATTGATTTCGAGGTGATTTGCTTATAGTTAACAAAGAGTTGTGTTTCTACGATAAAATTGAACCTCAAATTAAAACCTCATGAAAACGATATCAAAATAAGACCAAATTTTATATCTATTGCGATCTCATTCCCAATAGAAAGAATATGAAGTTGAAATTGATTTTGAGGTGATTTGCTTATAGCTAACCAAGAGTTGTGTTTCTACGATACAATTGAACCTCAAGTTAAAACCTCATGGAAACGACGTCAAAATAAGCCCAAATTTTATATATGTTGCGATCTCACCCTCAAGCATTCTTGAACCACACAATGTCATGCCATTCAACCATCTGACGATGACGTCTTAGTTGTTCCCAGGCTACTTTGACCGAGAATCAGTGATTTGGCGAATCCAACCAAACTATCTCATTCTTTTGCCCCATCTTAGGATTAGAATTGGAAGGAATAGCTTCTATAATGGGGTGCCAGCCAATAGCTTGGGTGGTAGGAGTTTTCTTTTCTGA
>Ga0307507_10011601_pt1 | contig 11073 bp, 9 predicted proteins | sample 7_EM_MG_FD_207223 | JGI IMG/M metagenome (GOLD analysis project Ga0307507, IMG submission 207223) | Populus trichocarpa ectomycorrhiza microbial communities from riparian zone in the Pacific Northwest, United States - 7_EM | ecosystem: Host-associated > Plants > Roots > Unclassified | place... | reverse complement strand
TAGGTACTAACCGCCCTCCTGTTAACTAAAAGAAAGAGAAAATATCGGCAGTGCATCTCTTAGGCAATAAACTTACTAGACAATCTTCAACACCGAAATTATCTCCAAGCGGATTTGGACCCACGTTCATGGTGGGTGGAACCGCTTGGTGGCAGGCACTCTCCAAAAAGGAGATGTCTCCATTTTGTATTCCAGCCTGAGAAACTGGTGGTTGGGGTTTGCGGAATCTAAGATCGCCGAGGGGTGGTGCCGCATATCTTATGTTGCGGAAATGGAAGAAATCGAAAGTTTGATTATACTCGGTGGCTTGTTGCTTGACATATCCAAGGTCAATAATCGGCAGAGACGAATTAGAAGACGAATTATATAAGGCCGCACAACTTCCACCTCCAATGAGAAGTAAGGAGAGAAGTGTTTCCTTCAACCCAATTCGAATCATGTTGTTGTGAAATGTACCTGTGTCAAAGTGAGACTCGAGGTTGGTGTCGGTGATTCTGTCTTGAGGGACCCGAACCGGATCCTTTATAGGATTTATCTTGGAAAGCAGGCTGATACTCTACGGTGTCTGACCAACATTAGCTCGTATTTAGAGCTTAGTCTTGACCTGGATAACTGCCGGTCTGGTATCGGGATAACTCTTATGCGTACGGTTCAGGGCAGTTCTCATGTGATTCCCGGTAACCGGGCGTCAAAATGCTTGGTCATTATCGCTTCAAAGTGGGTATACACGTATTAAATATATCCTATATTCGCAAGGCTGTGGAGCTCGATTTGGCCCCTTGCGGCGCTCGAGTACTGTGAGGTACAGTACTCGGCGATTTTTAAAGTATCCGGAATCTTGGCACTGATTTGTATGAGTCTTGGCGCCAAGCTGTCCGAATATTAAAAAAACCTCCGGGTACAGTACAGTATGCAGCGGGGAATAGCACCCTGCCTCCAGTATGTAGTACGTGTGAAGGGGTATGAGCTAGGATCTAAATTGAACTAGATGTCCACTGATTCTTACCGGAGCTGAGGCGGCAAATAAATTAATAAAATTAATACTACTTACAGTCACTAGACATAAGTCTTAGTGAAAGCTTAGTCTGCAAAGGGTAAGCGAGAACTGTACGACACCCACCACATGGAAAAATCACGTCTGATACGGGGTACCCATACTAATTTACTCACCAAAAAAAAGTCTGTCCCCCCGCCTTTACGTTCTTGGAGGGGGGTTTGGAACTGTGCTTCACTCATGGCAACAGATGGTTTCTCACTGGCATTTTGTAGGGCGAGGTTTATTGTGAAAAAAATTAGCATAAACTCGCCTTGTTTGCTCTATGCATGGTTGTTATTATTGCCATCAACTATGATACATTTCTCCATAATATTCGGCAATCGTGAGATCTCATAGTTGGTTGTAGTGAGGGAATTCCATGCCTCCGATAGTGCCTTCTTCATTCTAGTAATAGTCATGAGTGAAGCACTGTTCTGAACTGCCCTCCGGCGTGCAAGCAAAGGTCGAGGATAGGCTGTTTTTTTTTTGGTGAGTGAATGTGTTCTTGTTTTTTGCTATTAAAGTAACATTTCATGTTTAGTTCTTTCTTTTCTGCAACTGCAATACCGTTATTCGCCTTTTGCTAAATAAGTTTTGGGTGCACAGACGTGTCCCAGTATTTCGCAATCACTAAGACTTACATCTAGTGACTGTATTACTATTTAGGGTTGAACGATTCTCTTTGCTGACTGGGGAGGCATCCCAGTCTTAGATGCCTTCCACTCAGCCGCGGGTGATCACCGTGGGGGGGCCCGAAGGTGTGCATTGGATGCCTTTTTTCCGAATTTTGGGAGTCTTTTATTTTTATCCTCTTGAGAGGTTGTAAGCAAAGTACGCAGCTGGCGCCAAAAATGATGGGTTTTCCACCAAGAACAGCCGCATTGATGACCTTCTAACCACTCATCCGGCGAAGAAATTTGGGCCAATTTTGCATCTATATGTGCAATAACTCCCTGGGTTTTACTTTCCAACCCTTTAGAACTCTATATCTAAACTAGCTGAGGAATTTTCAAGGAGCTATGGTTGGTACATTGGTCTTGGCGCTATTTCTGACTATTTTGTATGTATGGGAAATGGCAAGGCTTGGCGCGATCTTCAACTTCAACTTCACAGTATTGCATGCCAAAGTAGCCAACAATTCTTTAATAATCTGTGAGCACTTGGGGAGATATTTGAAAGAATTTTAGGCCGTAATATCAATTTTTGAAAAAGGATTCAGCTTCAGAATGTGTTGAAGAGAGTGTGGAGTGGCAGGTTTGGGTTGTTACCGGTACATGCCGTTCTGTTCGCCATTCTTGTCACCATTTTCAAACGGACAATCCCCAACGTTACTTGTACGAAAACACTTCAAATCCTTCCATTAGCTAGAAGATCACTGTGCATGTAAACCTCTAGAGGTAGAAGTGCAAGGGATTAAAGCTGTTAATTATTTATGATTGCGTCAATGGCGTGGGGATGACCTGAATTTTTGTATGGGGCTCCGTACTAAAAAGTATGATACATGGCGACCAATACCTCACGCTTAAATGACCTTTTCTCCACTCTTTCATAGTGTCTTAATATTCCTCATGTTATCTGCAAGTTCACTGGTGCCAAATTTTGGCGGATTCTCATGGGCATTGTGCTATGAGAGAGGGTTGTGAAGGTGGATACTTTTGGTGTAAAAGGGGCATAGGACGGAACATTTTGCCCTAGCACTGCACATCGCATCCTGCAGACACATTCCGGTACTTGTATAATACTTCAACCAAGCTCCTGATTAAGTGCCTGTCCGAGCTCGTTTTCGGTATCGTTTTTTTTCTCCGTCTGAGTTCCGATTGGGCAATCAGCATCGCACGGCCTCTTGTACCACAGTACTGGTATTACCTTCTCTTTTCATCGGTGAAGCTAAGCTCGGTCCCACTTATCAACCACTCGCCTCTGGTCGGAATAAGCAGCACAGGATGAGATTTGGCCTGGAGTTTTAACTCCAGGGTCTACCAGACAGCTCGAATTTGTAGGGTAGGGTAGTGTGAGGACAATTGCCGGCAATTTTTTGTAATCCTGGAGGAGCCGAAGCCAGGGATCCAAGGTACAGTCGGGTGACAAAAATATTTCCGAGCCATCAAAAATCCGCACATACTTCCCCCCGGCGACAATGATATTCCCTCTTTTCCCACCACAATCATATATAGAAAGTATGCAATAATGAGTGAAAATATTAAATATAGGTAGCAGAGCACATGTATGCAAAGAAAAGAAAAAAAAAGAAAAAAAGCTCAATACTTGGTATCCCTTGGAACGGTGAAACAAAGGAATTCAGTCCTCCTGCGAAATTGCGCCATAGCAGGGTATATGAGCAGGGGTTGAGCTTACTAAACAGCCCAAAATGATATCGCTGAAGCCGCTTTTTACACTGGTTTCTATCATCAGGAGGCTGAAAACTGCTTATTAATCCTATGTTTTAGACCCCACTCTTGCGCAATTCGCGGGAGGACTGAATTCCTTTGTTTCACCGTTCCAAGGGATACCAGCCGTTTGCACTTGTGGGGTGATGTTGTTGGGTTGCCATCTACGATGAGTTTTCGGAAATATTTTTGTCCTAGTACTATATATTTCACTGTTGCATTTCACTCCAATGCCCTGGGATATGGGCCAAGTCCGCCCTCTTTCCCCTAACTTCTCCCCTCTTCTCGAGATGCAATAAGGCTTAAAAAAAGCCCTACTTTTGTTCTTCTGAAATCTGGAAGCATTTGAATAGTTTTTTCTTCTTTCAATTTCAACAGGTATTTGGCAAGCCTATCAGCTTACTAGTAGAGCCTAACCTTGATTCACAGTTATCCATTTTCGTACCCCGGTTTTCCACAAGCGAGATATATTGTGTTGATCGGGTGGCGTAGGGGCTGGCGAGAATAAGTTCGCTTCGCCGGCCCCTAGGATCCGGTATATGAAATAGCCCCCATCTCAAACACTTGTAACCTCTGGGGTATGTACGTTATTAAAAGTACGAGAGAGGAAGATCCAATCCACCGGTATTTTGCCCCTACTTGTACCACTCTTCCCCAACCGGATATAATTGCCAACTCCCGATATTGTTCTCTATACTTGTACTCCTCTGATACCGGTGTCCGGAGTTTAGTCATGGTATATACAGGGATTCCTTGAGTTGATAGGGACCAAGTTCTGGTACACTGCAGCCTAAAGCTCGCAAGAGCGAAAATATGGCATATGGTGCCGAGCCTCATGAAATGAACCCCTTCATTAAGAAGATGACAAACCTCATGTTGTAGATGCTTCAAGCTACGACACTTATAGCCAAGGGATCCAGTATTAGATGGTGTGCTAGTATATTCTGTATATATGGGTGGTGGAGCTGGCTCGAATAGTAGGGATCCTTTAAGTGAGCTTTGGGTTAATCAATAGTTCATGAAGTGCGGAAAATGGCATCAGGTTTTAAGGAGTTACTTACAGTAGCACACTTCAGTGGGGATTTTTGATTTGATTAACTTGTGAAGTTATCAACCCCGCCGACTCTGGTTTTACTGGATCGATTTTCATGGTGCGATTCGAAGCAGTAATTCTTATGGTCTCTTTGCATGTGTACAACACACGGTAGTGCGTTACTCATAGACTATATTCCCAAGAGGGCATTTGGTCTAGCTTTGGGCATTACCTGGCCGGCCGGTTTTTGCGGGGACTGGTCTGGACTGTAGACTGTAGTCCGGTTTCTGGAGTTTATCTGACAGGGCCTGGCCGGACTACAGATATCTCAAGGCTTCTGGGTGATCAAGCATGATTCCTCCCAGAGCCTTGCCCCACCTTGCACTACTGCAGTCCCGCAGATTTAACTGACACCGCTTCATATACGTCGAACACCCCCACTTAAGAAAGGAACAACCAGTGTTCCCAACTGTGCAGTTCCTCACGCCCTGCCCATACCGCCCTTTATATTATCTGACTAAAACGTATTGGGAGAGGAGAAATCATGAACCGTCACTCATCCTATCCTCCCGGCTCCGCAGTCCCTGATGTAAATGCACGCACTTGTAGCTAGTAGTACGTATGCACTTGTAAAACACGCAAGGGTTGAAAGTTTTTTCTCCTATAAAATCTCCTTCCTTCTTGTCTTTCCATTCCATTCCATTCCTTCCTTTGCTCTTCTCTAGCTCTCTTGTAATATCTTAATCGGTTCAATTCAAATTGCTCTCTTTCGCTTGGACAGTTTCGCTTTACTTCACAGAAAAACCCTTTGGTCCGATCATTCCCTCGATTTCCAACTCCTCTATTTTCAACAATCCCCCGCTCTCCCGCCTCCCGCCTCCCCACCGGCCACCATCTTACATTCTCCCAACCATGTCTTTCCTTTCCTTTCCTTTCCATTCCATTCTTTTCTTTTCTCTAGCTATCTTACAACTCCTTAACCACTTTAATACAAATTACTCTTGTTGAACCACTTGGCTTCACTCTGCTGGGATCCTTTAGTCAGATCATTACCTCCGTTATCAACTCCTTTATCTTCCACAGTCCCCCGCCCTCCCGTATCATCTTAGCCATATTTTCCCTTCCCTTCCCCTCCCTTTCCTTTCTCAAGTCATCTTACAACTCCTTAATCCCTTTAATACGAATTACTCACGTTGACTGCAACCACTCCGTTAAATCCTTTAGTCCGATCATTACTTCCGTTTTCAGTACCTCAATTTTCAGCAGTCCCCCGCCGTCCCTTATTCCCTACCGTTCCTGCGGACTGCCCATAGTCCTACCCCTACCTGCGAAAAGCATCATTGTCTCACCCTATGGAGTCCGCCGTCCGAGCTAAAGACAGCCGTCCCGGGATTTCAGTTTCCCCGAACAGACCGCTAGGGACAGTCCAGTCCCGTGGGGCCTCTGGGGTGTTTGGAATGCCTCCACTTGTCTGATGAAATAGACGCTATATCATCACCTTTGGCCCCCCCGTCCGCCGTCCGATCTTTCATCATCATCGGTCAATTTCAGGCTCGACCGGTAGTACAGTGACTAGAAACGCTCGCTGAGTGGGCAATCCTTTTTTTCTTTTCTTTTTTTCCTTTTTTCCCTTTCTCTTTTTTTATTTTCTCTTTTTGTATTTTCTCTTTTATTTTATTTTATCATTCCGAGTTCGACTAACGATTGCTGTGATAGTGTGACCACTCCGCAATGGACCTATACGTGGTCAATCTTGGAAAGGTTTGTTCAAGTCTCTCGTATATGTTTGGTTTACAGTCTGCTTACTCTAGGGATAGGAGGTTAGGGACCTCGCGGGTCGCCATAGTGCCGGGTTCGCGAAGATCGATGGCGAATTCCAATTCTAACCATTTGGGGCAACGAAAGTCGGTTGGGACACTCGCAGTTGGCGTAGTCGGCAGCGTAAGTTACTATCCGCAGATTCAATTTCTCACTTTCGAATGCAATATCTGATAGCTTGGCGGCCACCTGTGAAAGACCGTTTAGATGCATTGCAGATGGTTCTGGAGAGTGGGATAGATTGTTTCACAATTTACGAAAGAGATTAGACCGACATGTTTTGCCTTTGTTATCACGGGAGTGTACGGAGGAACAAGGGCATGTAGGAAAATAGAGAGATAGGTGTGGTGATCAAGACGTCTACTTATGTTTTATTTATACACCTGCCTCTACCCTTAGTTTTGGTTTTAGATAGCGAAGAACAAGAGCGTTAGTGAAGTGCCTAAGTTCCGTGTGAATTATCTTTCTATCCTCTACCACTGTGCCATCAGTAACCCTCCAGCATTTTCAAATAGAATCGTATTCGTTCGTCCTGCCCCGCTTGCCTTGTCTGCTTACCCAAACATCAACCATAACAGGCTATATATTATATACAAACTTCCCAGTCCAGCCCAGCCATCATGATTTCATCCATTCTCATATCCATTCCCTTCCCAACCCTCATTCCCAGGTGCTCATTGTCATTCCTTGTCTTAGCCATACATTCCATAGTTCCATTATACTAGCCACCATTCCTGCAATACTGGATCGTTTCACGTTCCAACGAGTGCAACACAATCCAGACAACAGTGTGATTTTGAAGTGCAGATCTCTGTGATAGGTTCCATGATTCGTTATCACTGCCACAAAAAAATACCTTCGATTCGCTATCCACGACACGCCCGAACCTCCGCATGCGATCCCGTTGACTTGCTAAGATAAATCTGCCGTGGGCTCAAGCGGCGATTTCTACTGATGATGCGCTGTCGGTAACAGACCCGGGGGTTGTTACGGTACAGGACCGTACTATAGCAATACAAAAAGCACTCTCTGCGCTATACATTTGTAATCAAATTACACCTCCGCTCCCCGGATTTCTTGGCCACTTATTATACTAGCCTATCGCTAGCACTACACTGCATACCCCCCGCCCTGCGCCTCACTACCAGGCAGGTACCTTGCTAAGGCACAGCTCCGCCACAATAATGAATCGCTCGCTGGCTTGGCGCCGATCGGAAAAAATGAATTATGATGTTCGAAGCACTAACTTCTTCTTTAGGGGAAAGGGAGGGCATTTCTGAGGATTTCTGGACTGGATTGCTCTTGTTGGTGTGGTTGTTGAATGGTGCTATGGAGGGGTCACTGCTTTCTCTGCATCTACTGTGACGCTCTGACTACCGTAGTATACCTGTAGTGAGTGGATATGCTTGTAACGCTAGAGCACAGTATGGGAGTATGATATGTGGGCTTGAGTGAAAGGAAGGAAGCTAGATTTGTATCGGAGAGTGGCACAATACGATAGTTTGTTTGTCAATTGCAGCGGAAGAGCACAACACGGAGACTTATTTTCAGAACTTATTAGAAGGGAGTTTGACGCAATTTTAGCAAGCAGTGATGGCCACGAGCATGATCGAGGGGACCCCATGATCGAATGATCGATGAAACGGGGGACCCAAAACGAGTGATCGATCATGGCCACTGCTCGAGTATGATCGATTTTGTGTCTATCAGGAATGGAATATTCATTCAATAGGGATTATGAGTATTTACACTCGTGTTATAACAAGGCTAGAAGATCCCTATCCTGTCGTCCACCTAGTGTATCACGGTAATTTGTGGCTGGTCCAGAGTCATTAGCGGTATTCACTAGCTCCCATAGACTTTAAATAGTGGGAGTGGTCATTATGATAACGTCAGTAGTCAGGATGGCAGCTTGTTGAAGAGCTAACTATATAAAGTCTGGCCGAAAAAATTGGTATCTAGTGTGCGGGCAGACTCCCTTTATATAAGCTCGTCGCCCAATCACTAAGATTAGTAGAGTGATCGGTCGTGATTGAAGATGCTCGAATATACTCGATGATGGTCGAACATAATCGACCAGTACCTACCCATGATCGAGGGGCCCCTATGATTGAGGTGATTGAGCAGACTATAGTCGAGAAAAACACGATCACGATCTGATCGTGTTCATTACTAGTAGCAAGCAGTACGGTAAGCCTAGACTCGGCTTGGAATATGGGCCATGAATGTGATTGAATGATTTAAGGAAGGAATGTTATTATTACAGTCCTTCTGCAATGTTATCTTTGTTATTTTTCTCTCCTACCGCCAAAAACCTGACCCGCGTAGGCGATACCAACATTGACCTGAAAAATCTAGCTATACTCTACAAGATCTACTTGTAAATCGCATCTCTCGTTCGCCCACGGATCCCTCACAACTTTAATATCCGTGACATTCATCGAGAGAGCATTCGCGCTCCCTCCGTAATTGGCATAATCGGGGAAGCAGGCACCCATCACGCAGCCTGGCTCCCCATAGGTGACGTAGTTAGTAATGAATTTCTGGTGGATGATAGCGGCTGTCTCATTCGCAATTTTGGCGTCGGGGCCAGTGTAGAAGGTATAGGCAATATCCTGAGCGTGAAATGCCGGTGGAATATTGAAGATGTATCTGTAGGACTTTTGAAACGATTTTGCCAACCATACCTGGTTGCAGTTGAAGACCGTATCACCGGAGAATGCACTGGCTCGCAGCCATTCAGGAATACCGGGACCTTGATACGGGTACAGGGCAAGTACTTGCTGTTTTAGAGATTCTGGAACTAGCGGGTAGAAACGGCTGATGAGGCTGTTGAACGAGCTATTGGTTACAGTGTCTGGGGTAGGAAATAGGATTGAGGCCTAGGGAAGGTGTTAATTCCACCGTAGGTGGGCTTTGGGAGGCCGACATACCTCGAAGCCCATGCTACTCGAGATCAAGCTTTTGAGCTCATGGTGGTACTTCCCTTGAGCCAGGAGTCTGATAGGAATATCCGGGACATAATTCCCATCAACTGCTGGGCTAAAAACTCCTGATTCCCCTGCTAAAAGCATTATGATAATGTCGTGGTTTGCTTTCAAGAGCACCTCGGTGGGTGCATCACGAAGGCATTTCAGGGTGGTGCAGTTTGCGAATTTCTTGAATTCGTCGTATTGAGCATTCCGATCAGCGTAATGTGTTCTTTTGGGGTAGAATCCGGCTGATTGGACGATTGCCTATTATAGGATAGGGACATGGTAATGTTAACTAAATCTCACCAATTACACATTGAAACATAAGAGGAATAGATATACCTGTTGAAATGGAAGCTTCTTGCCTTCCCCTCCGTAACTCGTAATAGTATGCATGATAAGTCCGCCTCCGGCACTCTCACCCATCACAGTAACCTTGTCCTTGTTACCCCCGAACCTGGAAATGTACTTTTCGACCCATTCCATGGCAGCTCGACTGTCATGGAGACCGATATTTGTATCGATGTCTGTCACATTCGGCGAAGACAGCCATCCAAAGGCTCCAAGCCTTTAGTGAATCATGAATTAGCACTCGTGAGAGATAGTGTTGGCGCGGCCGGGGCTGAGCAATGACTGACCTGTAATTGACGGATACATATATCATCGGTTGATCGGAAGATTGGATCAAACGGGCTGGATCTCCCCAAATCTCTTTAGAACCGATAATATAAGCACCACCGTAAATCCAGATGAGGACTGGTACATCATCGCCTGCTCTGACGGCCGCTGGGACGTAGACATCTAGGTACTAACGGCTCTCCTGTTAACTAAAGGAAGAGAATGAGAGGCACCCTATCTCTTCTGCAATAAACCTACCAGACAATCTTCAACACCGAAATTATCTCCAAACGGAGCTGGGCCCAGGAAGGATGGCCAAACTTGGTGACAGGCACTCTCCAAAAAGGAGATGTCTCCATTTTGTATTCCAGCCTGAGAAACTGGTGGTTGGGGTTTGCGGAATCTAAGGTCGCCGAGGGGTGGTGCCGCATATCTTATGTTGCGGAAGTGGTAGAAATCGTAAGTTTGGTTATACTCGGTGGCTTGTTGTTTGACATATCCAAGGTCGATAATCGGCAGAGACGAATTATATAACGCCGCACAACTTCCACCTCCAATGAGCAGTAAGGAGAGAAGCGTTTCCTTCAACCCAATTCTCACCATGTTGTCGTGAAATGTGCTTTTGTCAAAGTAAGACTCGAGGTCGGTGTTGGTGATTCTGTCGTGAGGGACCTAGACCGGATCCTTTATAGGGTTTATCTTGGGAAGCAGGCTAATACTCTGCGGTGTCTGATCAGCATTAGCTCGTATTTAGAGCTTATTCTTGACTTGGATAACTGCAGGCTTGGCACCGGGGTGACTCTCATATGTACGATTCAGGGCAATTCTCATGTGATTCTTGGTAACCGGCCATTAAAGTTCCTGGCTATTATCGCTTCAAAGTGGGTATGCACATATCTAATATATCCTATATCTGCAGGGTTGTGGAACTCGATTAGGCCTCTTGCCGAACACGAGTACTGTGAGGTACAGTCAGTATGTAGCGGTTAATAGCATCCTGCCTCCCGCATGTAGTACCAGGTACAAGTGAAGGGATATGAGCCAGAATCTAAATTGAACAAGATCTCCATTGGCTCCTACCGGGGCTGGAGCTGCGGGTGATACTTATTACTATTTAGAGTTGAACGATTCTTTTTGCGGCCTAGGGATGCATCCTCCTCTTGGATGCCTTCCACTCAGCAGCGGGTGATCACTGGGGGGGGGGGGGCG
>Ga0307507_10011600_pt1 | contig 11073 bp, 3 predicted proteins | sample 7_EM_MG_FD_207223 | JGI IMG/M metagenome (GOLD analysis project Ga0307507, IMG submission 207223) | Populus trichocarpa ectomycorrhiza microbial communities from riparian zone in the Pacific Northwest, United States - 7_EM | ecosystem: Host-associated > Plants > Roots > Unclassified | place... | reverse complement strand
AAAGAATAGATGACATGTTGCTTGCTCCTTTAAATAAGAAAAAAATAAGCTTAGGCGTGCGACCCTAGGCTTAAAGGCTTACATGTTGTTCCTTCCAAAGACCTAGTGTGCTAGGCTCTTTCTAGTCTATATTTTTGTTTAATGTTTTTTCCTTTCCTCAATTTAAAAAAAAAATACAATTTCATCATTTGTTATCGATGATCTTTTTATTTAACTTAAAATTAAAAAAAGATACAGTTTCACCCTTTGTTACCAATGATTTGCTTTTGTTATCCCAATCCCACACACTTGTTATTTTCTTATTATTTTAAAAAAATATTTCAAACAAAAAAAAATCACATAAGCTTTATTATCATATAAATATATTAAATAAAAAATAATCTAAGAATAAGAAATTTATTAAATCCGATGGCATGCATAACTTGCATCGAGAGTTTGACTCAAGTTCACTTGTTTTTTTTTTAAACAAAATTGGGTTTTTTTTTGTCAATTTTGTCTTTTAACATTGAATTAATTTGAGATTTAACTTCTCAACTTGTTTCTTTAAAGATTATCCCTGTAATTTTCGCGTGTTAACCTGGAATGACCTAGGTTGATATAATGTGTTTCTTTCTCAATGTTAGATAAAAATATTGTCAGATATGTAATTGATTTTAAATTCATGGTTAACATCTTTTTCTTTTTTAAAAGACACATTAGAAATACCTATGTTTTTTTAATTGAAGAAAACTTTTACTCCAACTCGTGGCGTAGCGTAGACCAATGGGCTAGTCAAGTATTGAGTCGTATATGATGTAACATAAGGTGTCATTGTATTCTTTTAAAATATATGATATAAGTTCACGTAACATATAATTCAACCATACATACATTACAAAATAAACTAAATGAAAAAGGAAAAAAACAGTTTCTTTTGGTCTATAAAAAATTATTTGTTTAGGTCATAAAACTTTTTTTATTCAATTTTATCCTCTCTTATTATGTTCACATGATTTTAAACCTAATAATTTGCTTCAGATCGTTTGCTACATTGTATTCGCGAAGTAAAAAAAAGCCTCGATGTTAAATTGATGCTCAATTTTGTAAAATAAAATTTTATTTTATCAATTAAAAAAATAAAATAATAGGGACCAAATTTAACACAGAAAAAAACCATAACCCATTTTTTTCTTTTTCATTTGTCGTCAATGCATAAAACTACATTTGTTTTCTTTTAGAACCTCCAGACATGTTTTTGTATGCTCGTGTGAAAATCATAACTTTTGATGAAATGAGTTTTTTTCAGTAATTATGCACTTTCAATGACCTACTAGCCAAGGTTTTGGAATATTTTTTTCTTATTATTGTTGCATTCTATTAAATGAACTATGCTACTAATAAAAAACCATTTTGTTGTAAACCATAATTACATTAATTATAACAAACAGGTTAAAGAAGAAAATAACATTTTTCATCTATAATTTTATTCATTATCTTTCTTGCGAATGTCTATTTTTATTATCGTATAATCAAATAAAAAATATATTCTAAAAAGCAAAGTTATTAAACTCGGTTGGGCCTATGATCTAGGTCACAGGTTCGGTAAGTCAATTTAAAATATCATCATTTTAATATTTTTTTTAAATAAAAGTTAAAATGATGTCTTTTAGAATTGTTTTTTTTTAAGTCAAACTAGGTTTTGATCGGGTTAACCGAGTCGGTGGTTAGCCTGCTAGGCTGATCAACTCACATCAAGTCAACTCCCACCCGATTTAATTTTAAGCCTAGGCTGGTCTAGGTGGAGAGGTTTCCAAGTTAACCCTCATATCAAATTTAATAACATTGCCAAAACATTTCTCGTTATAATGTGCGACCAACTAACTAGTGATTTCTAAATATAAAAGAAATATTGAATGATTTATATATATACAACCATACTAATCACTAATGATCTATTGCTCGCTGTAGATCACCAATATTCTTAATGACATGATTAATTTTATATGGAAAAATTAACTTGGTCCTCCATAGATTAGTTATCATTATGGTTTGCCTCTATAATTTTCTGAATTGTAGTTTATATCTTACAGTTTATAATTTGTGTAATAATTTATATCCTGAATGACACATGCTATAAAAAGTTAAAAAAATATTTAAATTATTTACATGATTGCCATTATATTCCAAATAATGACCAAAGCATATATTGCATTAAAATAATGAAATTGTCACTCAACTTACTTGCCTTGAAAAAGAAAAAAACAAAAAAAAAACTACTGAAAACAACTCCCTCTATTTTACCAAACATAAAACCATAACCACCTGCATTCACCATACTCGCTGCCAAAAACACCAACTTCAGGCTAATAACTTCCTTTCATATGCCCCTTTCTTCCATCACATTCACAACTACCATGCAATCCTCCAACCTTTGCTTCACTCGCCGTAAAAAATCCTAACTTGGGACAATAACTTACATCTTATCTGCTTCCCTCTCTTTTATTTTCTCCACAACCACCACACAATCCACCAGCCTCCACCATACTATTCGCCAAAAACACCAACTTTGGCTAACAACTTCTCTCTCACATGACTCTCTCTTTTCCATCTCCTCCTCAACCACCACACAAATCTTTTGATTTTGATTAATAGATGATTTTGATTTATTTCCTATTTAACAAGTGAAAAATAGTAGTAGTGGATGCAGAAAAAAATATCAATGATTAAAAATCCTCTCGTAAATCTTTTAGTGAGTCCATAAGATCAACCACAAGATGTCGCTCTCAATGGCCAAAATCACCAAATACATTATGCTAAATAAAAGGAGAGCCAAAAAGAGGTTTATAGGACCTATTTATTAAAAGGAGCATTGTTTCCCCTTTTTTTAGTGATACTTAAGATAATAGAAATTGAAGAAAAGTTTTATCTTTTAAGCATCAAGACTACTACTTTACAAGTTGCAGAGATTTTTACTCAATTTAATAAGCAAAAAGGCAAAGGGTATTAGGTTTTGATTTGGGTTCACAAACTGTGTTTGTCATGAGAAAAGATAGAAATTGTATCTGAAAAGAAAGAATTTTGTTGAATTAACCTATCATTTGTGGGTGTTTTAGTTTATTATATATTGAGGATAAATTCATATTTTTATTTAAATTTTAAAATTGTGTTTACATAGGATATACATTATAATTTTTAAAACTATAGAGGCAAAATGTAACTGCTAATTTACTATGAGTAGGGTAAACATATTTTTCTCATTCTATATTTTTAATAACATATATTAATTTTTAATAACAATTTAGAGAAATAAGATATTTGGTAGAGCATATAAGACTAGTTGTTTTCATATTTTATATTTTTAACCACATATATTAATTTTTAAAATAACTTAGAATAACATTTGGCAGGGGCATATGAGATTGGTTGCACTAATTTATCATAGTGTGATTTTGAGGTGTTATAAGAAATTGAAATAAAATTTCTATTTTTAAAAGGAAACTAAGTCATAACCAAGGTCTCATGGAATTTGATTAAAAAGATGCGAGTCTAAATGTCCATTTTTATATGTTATGGGTTGATTTGTAAATAATATAAATGATTATTATAATTACAACTAGAAGTTAGATTTGTAAACGTTTTAATATTCAAGTTAGACTTGGCAGCCCATAAGGTCTAGGCGTTTTAGGTTTGACAAACATGTCAAACCTATGTTATTGTGGACTTGGCTAACCGCCAAGTCCAGACGTCTTGAGTCTGGCAATCATATCAGGCTCACATTACTTGCCAAACCCGTATTTACTTGGGTCTGGCAAACATCTAGACCCAAGTTACTTGCTGGCATGATTGCCAGATCCAAGACGTTTGGGTCTGGCAACCATGCCAGACCCGTGCCTAAGTTTGATATTATTGATAGACTCACAACTCTTGGGTTCAGAATGGTTCCTTGACCTAATTAACATGGGTATGACATATTTGGCAGACCCAAGTAAACATGGGTCAGACATGTTTGTCATACCCAAAGATGTTGGACTCAAGTAACCTGAGTTTAACTTGCATGTCAAACCTGCGACTGGGTCTGGCAACCTAGCATGCCAAACCCAAGCGCCTGAGTCTAGCAATCACGTCAGACTCAAGGCGCTTGGATTTAGCAATATGGCATGCCAGACCCACGCGTCTTGGGTATGACATGGTTGTCAGACCCAAGTAAACCATACCAGGCCCAAGTGCCTAGGTCTAGCAACCTGGCATGATTGCCAGACCTATATGATATTTACAATAAAACCAAGGGTGTGTGTGTGTGTGTGTGGAGAGATAGGGGGGAGAAGTGTAGTAGAATAAGAAAAAAAATATCAGCATTCAGTCCAAGACTATAAAAGCCTTCAATACAAAACAAAAAAACATTAATATGAAGAGTCACAACCTCACACTCTATCTAATATTCAGAAGGGAATATGTGACCTGATAATTATCAATAAGGAAAAGTTTATTTTAGTTTTCCATTAAATGGTTGATAGTAATATTATTTTTAAACTAATTTTTATGTATAAAGATTTAATATCTCATGCCACATATACATAAGGATTAATGCTCAATTTTGTGATCTTTTATTTTTGTTATCATATTGTTAAATAAAAAAAATTTTGAATTTTTTTTATTAATCCCTATGGAGTCCAAACTCGTTTCACAGGTTTGATATATTGACTCAGGTTACTCGATTCACGGGTTTGGCATGATTCCCACCGAACCTGATATGTTTTTTTTTTAAATTTTGATCCTCAATTTATTTAATTGATTTTTTTTATTTGATCCTTTATGATTTATTTTTATTTGCTTTTTACAAAGTTATCACGGTTTCAAACAAATATCTATTTTAGGGTTAGTACTCGATTCACGGGTTTGACATGATTCCCACCGAACCTGATATGTTTTTTTTTTAAGATTTTGGTCCTCAATTTATTTAATTGATTTTTTTATTTGATCATTTATGATTTATTTTTATTTGCTTTCTACAAAGTTATCACGATCTCAAACAAATATCTATTTTATGGTTAGTACTTGATTTTTCGAGTATCTATTTTTTTTATCATATAATTAAATAAAAGTAATTTTTAAAAAACAAAGTTATTAAATCCTGTGGAGTTCATGACCCGAACCACGGGGTGACCAGGATCGATCCAATCTAACATCGTCTCAATATTAAAAAAAATTATTATCATAATTTTTTTTTAAAAATTAATTCATGTTTTACTTGTCATCAAAGTTGTTTTTAAAATCATGAAATCGATTAATTCACGTTGAATCAATTCACACATAATTTAATTGGAAACTTTAACTAAGAAGCTAGGTTAACAGACTTTCAGATTGACTTCCTTTGCCAGTTTAATAATAATATCAACAAATTTTTCATGCTTTTAATATTTTATTTTATATTTAAATAAATTTAGTTTGACGCTCAACGAATCACGAAGAATAAACTTAAGGTAAAACCACGGCTGATCTGTTGCGTCGGCTGCTGTTAGCGCTTGGAGCTCACCAGTCTGGGGTCTCCAGTCTGCAGTCTCCCTCCACCATGTCAGCCTCGGGCTCAAATTTAACTGAAGCACTCAATACATTGCGGGTGGCCAGGCCTTGGGGGTGATAATTGTTGGACCATTGTAAGCAATAAGAAAGATGCGAGCTAAGAACGATATTCTACATTGGACCTCTTGGGCCTGTCCCATCGCATCAGTTGTCTTTACCTCTCACAATTTTCTTAAAATCCTGATAATTAGTCACATCAGTTACCTTCATCTTCTTTTTTAACCAGTATATTACAAAGCATGCTGTACAAAATTTTCAAACCGAACAGTCAAACCTAACACTCCCTCATCAAACCTTCCAACTTTTCTGTTCCATCTAAACAAGTTCTCAGATGCAATCAATGGTGGTGATATTCAGCTTTCACTTCAAACATTTCGATTTCTAAGGTCTACATTGTAGGAAAGATCCAAGTGGGTGTGTCTATGGCACTAGTCATATATTGGTATGATATCGTATGTTTTGGCATTGTTGCTGCGTCTTTTGTTGTGTCCCTGTGGGTTCTATGGAGGAGGGACCTCGCCTCAAAATGTGACGATAACTTCTTATATCAGAGCCTCCTCGTGGCTCGACCGGATAATAATGATCGGACCGTGCTTGCAATGCCAAGGAACCATGTTGGTTCTTCCCAGCTGTGGACTAGTTGCTGGAAAGGGGTGCACCCAGGGTGGCTCCTGGCTACTCGTTTCATCTCCTTCCTGGTCATGGCTGGACTCTTGTGGAGGGATATCGTGGACTGGGACGCCACCATATTCGTTTACTACACAGAGTAAGTTGTTCTTGATTTTAAATTTTTTTTTTTTATAACTCCATGTACCAGTTGATTTCATCGATCGAAACAAGCCTCAATGAAGTAAACTGAAAGAGAAGGGGGAATTATTGGTATGAATCCAAAACTTGTCACTTGAGAGTCCCAACTGTTCATGATATAGAAAAAAAATATTGGTTTTACTACGTTGATTCATGTGATTACAAGCAATATTGCAATACACATTTCACAGATTATCAAGTCTATCGAAAAATTCGTTTTACTCGAGTTTTTAGTTAATCATTTGTGTTTAAATTATCGAGCAACAGATTTTAATATTAGAAACGCTACACTGTGGGAAGCTACTCTTCACAATTTTATAAATATAATTCTTTTTTTTTTCGAAGAAAGGAAAAAAAAATGCTTTAGCATCATTATCTGTTTTTTTTTTTTGAAAAAAAATAGAGGTTAGAGTGAATTCGAATAGTTTAATTTTTTTTATTTTAAATTAATTTTTTGTGTTTTTATATTGTTTTAATGTACTAATCTTAAAAAATAAAAATAAATTATTTTAAATAAAAAATACTTAAAAAATAACTGTAAGCATGATACTAAATCGGGTAAAAATAACAGAATTGTTTGATTTTTTATATAAAAAAATAAAATGGTCTGAACACAAACAAGTATAATTAAATGTCTCGAGGACTAGAATAACAAGAAAAGGGCCTGAAGGGCCCTTACCAGCAAAAGTGGGCAACTTTGACATACAAAATATTCTGTTTATGTAGCCTTGTCTTCTCATTTCTCATCTCAAGTGGTCAACTCTCAAGACAAGAACCACTTTGGTTTGGATCCCGTATCCATCCATGTCTAATACTTCAGAAGGACTTGGGTACTGGCTCCGATGGCAAGTCCCAGTTTGTGCTTTAGCTATCATCTGCCCATCTCTTCTTTCCTTTTATATAATCAAGAAAGCAAAGACACAGCCGCTGTACATCCATGATCTTTGGAAGCCACGCTGGAGATGTCTTAATCCTCTTTGGCTTCTCTGTTATAGATTTTTCGCTTTTCTTTGCTTGTCTCCCATGCTTTATCGGATAGTCTACTTAGATGGTGCTTTTGCCTTCTATTTCTACACTCAGTAAGATCAATACCCCAAAAGCTTTGCCAAAACTTTTCCTCCTCTACAGTTCTTGATTCTGAAATTACTGTACAGTAATGTCAATATGAACTGGTTCCTGATTTTAGTTTCTAATTTATCTGCGCAGATGGACATTTATGTTGATTATGATATATTTCGCGGTATGTCAAACATTGTAGCACAATTGTCTCCATTTTATTAACTGTTTCGAGTAAGGACTAATACTTGTTCATTCGCTCGGCAACCATTTTCTTTTGTAGCTGGGCACTGTGATATCTGCATATGGATGTTGGGTGTCCTTAAAGCAACCAGCTGTGTCTGAACATGGCGAAAATTCTGTTTTCTTGAAAAGGGATGTGGAAGAGGATGGAACTGCAACCTCTATAACTTATAAGGAGAAAAAAAGTGGGGGTACCATCAAGTTACGAAGTCACTGTGCTGAGGAGGCAATTCGAGAAAGAGCTGGATTTTGGGGATACCTTATGCAAATTATATACCAGGTTAGTCATCAAGATTTGCTTGCTTCTTATGTGTGTATGTCATGTATATATACATGTAGGTATTTCGGCTTTCTTTCCTTGTAATAATTCCTCAGCACTTAATGCCTTTATTTACACCCAAACAAGTTTCTACAGGCGGCGTTGTGCTGCAAAATTCACAAAAAAAAAAAAAAAAATTGCTTGCAGTTGCTCATAGTTCTGTAAACCCTCTTGAATATACAATAATGAAGCCAAAATGTGTGCACATCATGGGTTTACAGGCCTTTCAGTAGTGCTTCATCGATTTAGAAATGCCTTTCTTCTGGTTGAAGTGAGCTTATTTATATTTCTCTTCTATTTTAACAGACTTGTGCAGGTGCTGTCATCCTAACGGACATTATATTTTGGTGCATTATAGTCCCTTTTTTATCAAATACGCACCTTGGCCTCAATGCGGTGAGAATCCTCTAATGAACTGGTTTTAGCTCATTTTGGTGCTTGAAATCTTTAATTTATTGGGGTGTTGTTGGGTTTAATTCTCTATATGTTAAGCTTACAGTTTTCCAAGATCTATGAACTGTCTCTGTACATTGTTCGTACTGGTCCGATCATACAATCTCTTGGAAATGCATGGAGCAAAATCATTACCTGCTTCAATTCTCTGGTGGAATTCTTACTTACTTTTTGATGTTCTCGTGCTTTGCAGTTGATGGGTTGCATGCATTCTCTGAATGCTGTTTTTCTATTGCTAGATACCGCTCTCAATAGCCTTGTAAGTATTGCACTGCTAGAAGTGGAAGTCCTTTAGTGAGACTTTACATGGATTCTATGGCATCAATTTGCATCAAAGTCATCACTGTTTTTTCTTTTACATTGGAAGAAATTTCATAATAGTCTATGAATATCTAGATACAATAGATAACACAGTTCCCTTGGAGAACAATGAATTCAATAAAGAGAACTTAAAAGAGAGCATGGCATTGTTAGCAAACCAGTCTACAACTCCGTTAGCATTTCTACTAATGAACCTAAAACACAGTTAGAAAGCCTGGAACCATTTGCCTGATATCATCCACAATTGAAGCAAACTTCCCAATCTGGAATGATATTGATATTTGAGACTGCATTGACAGCTTGTGAGGAGTCTGATTCTTTGTCAAAAGATATCTATGAGATAATTTCACTGCTTATTTGATTGCTAAAACCTTCTTCAGCATAATAGAACTGCAGAGACCCTCGTAAACACTCGCATAGCTCACAATTCATAGGAAAACCTACTAATTATCCCAATCCCTGAATTCCCTAGAAAGGAAACAACACAGTTCAATTTGAAACCTTAAAGCACGGAGGAATCTGTCTTGGAGGAGCGTACAGTTTTCTGTGAACAAAAGTGCTCTAAGTTTGAACAAATTCCTCTGCATCCATCTGCTGACCTTGGAGATTAATCGGCTTTTCCTTCAAGAGCCAAGCTGTTTGTCTGAGCAGAAATGACTCATGGGAGCAATGAATCCCTTTGTATGTCCAGCACTTAGATTGCTATGAATCTTCCACCATCAGTTTTTGAAACTAGTGAAACCAATTCTGTTTAGGCTGTACCTGAGATTACTAGAGAACCAGGTGTGATTACAAGAGACTCTTATTCCTTGTGGCATATTTGACAGAGAGGAGCCTCCACCAAACTTGTTCGTGTAAATTTATTGACTAGGGAACAATATGCAATCCTTAACAGCCTTCACGTGAAATTCCTAATTTTTGCAAGTGAAAAATAACTGCTTCGATAGAAAGGAGAGGGTAATGACTTAATGGCTCTGTGCCTTTGTCACCCCATACGTTTATCTTTTGCTGTAAAGTAGACGTCTTCGGATCTCCTCCGTGGCGATTAACCCTATGTCTTGGTTTTTCTTTCAGCCATTTCCATGGTTCCGCCTTGCATATTTTGTGCAGTGGAGCTGCCTCTATGTCATTTTCCAGTGGGTTATTCACGCTTGTGGTTTTACGTGGTAAGCATAATGTTTTTCGTTTCTTTTCTTTTCTTTTCCAGTCACTAGATAAAGAAGACATGCTTTCTCTTCTTTTTTATTCTGGTTCAAGTATTAGTAACATTTTTGTGCATCTTTCTTAGGTGGCCATATCCATTCCTCGAGCTTAACACACCTTGGGCTCCTTTATGGTATATTGTTCATCTCACTATCTGTTTTATTTAGACTTTGAATTTTATCACATTTAATAAAAAAAACTAATGATTTTACACATCCTACAGGTATTTTGCGATGGCTGTAATTCACATTCCTTGTTATGGAATATATGCACTGATTTTTAAAGCAAAAAATACGATTTTTCCCCGATTGTTCCCTCGTGCTTTTGTGAGATCAAACTAGTTTCTTGTTTTTTGACACCCAACTGCTGTTAAAGGTGATCTCAATTTTGGTTGTACGTTTATTTATTTGAAGAGGGAACACTCGTCCATTCCCTCAAAAAATTGTGTTTTGTGGACAATTTACAGTTGGATGAATGAGTATTGTCCTGAAATGAAACTCTACCTGCCACCGTTCGCAAGTCTCTATTTCTCTTCTTTTTACTTGAAGGAATTCCCTACTGGTAACTCTGTAAATGAACTACAATATGGAAAGAAAAAAAAGCTAAGATTTCCCAAGCTTTTGCCCCAGAAACAGACCTTTCAGATTGATGGGTTCTGAAATTCATACCCATAATGAAAATCATAAATTTCAAGTAACATTCAGGATTCAGGAGTTCATAGGATTCTGATGGACAAATTTAGAGTTGGTTAGAGATTTATTATCTAAAGATTTGATCTTCTCTGGTTTTGAATAATTCTTTAAAAGATGGGTTGTCCAGCTTCTAACGATAATCCACATGAACCACCAATAAGAAATTTTCTAAATTTTTATTTAGGAGGGATTGCTATGTAGTGCTAGATTTTTATTTTGTGATTTGCGTTCGTAACATTATAATCATTGATAAATTGAATAAGGTTTGAAACTCTTTTTAAATTTCATTCCACCTTACGTCAAGATTTAACAATCAATACAATTTGAGAGCATGTGAAATATTTTTTCTAATTCATCTAAGGTGACGAATCCTCGCTTGATCATTCAAATACCTTCATATAATTTATGTTATATTCAATG
>Ga0307507_10011599_pt1 | contig 11077 bp, 21 predicted proteins | sample 7_EM_MG_FD_207223 | JGI IMG/M metagenome (GOLD analysis project Ga0307507, IMG submission 207223) | Populus trichocarpa ectomycorrhiza microbial communities from riparian zone in the Pacific Northwest, United States - 7_EM | ecosystem: Host-associated > Plants > Roots > Unclassified | place... | reverse complement strand
GTGAGTGTGGAGAGGGCAGACGAGAACCATTGGTCAAGTTGGTTGGGGGAAGGAGCGCTGGGGGGGGGGGGGATTAGCCAGTTCTTGAGTTATCCGTTAGGCCTGGCCAGTCGGCCTGTTGCCAGCGTGGTCTAGGTTTGTGGTCATAGGGGGAGGGGGGGCGTATGCAAATTGAGATGGGGGTGTGATCGGATCCCGTCGAGGGGATGGACAACGTGTCCCAGCAGCGGCAGGGGGAGAACATGCATGGATTGGTAAAGGCCAGGGCGATGGTGCTTGGACTATGGGTTCCTGTGAAGGGAAAACGAGTATAGACGCCTGGGATGTTGAGAAGGGTGAAGCCTAATTCCGAGACTCAGTCGAGGGTAAGGGGCTGATTCTCTTTCTTCTTTCGTCAAGAGGAGCCTGGAAGGATCGGTAGCTGCGTTATGGATGTTGAAGTCGCCTATGACTAGGTACCGGTGGTCGAGGTCCAACAGGGACCACTCAGGGGAAACTGAGTTGGGGGCCGGAGGGCGTGGTCTGGCATAAGCGTTGCCAATCGTGAACTCGGGGAAGGTTGGGCCGAAGCAGCCTTCTGGAGTAAAGACATCTAAAGCCATAAAGTCATGTGTCTCTGGGGGAAAGAATGGTAGCACTGGAAGGTCTTGCAGCAGCTTTTGGGATACGTAGCAGGCCACTCTGGGTCTAGCAACGGGAGGATCAAAAGACTTGAAAACCTGAAAAACTAGGAAGAAATCCCTTGGAGGAGGGAGGGTCTTGTAAAGGAACAATATCGGCAGGAGGACCTTCCGCTAGGGAGGAAAACAAAGAGAGGAACACATCCCAGCTACCCAGGCTGTTGTGTTGAACGAAGGTGAGGACCCAAATCCCATCACTTTTTTTCTTTTTTTTTTCATATTTTAAATTTTGTTTCTAGCTGAGGCCGAAGGCCGAAGCAAGAAGTACAAAAATAGCACGCATCCCGAAGGATATGGCCGCAACAAACTTCCACACAGTCCAACCCATCGTCGAGGCGGTGGAAACCGTGGGAGAAAAATCCCTGGTCTAAAACCCGCACCAAGCGCCCAGGCTCTGAAAACTACAAGAAAATATACATGAAACTCGCAACCAAGAGAAAGCATCTACCGAAAACCCAAGAAAAAACCCAAGAGTGAGAAAAACCAAAAAAGCCCAAATCCGTAGTAGAGGCACAAGAGAAAGCGGATCCGCCCCGAAGGCCGTTAACGATCCCTGAGTATGGTTATCATCGAACACAACCACGCACGAAGGTAGATGTACTGGAGCCATATAGACCCGGGCCGCGGGGCTAATGGTAGAACGTATGGCAGCTTAAGCCGAGGGAGTCCACGAGTCCTAGGAGGAAGCGAGGTGAATGGTGGTCGGACGCCAAAGCGACAAAGCCGGGGGGGGGGTGTTGGCTGTAACCGAGCCACGGGACGAAGACCAAGTGAGGAAGGGGAAGGCTGCGCCCGATCAAATAGAAGTACAAGGGAAGGAGGACCGAAACGATATCACGACTTTTCGACGATGCCGACCGTACCGAACAGTTATCCAAGGAGATAATGCAATACCAGGCAGCAGATCTACCGGGGCCACTACTTCGACGATAACCCGAGACCGCGACCGACCCATTGATGAAGGAAAGGGGTTGCCGACCGTGCGAATGCTAAGCGAGGCAGCGAAACAAGTGCGGAGAAAGGGGGGGAAAGTAACCGTGAAACCCCTACAACCTGGCTGCCAAAGCAACAGGAAGATCTGAAGGGAATCAGAGGGGAGAGGGGTGGTGGTAGCGTCACCCTCTTAGGCAAAAGTGCCATCAGAAGAGGGGAGAGGGGGTGGATGTCGACGATGAATACTCATGGTGTTGAGTTTTCAATTGCCCGACGTGTAGAGGAGATCGTTCGTGACCCAAATCCCATACCTTTTTTCTCTTTTTTTTTTTTCTCTTTTTTTTTTTTTATCATGCTTTCATTGTTTCTAGGTACAAGAAGGTTCGTGCAGCGCTAGCTATCGAAAGAACAAAACCTATAAATCAATACAAATAACAAAGGAAACCAAACTTCAAGTCCTCCGCGTTTGACTGAAACTACTACTAGCCCAAAACCACTGGGCTATTGCTCTTCTCGGAAACATATAAGGAAGTTTTTACCACTACGAACTACTTTCTCGTTTGAAGCGCTTTTGCAAGGAAAATAATTTTTAAAGGAAGAAAAAACCAAGCAAAAATACCCTACAGAAAATACATCTTCTTACGGGGAGGTTCGGTCTAGTCTTGGGACGGGGGGGAGGGGGGAAAGGAAAAGTAACAGTCAGGTGTCATGTCCGGGGGAAAGCCGGTGCTGGTGTCGGTGATATACTCGCCCAGGGCTCGTACTAGGTGGGGATCGGACCATCAGGGGGCGTCTTGCCCGAGGGAGGTGACACCTTTCAGTAGGAGGTCACGGACCCTTGCCCGGGCAGGGCAGGTGAGGATGGCGTGGTGGAAGGTTTCTGACTCGGTTCCGCAGCGGGGGCAGGTGGGGTTCGGGTCGTCCTCGAACCAGGAGGGGTGGGCGGCAAGGTAACTCTTTGCCGCTCTCATCTGGTGGACCCTTCCTGCCAGGAACTTTAATAGGACCATGAAGGGGTGCGGGGTGAGGGAGGGAGGGTATTCGTTGTAGGGGGGGGTGGGGGCATCAGTGGCCCAGTCTTGGAGGAGCATGTTTCTCCCCCGGGTGCGAAGAGCCTGGTAGGTCTTTCTCATGAGGTCCGGCAGGAGGATGTTCGTCCCAGGGGGGGGGGGGGGGCGTGTAGGACAAGCGGGAGGTGAGAGAGCCCCGCCTGCAGGGGGAGGACCAGGTGAGCAAGAGTGTCGACAGGGAGGTGGTGTCCCTGGCGACGAGAGGGAACCTTCGTCTGCCAATGAAGGGGGAGGTACACAGAGGAGAGGCCTATCGTTAGGTGCCTGGACGAGTCCTGGGCCCTGAAGGAGGAGAGGGAGGGGAAGGACCGTGGGAGCCTGGCTGCGGCGGGGTTGGTGTATGGAGGGGCGCAGGCGACCCTGAGGGTGGCCAAGCGTCTCTTGTATCTGCAGTACAAGATGATTGGGGGGAGGCAGGCCTCGCGGGCCAGGATGGAAGTGGGGGTGGAAAAGAAGCACTTTGTCGTCCATCTCTGGACTCTATACCAGAATCTGTTCATGCCCCTGAGGGCAGTGTAGGTTGGAATGAGGAGGTCGGCCCCATACGTGAGTATGGGGCATAGGAGGCCGGTGGCGATGCGGTGGCATAGGAAGGGACGGACGCCCGCTCCCGGAGAGAAGAGGCGTTTGACGAAGGAAAAAACGGCTTGGGCCAGGGAGAGCCTGTGCCTAAAGTGGTGCGTGGGGGAGAGGCTGGGGGTGAACCAATATCCAAGCCATCTGACGACCTCGGAGGGGCGGAAAAGGTGGCCTTCTAGTTCGATACGGGTCGAGGAGGGGGGGGTCCTCCGGCTTGGGGTCCGCTAGTGGATAAGTTATGTTTTGGGGACCGAGAAGGACACGCCTATGTCCCGGCCCCTTGCGGATATCATCGAAAAGTGATTTTGTAGTCGGCGGACATTCCTCCTATAAGAGGGGGAGACCACCGTGATTGAAAAGTCGTCGACGTAGGAGACCATGAGGCCCCTGGGTATCGACATGTGGAGAGGGGCGACGTAGAGCAGGAAGAGGAAAGGGGAGATGGGGGACCCCTGAGGGGTGCCGACGGAAACCGGGGAGGAGAGGTTGGGGGATCCTTGGAAAACCAGGGTGCAGGTCCTTTCCGACAGGAACGAAGATACCCAGTCGACCATGTAGGACGGAACACGAGAGGCCAGGAGTTTGGCCCTGAGGGTGGTGGCGTTGACGTTGTCGAAGCCGGCTTTGATGTCTAAGAAGAGGGTGGAGACTTCCAGTCTGGGTCTTTGGAGGGTTTTAACCTCGTGCATGAGTTTGAGGCAGGCGTTGGCGGAGCTGAGTCCCGGGAGGGAGCCGCACTGGTTCGGGTGGAGGAGGCCTTTGGACTTGGCGATGGCCGACAGTCTGACTGTCATCACCCGTTCGAGGATCTTGGAGATAGTTTTGAGGAGGACGATGATGCGAAAGGAGGCGGGGGAGTCGTAGGAGGCCTTGCCAGGCTTGTCTAGAACTACCCCATTGGCGGTTTTCAGGGAGGGGGGGTGGTACCCGAACGTCACCAGGGGGGAGAGGAGTCCGCGGATGATCCTAGGGTTGATGAGGTTTATCTTTTTCCATACGGAGTAGGGGACCCCGTCGGGTCCTGGGGCAGAGGAAGGGGAGCTCTTGGCGAGGGTGAGTCTGATTTCCTCTTTGGTGAGGGGGTCAGCGGAGGGGATCCTTGCCAGGCGGCCCCTGCTGGGCAGGGGGTCTTTGGGGGGGAAGAAGTGGCTCAAAAGCGCACTGTTGATTGCAACGGGGTTCGTGGCATCAGGGAGGGAGGGGAACCTAGGGGTCTTTCTCGGGGCGACCAACTGTTTGGCGGTCCAGATATTGTTCGGGGAGGTTTTTGCAAGGAAATCGGCCCAGTAGCAGGCCTTGGCTCTTTTTATGGCTTTGAAGTAGCCGAGCTTAGACTGCCTTGCTATGGCGTAGGAGTCTGGGGATCGAAGCTTCTTGGCCCTACGGGTAGCTTTGGTGAATTCTTTCCGGAGGGAGGTGAGGAGGGGGGTCCACCAAGCCTTAGACTTCGGGGAGGGGCGTGAATGAGGTGTGTTTTCTTCGACTGTTCTCGTGAGTGCGGAGAGAGCTGAGGAGAACCACAGGTCGAGCTGATTAGGGGAGGGGTTGTCGGGGAGAAGGGGGACTAGCCAGTTCTTGAGTCTGTCTTCAAGGCCTGGCCAATCCACCTCCTGCCAGCGGGGTCTAAGTCTGTCATTATGAGCGGAGGGGGGGCGGAGGGAGATTAAGCTGGGGGCGTGGTCGGATCCCGTAGAGGGGAGAGAGGACCTATCCCAGGAGCGGAAGGCGGGGAACATGTGGGGGTTGGCGAATGCTAGGTCGATGACGCTTGGTCTGTGGGTCCCGGTGAAGGGAAACCGAGTGTATAAGCCTCGGGTGGTGAGGAGAGTAAAGCCTAGGTATGCGGCTCGGTCGAAGTAGGGGGCGGACTCGTTCTCTTCTTTTGCGGAGAGGAGCCGGGTGGGGTCGGTTGCTGTGTTGTGGATATTGAAGTCGCCTGTGACAAGGGAAGGGTACTGGAGGTCCTTGAGGGAGGACTCGGGGGTGACCGAATGGGGGTGTGGTGAGAGAGGCCTAGCGTACGCATTGCCAACTCTGAAGCGAGGGGAGTTGGTGCCGAAACAATCTTGTGGGGTAAAAACATCTATTGCCATAAAGTCATCCGTTTCCGGAGGGAAGAAGGGTAGAATCGCAAACCTTTGCAGGAATTCCGTGGATAAGTAGCAGGCCACGCGGGGTCTAGCCACGGGGGGCGTAAAAGATTTAAACCGGGAAAAGCTGGGGAGAAAACCCTTGGAGGAGGGGGGGTCTTGTTAAAGAACGATATCGATGGGGGGGCCTTCCGCTAGGGAGGAAAATAAGGAAAGAAACACATCCCAGCTACCCAGGCTGTTGTGTTGAACGAGGGTGAGGACCCAAATCCCATACCCTGAGGGTGCCCTTAAATAGGGGTTCTTCCCTCAACCATAACCCTCCTTGACTCGTACCCTCGCGTCACGCAACTCATGACTCAAAGGGAGTCATAGTGTGAAATCCATCAGCTGACTCGTATGAGTCAACTGCGCCATATCTCGCAACCAATCAAAACCCATAAAACAAGTCATGTGCCCTAACGGGGTCCCTTGCGTGAAACCCATGACTCATAACTATGAGTCATGTGCAAAATACATAAACCACATGACCACAAACGTGAGACATGTCAAATCTCAACCAATAACAATACACCAATGACACGCTATTGCGTTGTCATGTGCAAACCTATGAGTCAACAGATCTCATAGCGCGAAAGATAACAAACCGATGACTAATAACAGTTAGTCATATGAGAATCTGCCTTACTTAGTCACTGTTTGTGACATTTTAGGGGCCGCTGGAGTTCGCACGATTGTAACCTATACAAACTTGAATAATGATATCTTGAATCTTGAAAGGTCACGTGATCCACACACAAAGAGGGGACGCTTCAGATAATGTTTTAAGCCGCAACCGAGCCATGGAGGAGCCGCAGCCTGAGACCCAAGACCTTGCTAAACTGCTCTAGACCCGCCCAGTGAAAGCTTACTTAATGACAGCTTGAACGTCGGGACCCATCCGTCATCCTACTAAACAAACTTGAAGTTTCCCCTGATCCAACCCTTGAAAGAAATCTGCCTTTGCCTTGGAAAGACTAAATCAGCTGCAGTCCGCCTCCTCCAATTAGCTGAGCCAGACCACTTCAAAGAGAAACACCACACAAGCATGATGACCTCAAACACAACAAAGTGTTCTCATCGCAGGCGACGCTATTAACAGGCCACTGCATACAAAAAACACCTTCAGAAAATGCATCTTGATATCGTTATATCCCTCGGTACGAATGCAGTCCTGACCTCGCCAGGGCCGCCTGCTTTTATACTCTATAAAAACATGAATCAGAGGGACTCAGACTACGAATCCGACCACAGACTCGAGATCGCAGATTGGCCGGCAGCAAGCTGTAAGATAGATGATGATATGCACAACTATTTAGATGGGGAGGACATTTCCCATCCGCCAGTCTGCGGGCACCTATGGAGTCAAGAAACTATTTCCGGTGCTGGCAGAGCACTCAGCGATGTTGCGGGCTAGATTGAGGTGAATAGGGCCATGACAGATGACTGCTGGAACCCTTTCTCGTGTGAAGACGACTTTAATTTGGCAAGCTGGCTAGTGCAGAGCAAGGTAGCCAAGTCCGAGATCTAGGTGGACTTTGCAGATGGTTTGGGTGGCATAGATAGCACATCATTCCGGTCCGCCTATACCATGCGACAACACCTCGACGTTATGGACCCATTTTGTGAGTACCTGGTGTGGATGGAAGCCGTTATCGCTGATGGTCGACATGCAGCAACTTTCTGTTATCAGAATATCATCGACTGTGTCCGCTACTTGATCCGCCAGATGGCGTATAGATCAGATATGGTCTACGAACCTATTCGGGAATATAATTCGAGTGGGGAGCGATTCCACTCTGAGATGCATACGGCGGACTGGTAGTGGAATACACAGGTATGAAATACGTTCTGACAAGTTTTAAGTGGTGGGTGTTTCAAGTGCTAATAGCCCATTATGTTCCTTGGTAGAAAACGCAGCCCCCCCGGTCAACAGTGGTACCCATAATCGGATTGTCGGACCAGACTCAACCTACTAATTTTTCTGGAGATAAGAAAGCCTGGACGGTATACGTGACCATCGGCAATATCATTTCGCTGAGGAGAAATAGTCCTGTCAACAACCCAATCCTGCTTCTGGCTTTGCTTCCGGTGCCGCCAAAGTTCACTGGTGCATCAGCCCGCACTGACGAAGCCCAGTGGCAGATGAATGCGGATGCCCTGCGAAGTGTCTTCGATCTTGTCCTTGCGCCATTACAACAGGTTGTCCAAGAAGGAACGGTAATGGATTGTGCAGACGGCAAAACACACCTTTGTTTTCTCATCTTGTCAGCCTGGATTGCGGATCATGCTGCACATGTAGCCTTGCATGCAATATGCAGTAAGTTGTGACCAGAGTGTGAGGTTCTGTGCAAGGAGCTTGGTGGGAATCCGCTGAAGATGTATAAGACCCACAACTACATCCAATATAGAGAGCAAGCCTTGAGGCCTGAGCCGGCAGAAGTGGCCGGTATTGCAGAATACTTTCCGCAGGTGGGCGTGAAAATACCAAATAATTTATTCACTGGACTCGACCGAGTAAACCCCACCGAGCTTCATAAGCCGGACCTCTTACCCAAAATTTCCCTTGGCCTATGCAAACATATGATGGAATGGGTTGATGGGTTCCGGAAAAAGCATAAACAGCAGCAGGCATTCGATGATACCTGGAAAGAAATTCCACCTTATCCCGGACTCAGCGTACCTCAAAAGGCCTATCATGAACTTCCACAATAGCAGGGAAAGCAAATGCAGAACCTCGGCCTCTGTACTTTGGCTGTATTGGCGTCGGCATTGCGAAATCCGGCCAGTTCTCAGTATCACGAGTTGAAGAAGGCTTTTCTTTGAAGTATGTTACCGCTCTGGTTGACTTCTCTCTCATGGCCCAATACCGGAGTCATACACCAGAGACACTAGTCTACATAGAAAGGTATCTGTAGACATTTCACCAGACCAAGGAAATCTTTCGTGAGTTCCGTACCTCGAAGGCTACCCGTGCAGAAGCGAAGCGTCAGGATCGGGATCTAAGGGAACTAATGGCAAATCAACGTGCTAATAAGGCCCGCCACAATACTGCCGCCAAGCACCGTCAGCAGGTGGATCAAGAGAGGCTTGAAAGGGCCAATCAGCAGGCGGATTTGATACAAGGCAAGAATCATTTCACCTTCATCATGATGCACTACCTGAGTCATGTCGCCTCCCATATACCGCATTTTGGGTCCATATTGATGTATTCTGCTGAGATGGCCGCACTAGCACATAAGGAGAAGATTAAGGATGGTTACCGGAGGTCAAACAAGAATAAAGCTGCCCGACAGATCTTGTCGCAATATGGCCGCCAGCAGCCTCTAGGAATGCGCTAGCAGACTATAGAAGCAGTTTTGAAAACATGTCTGATCGTGGTAGGAAATACCGGGATGGAAATGCTGACTTCTTCAAGCCGCAGTGCACCTCGGCGAATGGTCAAAGGCCGCACAAACATTGGCACACTCTCTGAGCTATGCCAAGCCCATGAGATCGAGTATTGCGACATGATGGAGGAGATGCTACATTGTATCAAGCAGACTGCAGCGGATGACCCGCGGCTGTCGGCGGACCCCACCGAACTGGGATTGCTTCCCATCGAGCGATTTACCCAGCTTGGAATTCTTATTTCTAACTTTCAGGAAGCTGATCTTTTCCAGATCTACCGGGCCCGCTGCACTGGAACAAAGGCTCTCCCCACCGGCGGTGCTAGAAACGATTGGGTATGGGTCCAGACTGGCGAGGAGGAGAGTTATTGAGATTTGCGAGGACGGGCGGTGGCGCGATTATTAGCACTTTTCAAGATAAGAAATGTTCTAAGCGAAGCCGCAAGCGTCCATCGGCTGGCATGGGTTTGCGTACTCGATCCCATCAATGGTGGTCGATTGCACCTGGCAAGCGGACATATACGAGTCGGCAAGCGGTCTACTGGTCGAGAAATGCGAATAGTCGGTATAGGGGGAGTAATTGGACATGGGCAGGTAATTCCTAGTGGAGAGAGGTAATGCATAGTGAATCGTAGGATTGATCTGCGGACGTTCAATGATATATATTAATTATATTAAATTATTCTCCGACATTATGTACAGTATTTATGCGGCCTCCACTAGGCCGCGTGAGTACTATAGGCTCAATCTATGGAGGTTTAAGGAAATATCGACGTGGCCAAGCTGAGGCCGGACACTTAAGGTGGTAATCTCTACCTAAAGTGTCCGTCTTCAACTCAGCCACTGGAGTACTAGAGGATTAACCTGTGGACATTTAATGAGAATATGAAACTACTGCACGCTACCGAGCCCACGGGTGAGGAGCATATTTTATAAGAACCAATCTAGACGACATAGGTTTAGCCCCAGCGGATCGTAACAACAAGGCTATTCGCCATACTACGGTACGCATGCCTATAAAATGGCGGTAGGGGGCAGACTATAAATGAAGCGTTCTGGGATGCCAGCGGAGGGATTCAAGCCACTGGAAGTGGGGGAGTGGCGAGGGCGGCACCCAATGCGGACAATTTGGTAGGGGTATGCCGGACGCCGGAGACGAAAAGGTCAGGTGGGAGACGGTGGTGGGACGGAATGGGCCGTGACAAGCGCGCAGGGGGCTTGGGGAAGGAGAAAGGGCCGTCAGGATGCACCAGACGCAAGACATGATACGCAAAGAACCCCCGGATGGCCAGAGCACAGAGGACGCATGGGGCACAGGTGGCTCATCTGGACGCCAGCGTTATGCGTCCGGAGTGAAAGTTGTTTTTGCTGATGTTGCTGCAAGTATCACCTGGGGAGAAGAGGATTGTAACACATGACTAATAATTAGTCACTGTATAAAAACTAGTAGCATTCACCAACTCCAATAGGTCAACTGCACAATCCCCTAACACATCATAATTCAAATAACTAATCATATCCCTCCCATGGGTCACCTCAATGAAACACATGTCCCATAACTATGAGTCAAGTGTGAATGTCATACATCATATGATTATAATTATCAGTCATGTAAAACAACCAACTGATTATAACATCACAACAATACGCTATTGCCGTGTCATGTGGAATACTATGAGTTCTACCAACTTGATAGTGTGAAATATAAGCAACCTAGTATGTCTAATTACTATTCATTATATAGAACCTATTTCTAGCTTAGTTAACATTTATGACAGTATTCTTCAAACATGCTCAGTATTCAATCTAATGCCCACTGCTTATAACCCAATGGACAATATTCAGTTTGACGCACAAAGGCTCATAACCTGATGGTTATTGCTGATCGTGCGCAGGTGTTAATGAGAGGAATGTTCCATGTGGTTGTATTTGCTATGGAGGTTGCTAGCTAAACATCACACTAAGTGGTGAAAACTCTACTCGTGCATCTTGAGCCCTACACATCCGCTCATGCCCGATACCTCCATACATGTCCTACTGTGCTCCTCCATTACAGCGTTCTACTCGGGATCATCATACCATCAGAAACTGCGGATGAGGAGAGCAGCTTCAAGATTCTGAAACCGGGCACTCGCTTGTATCCGCACCCCCGAGGACTCTTAGGAGTTGAACCTTTATCCTTCCCAGTATGATCACAATAAGTTAGCGGGGTCAGCCAAGTTAATGGAAACCTGCTCATTTACTCAGCCTCTTTTCCTTATCCCTTGGGCGGGGGGGGGGGGAAGTTTTATTTTAAG
>Ga0307507_10011598_pt1 | contig 11077 bp, 14 predicted proteins | sample 7_EM_MG_FD_207223 | JGI IMG/M metagenome (GOLD analysis project Ga0307507, IMG submission 207223) | Populus trichocarpa ectomycorrhiza microbial communities from riparian zone in the Pacific Northwest, United States - 7_EM | ecosystem: Host-associated > Plants > Roots > Unclassified | place... | reverse complement strand
ATGACTCATAACTATGAGTCATGTGCGAAATACATAAACCACATGACCACAATCGTGCGTCATGTCAAATATCAACCAATAACAATAAACCAATAACACGCTATTGCGTCGTCATGTGAAAACCTATGAGTCAACTGATCTCATAGTGTGAAAGGTAACAAACCGATGACTAATAACTATTAGTAATGTGAGAGTCTGCCTTGCTTAGTCACCGTTTGTGACACACAGTTGATACACCACACCCAAGGCCTCCTGAGACCTGGGTTTCTCATGTAGAGCAATCTGGGCTGGCTACAATAGCGGCATACTACCTATGGCGGGGACTACCACCTACTACAAGGCGCAACTACAACACCCCAAGATCCCGTTTCGTTACTTTCTGTGCATTGTCGAACTTCAGACACAGCAACCGAGGATGCTTCCCGGCCAAGGTAGTGTGGCTTATTGAATGCCTCTGTACCCTTGCCGGAACCGTTAAGGTGAAAACCCTCAAGCTATATCTTTCGGGGATCAAGCCATACCAGCTCGACCTTCGCATCGAGTGCAAGGCTTTTGCCGATCCACGGCTCAACCGGACAATACAAGGAGGTTTACCGGGAGCTAAGACTATGTTTCCCCAAGTGGTTCTTAGTGAAAAGTTGTATTCACATATCGCAGAGCGGCACACATATGGAACTCAGCCTCCTCGACATGAAAACTGACCCATTCCGCAAGGGAATACGGCTGAGCATTGCGGCTACCTATGATGCAGGATGCCCCATCAGCAAAAAAGGTACCTTGCGTTGGATTCGTCGGCTTTGCGCCCTGAAGCAAGGGAGGTCGCTTCTGCGTTCTCTAGGCGCTGTGCGCCCTGAATCTCGTTGCAACGCCCTCTATCTCCTGACGCGACGTCGCGTCGTACTGACGCACTGTCTACACCTTAGCTCTGGTTCTCTTCACTTCCTTCTCATGATGCCGCCAGCTTCACATTGCCTCTTCCGCGCGCCCTGATGTATTTCTCCTGCTATCTCTAACGTCGGCCTGCGCCCCCATTCCGAATCTTACGTATATATGGTAAACTAGCTAGTACTCTTTATTTTCTAGGCAATTGCTTCTATATATCATACATATACAACTTGATGATGTGCAAAACGCCGTCTGGCGAATTGTGGCGAGGAAGTTAGAAAACCCTCACCACAATTCGCCAGATGGCTTTTTTTGTTACGGCAAAGACACACGAGTACTACAATACGCACGCACAGCCAGCCTCCTCTCCCCCCCCGTATTCCGATTTCTTAATATACTTCGTTGAACGTTCAAAAAGCAATCCGGCTCTTAACCAGCCAGCACCGTTCCCCCTCGGGGATCAGGGGCGCCAGGCCGTGATTGTCCCTACATCAACTATCGTAAACTCTCGAGCATCCTCCCTCATGTGCACTGTAACAAGGCCATATATGTCCGAGGGGAATCCTGAGTTGACTGCACTCAACATCCGAACAGCCGCGACCCGAGGCACAGCATTCGCACAGGTGTAGTCCGTAATTTTGAAGAGCGCCACGAGCTTTGCCGGCAGAGGGCCCCTCAGCGCACCATACATCTCCACAGAACCAGCGTGGACCCAAACCCAATCATTGCGACTCCCCTGGTTTCTGAAGGGTAGGGCGCCCGTGCATCGCGCACGGTGGATGTCGGAAAGGTCGCTTTCTTGGAACGCCACAACCAGTATTTTCGAGTTGCGTTAGTAGTTCAACCGGGAGTGATTGAAGTATCGCATGATCTTCAGGAAGCTGGCGCTCTGTATGGAGGTTATACCGGCTATAGATCATCAATTCACGACATATACTCTCGAGGGAGACCCCCGACACCTTACTAAAATCCAAGACGTTGGAAACGTAGTCCCAAGGCTCTTTCAAGATTCTCCTACGGACAACAGGCGCGGTTACGGCACTCGTGGTACTCTTTAAATGTTGCAGGACATCCACGGAGGATCAGCGCCGCGGTGTTGAAGAGATTTGAGCTTCAATAACCGCATTCGGATGGCATGCTGACGACTGTAGCGGTGCACGATTTGACGCCTGGCATCACTTTCATTCCATCGTCGCCATCCGTCCTTGATTTGTTCCTTGTGCGCAAGCTCTCCAACCGCCGTGGAATACATTGGAATATTGCCAAACTGGCGTATATGATCACTAAAATGACTTAGTAGATGTATCTTGATAAAGTTGAAATGCCATTGGCGATGGATCAAGTCCATACGTCGCTCGTGCTCTTCTTCCCGATTGTCGTCACGGATCCGGCGCCATTTAGAGGGAGCCACGAGCTGGCTCATCTGCGTTCTCTGATGTCGTATCTCCCTCCATTGCTCGTCAACTTTGGCCAGTGTACGCTTAGTTACTCGAAACTCCAAGAAGATACCTTTTCATCCTGTGAAATTGGTACAGATAATGTTCCATATAAGCTATGGTGTCAGACGTGTGGCTTCGGTATTATGCCATCATACTGAAGTCGACGAGCGCTATGACGCATCCGAGAGCATGTTTGAAAGGTATCACTTGTGAACTCTGTGGCTGACGCAGTGCCACAGCGAGAACTCCCAAAATACAGTGCCCCAGATTCCCCATCTCTTTCCCTTGCCACAGCGCAACCTCACGGTAGACTTTTTTGAGTACCAAAAACCCAGGGTACGGTGGTAATGCCTTCCAAACGTCGTCAAAAGCTTGCAGTTCCCCGTGTTTCTTGAGAAAGGCTTGGATCCAGTCCATCATGTTCTTAAATAATCCGAGATAAACTGTATGGAGCATGACCGGGGTGTGCAAGTCAGGTGCAGAGACCCCGTGAAGTCCATGAAAAAGGTTTTGGCCCAAATTGATACCAAGGCTGCGGAACCTGACATGGGTGCCGTCTGACTTCGAGCCTGGGAACCGGTTTTCATATCCATATCGTTCGTATCTTGCGTAATCTCTAGCCCGATAGTTCTTGATGTTGGTTCCTAATTTCCCGGCAGGCACCTCACATGTAGGACAGGCGTTGGATTTTAAGCCGTCCAGTGTCACGTTTTCCATATGGTCCGCAACCCATGCAGACAAGAGTGGGAAGCACCTCCGAACCTTCCCGTCACTACAATCAATTAGGACACCATCAAGCGCTGCGTGCTGCCGGGGCGCAAAAATGAATTCCAATACGTCTTGCACTGTGTCGGCGTTCACTTCTCTCTGGTATTGATCTGCTTTGGTGGACTTTGAGAGTTTGGGGGGGACAGGCAATAGTGCGAGAAGCAGAACAGCCATTGATCAAGGGCTGTTGCGCCGGGCTGAGGGAAGATTGCCCAGCGTAATATAGACAGGCCACGCTTTGTTGTCTTGGGAGAAGTTGCTGAGATGGGTCTGATCGTATGTCCCAATAATGGGAACTAGAGTCACACCAGGTGGAAGTGTCTTCTATAATTAGTCACCTAACGTTACCGTAAAGGAGGTTAGGGCGCTGTACTTGAACATCCTACCACCAGTCCGCAGTGTGCATTTCCGCATAGATCCTTTCACCATTAGGATCAAATTAACGCCCTGCCGCGTAGACCCAGTCATCCTGGTATGCGATCTGGCAAAGGAGATATCTGACACAATCCAGGACGTTACGATAAAACAATGGCAGAGTTGTCTTGCTATCCTCAACTTGTCCTTCAAACCATTGCAGATACGAACTGTGCGGGTCCAACGACCGGAGGTGATTCTCGAGCGTAGGCATAGAGCTATAGCCGACTAACGCAGAATTACCAAGGCCATTCGAGAAGTATTCATTGATTCGTGATTTAGGTACTTTACTCTGAATGAACCAAGAGGCCTGTTTGAAACCCTGCGCACAACTGAATGGTGCCCACAGATCCTCCCAGAGATTGCTGTTTTCTTGCTCAAATCCGTCGACGTCTCTAATCGCGGCTCCGGGGCGTGGGTACTCCTCCTGTCTGCCGGGTAAGGAAGACGTAGAGTCGTCCGCTATCTCAGTATCAGACTTGTGAGCAGTCCATGCGTCGAGCTCGTGTCCGGTGGGATCCGGATATGATTCATAGTGGGAATCCTGGAGGTCGCTCGCCTCTAGGTGGTGCAATATGCTCGTTTCCATGTCGTTGATCATATCTCCGGATGATGGATAGCCTACAGTGGAACCGAGAACAATGTCTAGATTTGCGTGCGCTGTTCGCAGGTGTTTCTCATATGCGCCTGACCGGATGTATTTTCGTCGGCAGAATGCACATTTGCTTGGCATGGTGTGAGTCAGCTCAGTCTATATCGTGAGTTATGTGTAGATTAGAGGGTACTTGTACCGCTATCTTTAGTCTTGAGCCCAACGCTTGTGGTTCGCACGCAGGGTCAAGGAGCTCAGATCCTCCGACGGTGAACTAGTTGTCCATAGGGTTTAGCGCAGACGTCACGTGGTGTCAGCTATAGTTTCTTTCAAGACCAGAGCCGTTCCTGAGCAAATGCACGTATCATCTGTTATTCACGTTGAATCGGATAATGGCCGAGCCCTGTCGTGAACCGTCAGGTTTTACCTATTTTTAGTCAATCTTGAAAACACAGCCTGATTCTTTCAACCTCCCTAGAACGTCTGGGAGTTGTATATAAAAAGTGGATTGAGCACTATAGAAGGCACTTCATACCAAAAACCATCTCACATTCAGAACGTCCACAACTGCCACCATATTCAGCCCACTAGTTCCAATACTCTCATCTAGATACACCAAGAATCAACCAATATGGCCCACAATATGATCCACGTACGATACGTCTACATGCATAATCCAGGAGCACAGCAGGCTCCGGCGGAGGACAAGTACCAACTTCCGCCTAATTCTCTCCTCAGGGTGATCAGCCCAACACGCCCTAATCCTGGGGGTCAGTCAATTACTTACTATTAGGGAGCCATGGGCTTCCAAGCTAATAATGCAGGTGTGGTGGTGTATAAAGAATGGCGGCGACTTGTGAAAAATCAGCTGCTAGGAAGGAACTTTACGCCATTGGCTAATTTTGCTATCGGAGAATTTGAGCAAATGGTCACAGGAATGAGGAGATTGCCCCCTGCGTGTGATCAGCTCGCCACAAAATCAGCTGCGAATAACGTGCCGCTTATGCGGGAGGCCGATAAGGCAATCGTTCAACTTGTTAAAGACTGTATGAGTAAGTTGACAAACACCATCAACAAGCAGCTTCAGGTTGTGGCTAAGGGGCAGCCAGCACCTGCACTGGGCCAGCCAGGAGTCCCCACTGCGCTGGTTATTGTTCCCCCGCTGCTAATACCTCTGGCCGCCGCAATGCAATGGGGTCTTGCTACGGGTGATCCTAACCCAGCTACCCTGCCCCAAAACGCTCTCCCCGCGATTAACCAACCGCAAGCGTCAAGGCAAGTCATTCCAGATGCAGTTCCGGCGCAAGCACATGTCGTTCCTTGTGTCGTTCCGGGTCAACCTCAACCGCAAGCGCAAAGACAAGTCGTTCCTATCGTTCCGGCGCCAGGACAAGTCACTCCAGGTGTCGTTCTGGGTCAAACTCAACCGTAAGCGCAAGCACAAGTCGTTCCTGTCATTCCGGCGCCACGACAAGTCGGTCCAGGTTTCGTTCCGGGTCAACCTCAAGAGCAAGCGCAAGGACAAGTCGTTCATTTTATTATGGCGCCGGGACAGGTCGCTGCAGGTGTTATTCCGAGTCAACGTCAACCGCAAGCGGAGGGACAAGTCGTTCCTGTCGTTCCGGCGCCAGGACAAGTCGGTCCAGGTGTCATTCCGGGACAACCTCAACCGCAAGCGCAAGGACAAGTTGTTCCTATCGTTCCGGCGCCAGTACAAGTCGCTCCAGGTGCGTTCTGGTTCAACCTCAACCGCAAGCGCAAGCACAAGTCGTTCCTGTCGTTCCGGTGCTAGGACATGTCGGTCCAGGTGTCGTTCAGGGTCAACCTCAACCGGAAGCACAAGGACAAGGCGTTCCTATCGTTCTGGCGCCAGGACAAGTCGCTCCAGGTGTCGTTCCGGGTCAACCTCAACCGCAAGCGCAAGGACATGTCATTCCTGTCTTTCCGGCGTAAGCACAATTCGCTCCAGGTGTCGCGCCGGGTCAACCTCAGCCACCAATTAACGAACCGCAAGTCGAAAGACAAGTCGCTCAATCTGCTCACGCGTAGCAAGGACACGGAATACCTGCTCCACAAAATGCTCCCCCAGTGGCTGGGTCGCCGCAAGCACCAATCCTACTCGATACCCCACTCAGCAGTGCAGGCAGCAGCTCAGGCAGTAGCCAAGCAAACAGTTCAGCAAACAGCCCAGCAAACAGCCCAGCAAACAGCCCAGCAAACAGCCCAGCAAACAGCCCAGTAAACTGCCCAGTAAACTGCCCACCTAACAGCCCACCTGACAGCCCACCTCACAGCCCTGCGCCGGCACCAATGATACCTTATCTCCCGCCTAATCGCTGGGCGCCAACAGGTGAGTTCTTTTCAACATAATCCGCGTGTTTGGGTTTTTCACTTACTGACTCTGGAGTTGTAGATTGGAGCGCTCTACTCGGACGGCCACACGCAGTGTGTATTTTTTGGATCCGCCACGCGGCTGATAGCCCCGCAGACTACCCTAATTATCACCGGCTCAATTGGCGCCCTGTCAACGGGGTACAGTTTGCTGAGTTGGATTCCTATGACATTCGTGGACTGTCAGTGATGATTACGAGATCCATACGACATGAGACGATTCGGTACATACTTGGTGCTACAGGCGAAAGACTCCCACTCCTACGAGACTATCCCAACACGCCGGTCTCGTGGATCAATTATGTCTTCATCAATGACGATGAAGCGGTAAGGGCCTGCCTCCTGTCGAATCCAGTTCTTGAAGACCGGCTTAATCTCTTCATCCATTGTCATTGTCCGAATAACGTAAGTAGGGAACCCTCACGCGTGTTGAGGGGGCACAAGTATCTTGTACCAGGTGCTGTGACCATTTGGGCAAATGAAGCGATAGCACGAGACCAATTGCGTGGAAGTTGATGTGATCCGGAGGCCAGTCGACTGGAGCCCAGAGCTAATCCCGGGCCGGCTAATGAAGCAAGTGAACTGCAAGAGGGAGATGACTCTGATGCTTTACTTGTAGCATTATCCGGCGCGTCATGAGATGTCTCCGGCGCCGGGGATGGATCCGAGCGTACCGTTGGGATGTCGTCATCCGCCGGTGGAGAGAAAAGGGAATCCCCCACGAAACGTATACCACTCGCCCTCAAATCGTCGTGCCGGTTGAATATACAACACCCCGCGGAACTGGGGTGGCATTCTGCTCAAGGCGACATGACACGGAAGCGTAGGGGTCTGTTTGACGACGAAAATTGTAATGAGCGTAAGTCCAGGAGATTTCGTTTGGCTTCCATGGCTAGGGAATTTTTGGAAAGTGAGGAGGTACGGAAGCGCAGTGCTTCCTTTGTTGACAAGGATGGTCACGAGCGTAAGCCCAAGACATACCGTTCGAGTCTCTGAGAGTTTGATTTGACGTCCCGTCTATGGTTCGCTGAGTCCACCTAGAAGTATAGTGTATTAGTGATATTATTTAGCATTAGAGTCCTTAGGGGTTTCAAATATATTTCTTATAGCCTGCCTGCCTGCCAGCCTGCCGGCCTGCCTGCCTGACGATCTCCATCTGATCAGTTCACGTTCGTCTGGCTTCGCTCATGTGTGGTCTTGCGCTGTGTGGATGAAAAATTCAAGTGATGTAGATGGTGCCTTGGCAGACGCCAAGAGACGTCGTGTCCCTTAGGTCTCTTGGCATCTCTATCCTTGTGAGGCTTAAAACCTTATTTCATCAGACGTGATGGAAATCTCTGAGACTTAAAACTGTTCACAATCATTGGATTATCTATATTCTATATCTTTATCCATCTCAATTCGTAGATCCGCTATGTGGCTAGTTCATCTGGCCCACGATACCGGTATGCACTTCGGTGTGCAACGTGGTTGTACTAGCACACCCTACTTCGCGTTCTTTGCTCGTACCGTACACCCCGCGAGGGCTCACAGTCAGGAAATGTACACCCGGCATCGACAAGGTATATATAAGCACCCCTCCTACCCCTTCTTCCACTTTGGTGCTCCCACTCTTCATACGTTCCTCTCCGCTCTTCTCCCCACGTCTGGCGCCAGATTCTGACCTACATACGTCAACCTCCCTCCAAGATCCTCGTCTCTTAGTTGACGTATCAATAATTTTAGTCATCTTTTTCATTAAGTGCTATTCAATCTAAACATTGCACACGTCCCCATGGTACCTCTGATCTCAGGGAAACAGCAGTTAGAGAAGGGAAAGTAAGTAAACTACGTCTATATATTCGTGAGCAATTTTAAGGTTTCCATTGGCCTTAGACGCCCCGCTGCGCAGCCCCAGAGGATTGACGCTGAGAGCGGAAAACGAAGAAAGACTCTGCCGCGTATAGTTGCCCATCGGCCCGCTGAGGACAGAGGGTAAGTAATCACGGAAAACACCAGATTCGCATTGCAGGATCTAGCGCTCACAACTAACTTTCTTGTGAACAGACACCTGGCGAAGCGCGCGCACTTCAAGCCAGCTGTCGAAGACTTGGGCACTGGGTTGGTCAAACAAAACCCCCACCCAGGTATTAGGATCTGTCACGCTAACAATTGAGTACCAATGAGGAAGGCGTATGGCGACATTGTGTACGCTAAATCGTGGGCGGGTTCTTCGATCCCGGCGTCACATCTGGTGCCTACTTCGATTGGCGTGAGCAGCTCAAGGCCTATGTGACAGCACGCAACCTTGACCCCGGTCATTTGACGGACGCCCAAGTGGAAGCAATCACTGTCTTTGCTTGCGCCCTTCCGCCTGTGAAAGATCGCCTCAGCCTCATTAAAAAAAACCACCACCCACAAGACGTCGTGGAACTCACCCGTCACCTGAGGATGCTAGTTAAAGATTCAGCCAGGAAACTCCACACCTCTAACCTGCGTCGAATCGCAGAGTGCGCCGGTGGTAGAGACGTCGCGGAAATCTGCGAGTAACTGATTATTCCCATCTATCTCCCGTCAGCCTCGCACTAACTTATTTTGACAGAGTCTCAATCGTCAACTTATTGCCTGCGGGCAGTAAGAATCCCTATCGTTGGCCGAATGCGCGCCCCAGATGCGGGACACTCGTTCCTCAACTATCCCTGATCTGCTAGCGACTCGGACCGTGGAATTGCATGGGGTGTGTTGACAACACCCAGGATGAAAAATCTGGTCGGGGTAGTTAGAGGGCAGCGTGTGGCGGAGGAAATCGGATGCCCACGATATCTGATCGGTGCGACTGGTGAGGGTCCCGTCAGGCTACGTCAAGACCCCGAAAAAGCCTTGCCCCTGTCACAGCTCATCTTTCTCCATAGCAATAATGACATTCTAGTGTGGCTCCTTGCAAACCATGGCCAAGATCCCCTCGATCTCTTGGTCGTTGAGTCACATCGCAAGAATAGAGAGGATGGAGCCCAGACGCCCGAGCCTGCAAAAGGGAGATGCCCGTTTCTGAATCGCAACGTTTGGGAACATGCAGTGGGGATCTTGCAAGCAGATGAGGATGAGGATGAGGATAAGGATGAGGATGAGGAGGAGGATGAGGATGAGGAAGAGGATGAGGAGGAGGAGGAATGGCTAGAGGCCGAGAGCGAGGGGGAACCGCAGGCTCCTCCTGACCGGTGGGCGATTGTTTTGGACGACATAAGTATCGACACCTAATGTTAACATGAAGATCAAAACACGATGGCGAATTGAAGACGTAGGACGAGGAATTGGGAGCCCGAGGCCCCTCGACACGACGGAGGGCTACCCCACGAGAAATAGAGGACGCTCCGGGCAATAATCAGTTGGCTCTGCTCTCGCGGGAGTCAGCCTCTTGGCCTTCTGCGCCATCTGCGCAAACGAAACTCCAAGACATCCGGAAGGTCCTACGGGAGATGCCCTGGATGGCAGACTACATCACAGATACGGGGCTGGCAGCTGTGCTGCGTTCGGGACTCGATGGTGCCCAGGGCACCCCTTCTTCTAGCCTACCCGCATTCCATGACGAAGCTCCAGTCTCCCCTGCCGTTGCTCTGATTGATGCGCAGGTTTACACAACTCCAGTGAGAGCCACCGAACAAGCAGCGCGCACAATTGAACCGGCAGCCCCGCTGCGTTCAGAGCTTGATGGTGCCCAGGACAGCCCTCCTACCAGCCGGCCTGTAATCCGCGACGAACGGCCAGTCTCCCCTGCCGTTGATCCGATTGATGTGCAGGTTCACACAACTTCAGTTAGAGCGACAGAACAAGCTGCTCGCACAACTGAAGAGCCGTCCACCACGCTCCCAGCCCTGAGAGAACCAGCAGCCCCCGTGACACGCCCGGCGCCCAGCGCCTCATCAACCTCCAGTTTGAGTAGTGCCCCAAACAACACCAAGTCGCCATCGCCTCAACCGCGCCGTTCCAAAAGACGCCGGGCTGGACGAAAATAATTTGGGATTTCCTAGTTTCTCAGGTACTTCTTTTTTTCTTTTTGTTTTTTCCCCTAGATCTTATTTCGCTTTAGTCATAATTCTCAGTTTGTGGTTCGTTAGCTGGTATGTGATAGTAAACATATCATTGGGCGCCCTTGCTTCAGCTTCTTGTATCCTGTATTGCTAGTCCTTACGCCTCCTTGCGTTAAGATACAACCTTTTTTTTCCTAGATTAAGCACGCCGCGCATTCTGTCCTTAACTGGGCTGGCCTCTGCGGACTAAACTAGTCAAACACATGAGCGCATGGCGTGAATACAGAATTCTAGATGTTTAGGCGTATTGATTCGACGTTAGCAGATGAGCTTCGATAATCCTAATCTGCTTTAGGCCTGGCGAGTGTCTTGCTAGAATTCGTGTCGGTAACCGATACTCGTTGTGGCTAGATTTTGCTTAGCCTCCTACCTTAGCGACGCCCATCTCGCCGAATCTTTTCAACTAGAGTCGGTACGACCATGATACCTGAGGACCTCGAGATCAGATCATAATGTTGAACAAGCAGACAACCCCTTTTTACAGGCGAATATTTTCTTTCAATACCAAGTAATAGTATGGG
>Ga0307507_10011597_pt1 | contig 11078 bp, 19 predicted proteins | sample 7_EM_MG_FD_207223 | JGI IMG/M metagenome (GOLD analysis project Ga0307507, IMG submission 207223) | Populus trichocarpa ectomycorrhiza microbial communities from riparian zone in the Pacific Northwest, United States - 7_EM | ecosystem: Host-associated > Plants > Roots > Unclassified | place... | reverse complement strand
CAAAATCATTACAAGCCTTAGGGCTACAATAATACAAATTTTGTATTAAAAATTCGTAAAGACAGTCAATAAAGTGAAATTCTATTATACAAAACATTTGGGTATTTCCTAATACCTTGAGACCCTGAATTTGAAGCATTCGTGCATGTACCGTGAGCGATAGTGTGTTTAAGGTGTTTGTGAGTGTGTGTGTTGTCGTTTGTTGTTCACACATCAATTCAGCGCACGCGTGTCGCACGGTTCACTCTCCTGCGTGTAACGAGCTTCTCAACGACCAATATCACATGTCATCAGAGGAAGGCCCGTAATGTTTCTGAGGCAGGACACCCAATCGGCGTCTTCATACAGTCGTCCCTGTCCAATTTATTTATGATATCCTAACAACAGAGGTCAAGTGGAATTGTACAACGTCAGGATTACACTTACTTTGAAGGCGGGATGCGTTTGACAGACTTGTTGTTGGTTATTTTTGTCGAAATGAATATCGGTAAGCCATCTGTGGCTTTGAAACCATGGAGTTTGACGAATGGAGTAGGAACTCATTTTGAATAATGAACGATGTGGCTGTACACCAGAAAAATGGGTGAGTTTTAAACTCCGCTGGCATGGAAACCCTGTAATTGCCGGGTCCGCATCTGGTTGACTCCAAGCTACTGTACGATTACGACCAACTCCTCATGCCCTTTAGGGTGTGACACATTTTGATCATGTGACCTTCCTTTAACAACATCCGTCTATGAGAATCCTAGTGGACCACGATGATGCCCACGTTGACAGTCAGTATCCGAGCGGTCTATTCCAAATTCCTGCTCTCTAGTTAACGCTTTTTCCCACCAGGATTGGCACCCATCATTCACTTTGTTCGGCCAAGCATTAGAGGCAAACGATTTTGCTATTCATTCTCGTTATTTGCCTGGGTATGTAAACATTCCTTCGTTGCTGACCGTCTGCCATGTTTTCCTCGCAACCAACACCTCAACTATTCCTTTATAAAGGCCTGTGACTCTCCTGCCAAATACTTGGGTCGACAAATGACAAAGCCGACCCTCACTGTAGAATTAGCTAAACGGATGACAATGTAAGTGGGAAAATGTAAAAGGATGTGGTTGATGCGTGGATAAGCCAATTATGATATGACATACCGTGACAGTACTCTCTTCTGCCATGCCCGACGCAGTGGGTGGATGCCCTTGTCAATTGGGGGCCAGTCCTGGAAAGGTGTTAACGGTATGGCAAGAACTGAAATTTTATTTGTTACGCAAGAAAGATTTATTCTGTGGCACGAAATTTACATTTATTCTAATGGACGAACAACAATCTGGCAAAAAAAAAATCAGAAAAAGCAAAAGGGTAAAAGGAGAACGAATTACTTTACGATGACCCTACAACCGCCTGACTTGCCACCTGTTATATGAGTGTTCTGTCCCATCGCTGAGTTGTCAGATGATGTGCACAACAAATATCTGCGCACATCGTTATTCTGCGTTGTCTGGAAGAAAGAAAAGAAAACGCACCTCGGTCAAATCTCCCTTGATTTTAATCCACCTTTTCTGCTGGAACAGATATGTTCCAAACTCCCACTTGTGCATGATCGGATGTCTGGCTTTGATGAGTTGACTGTGGGTGAATGGCATTGTAACTTTGCAGGAAGAAGCGTAAATACGAATAAGTTGGATAGAAAAACATAACGTACCAATGGATGTGAGAACGGATATGTGTTTGAAAAAAGTGGGGATGAGGCGGGTTTGTATGATTTACACGTATTTTTCAGAGTGGTTGACACGACATCATCACATGCGTCACCAATCATGCCCAGATGGGACCCATTACAGTATGCAGTAGCATGCGGCCCTCTCATTCATAAAACGGAATTATATACATATATATACATTAAGTGGAAAACTGCATGGCCTCTGTACTTTTCCATGTATACCAGAGCATGGCAGGGAGCTCCAGTAGATCCTTGTGGATAGGCCTTCTTTCGGCAAGATTGATGTGGTGGAATACGGTCATCAAATATTCGAGGACGGGTATTTGAGAGGGCGAGACAAAATCGGTTGTGATTTTGACACAATTACTCAAATTAGAGACTTATTTACGAATGGGTCAGCCCAGCATTTTACAATGGGGATTGAATCCAGAGGTTACCTGATGAGGACAAGCGGGGGGTATGATGACCGCTTCTCCGGGTTGTTGGTAAATTTCCCATGGCGATTCTCCATCAGGAAGCTTTGTGGGGTCGACGTAGTGCATTTCCACGACGATAGGGTGTGCCAGGCAACAGGCTTCATCGGTGGCTTTGGGATCAATGATGCGGCTCAATGCTGAAATGCTAGAGGCGGGCCAAATATGCCAGCGAGCGCCAAATTTGGAAGGATTGTTGTCGAGGGAAGCATAAAGCATTATGTTGACAGCTCCTGATTTATCAAGGTGAAGAAAGGTGGTCCCAGATTGCGCTGTGTCTGCCTGAGAAATGTAAAGCTTGGGTCCTATGTGGTTAAAAATTAGAAAAAAAGAAATGGCAACAAGGTGGTCAAAGCTTACCAAGATCTGGAGGGAGAGAATGTTTCGGAAGGTGGGAGAATAGATTAAGGGGTCCGCGCGGAGACATGTGGTCTTCAAACATCTGATGAATGCATTCCTGGTATCGCTCGTACAGGCTGGGATGCGTGGTGGAGAGATCGCCCTCAGGCGGATAGTCCTTGTCATGTCAGATTAACAGCATGGGGAGCGGACGAATGACTTACACGAATTTGCCAGGACCACAACGCTTCAACACTGTCCCATGTCACAAAATAGTTTTCTAGGGTGTCCTGGGGATCTTCCGTCCATTTTCCGGCATTGTAAAATGTGCTTTTACACGGATGGTGGGAATTGGGGTGCAAATCAAGAAGTTGGTGCAGGGTGGCCGGTTTGGTCATGCCCACCATGACGAAAGGTTCGCAAGCCACCCACAACTCTGCAAATCTGTTGCCTGTAAGTTGCCCCAGTTGAAATCATTGAACCTGCTGAAGTGGATTATTCGGAGGGATGAGGGGGGTGGGATTGAGGTCTAAAAGCCTCATTTGATGCAGCGCGTCATCGAGCTCTCTTTTCGGAACGAAATGGGGAGGAAGGAGTCTTGTGAATGAGTGATTGGACATGGCAAGGTGTTTGCTTGTGACAATGGAGGTAGGGTCGCATAACAAAGATCGCAAAGATCTTGGCCGCAGAATCGACAGAACCACATCTTGAAGAAAAGTCCCATGTAACATCGGTCTATTTAGGATAAAGATCAATGAGGTGGCAGACGAGCAAAATGAAAACGTATTTACCACACAAGCAATTGACATCATCAGGGATGCGACAGACATGGATGTCCGGACGTCGATGGTGTTCAAGTTCGGCTTCGAGGAGGGGTATGAGCGGATGCACACAGGATTTCTGTGTGATGGTCAAAAGTGGGAGGAGAAAAGATAGATGGAAGCCCTCACCCGTAAGATCTCAATGTGTTGCTCCATATGCATGGGTTGCCAATCGTGATATTCGTACGTATTCTCTTCTTCGGCCAATGTTAGAAATCCTCCAACAGCCGTGAGGCTGTCAGAATAAAACAAGTGAAACTGTATGAACTTGCATTCATCTAAAGACGTGGGATCTAAACAGGAGCAGCACAGTTGTGCATCATACCCAGCGCAGGATCCTTTTTGAGGATATTTGAATGCCAGAGGGACACTCCTTGCGCGTTTTTCATTGTCTGGTCCCAGGGGTGTTCCTGGACGCTTCTGAGACACCAAGGGAGGTGCATCTTTTGATCATTGATCATAAGCAAGTGGACGGCAGTAAAAAAAAAACTCACCTTCTACAATGTAATGAGGCGTTGGGGACTCTTGTTCTTCATGACGAGTATCAATGGACAGCGGTTTTTGCGTCAACTGCCACTCGGTGGGACTTTCATTGGTCCCACTGCCATCATCTGGCAAAAATGCCAGGGCAATGCAGAGAGAGTCATCAATCTGGCAAAGAATTGTGAGTGTATGGTGGGAGGAATAGAGGTGCGGAGCTCACACCGAAAGCGTACATTCGTCCTAATAAATGGTTGAAGCGGATATAAAAGTTGAGCATAAAAAAATGCTTACGGCACGGTAGCTGGAGCATAAAGTCATCGGACTCGGTCCCCAGAGTGGTATCGATGGTGCAAACCGATTCTGAAAAAGTGTGAGATGCGAATGTGACTAGAGGAATGAAATACTTGCCATGATCGGTGACTGCCAAAAATTTCCCGCCCAAGAAAAAGTCGAGGATAACTGGGGCTTGTTTGGCATGCCATTCAATGGGCGGGATATTCGCGAGGTGGAGTGAGTCCAATGAACGAAAGGAGAGACCATTCTCATGGTCACACATGGCAATGAGCCGAGATTGCGGACAGGTGGCAAAAGAAGTTCTAAAGCGAGGCCTATCAAGAGAAAGAAGAAGAAGAAAAGAGAAAGAGGCATACGGAACAAATTCCAGTGAGACTTTCTTGATTTTGTCACCCCTCACCCAGTCAAACTTGATCCTGTGGGTGGTTATGTGTTAGACGGTTTTTTCCTTGTTGCATAAAACTCACATTTGTTGCCGTATGAAAAGGATGACGTTGCTTTCATCAGCGAGGGTAACAAAGCTTATGGGGCATTGTTTATTGGAAGGCCAGATGCTATCAACATGGTGCACTTTGTGGGTCCCTTTAAAACTAATGATTAGGGTCGGGCAAAAGGCAAAAAAAAAAAAAAAAAAAACCGGGGGAACTGAGATGGCAGCCAACAATGTCGTGACTGGTGGTTGATACAATAACACCATCCTGGCAGGTCAGAACACCATGGTGATAGGGCGCAGTCATCGAAGGCTCCAAAGGGTGAGCCTGGAGAAGAAAATCCTCATCGGATGGACCCAGAATACGATTGGTGAGAGGCAGGTAGGGAAAAAGGTATTGTGTGCCATCATTTCCCAAAATGACAAGGTGAACGTCTGGCTGTATGACTATCCACTGCATGTCCAGCACACCCGTGGGTAGTGGGACCTCTTCAAGGATGCCCAATCTGTAAATGTAGAGACATGGGGCCATGCCTGTTGAGAAAGAGTGTAAAGAGATGTCAACAAGTGCAATTAAAAGTGACTGGCCTCCGCATAGGACAACGTCACCATCTTGGGAAGAGAGGACGTGACGGATTTTTACACAACATGATGTAGCCTTTACTTGGAATTAGCGTGGAGTTTTCGTAACCGATTGAATACAATACCTGATGGTTCATTGATAACAAAGATAATGATGAGCACGTGACACGTTCATTTTCATTAGCCTCAATGTCACGATCACCAGCCTGGTCTCCCCAGTCTTTGACGCGACCAAGTCCGGCAACAGAGAGTAGACAGAGTTCGATCGCTAGAGATGACACGGTTCCACATATGTCGCCCAGGCTGCAGGATCAAGGTAGGGTAAACTCTAGTCGCACCTTGAGTAAACAGTTGTCGGTTGCTCCGTGCGCTGAAAACCTAAACTTGGTGTGCATGTCATCTGTGGTCAAGCACAATGTACATCATTTTCCGCATGATTAAGCTTGCTTTGTCGCTTAATCATCCCAGTTGTGTTTCCTCTGCAAGTCTGGAGGATTCGTCAGAACATGCGACAGCTGTCTAAAATTCACAGCGTGTTTCTGCCATGATGACATTCCCGGTTGCCTTCCCCAATGGGTACTGAACGCGCCAACATTCACTTGCCCAGACTGCTGCAAACTGCAGTTGGTACCAATACCCATATGTGCAACCATGGGGAATCGAGTGTGATTGACTATTTTTTGTTTCAAGTATTCCATGCCTTCGCGAATATTGGCATGCAGGAAAACTTGCTTGAACACAGAGCCGTTAATCTTCTACTCTGTGTTCATGAATGAAGGATCGCATTTCGAAGTGGCTGCCACACTTGTTGGAGCCCAACTTGATGGTTACTACCGTACTAAGGTATGTACAATGATTGATTTTCAAAAAGCTAGTGTTGACGCCAACAAGGAATCACACTTGTTAAGAGTGGTGTTGCCCTATCATAATCTGGGTGGTAAGGAGGAGATTGCGTCATTATCAAAGAACCACGGGCTCATAACAGCTTTCTTGAGGTGGGTTCATGCTTTTCGTCATGGATCAGTGAACTTATTGCATCCGAGTAGTAAATTTCCCAACGCGCGCTTCATACTGCAAATCCAAACACATGCAAGCCCTACCGATGGTGGGCTCTTGTACTCCACTAATGGGAGCATAATGTTGGACCAGGTGAGTGCAATAAAAAGATGACAGTAGTGAGCTACTACGCTAAAGCTGCTGCCAATCAGCTTCTGAAACATCTCATCAGCAAGTTTGACCTCGGGCAGTGCAGCAACACCCTGTTATTGTTAAATGCATGTGGGGGTTTCATCAGGCACCACCCTTTTGCTTTCAAGGAATGTGGGTGAGTAAAATGAACACAAGAACAGCTCGTTCATGTTAATGATGATTGGTGACAGACCTCTATATAATCTTCGGACGCTCATGTGTTTGACGGGCGACAGTGTGGATCCCCTCGCCATCGCGACAATGTTGTTCTACAATTTTGTGGACTACCACATGATTGGCAATGACGCCGTCGAAAAGGCTCTGGAGCACTGCACCGAGGGCTCCCTACTTTCGGCGACATCAGTTCATGTTTGGAGCAATGGCACCACATTGACGTTGGAGGGTGCAAAGCTTAGCTTGTGTCCAAATGGAGCCATTGTGATGTGCCCAAGTTGTGTTGAACTGGCAGAGTATCAGAAGAAGAGGCAAAATGGCAGCGCAGTCATCTTTCGGTGCAAGCAACAAGGTCATAAGGGTGCCAGGCATTGGGACGTTCCCCTCCTTCAGGGAGATGTGAGAACAAAAGTCGTGGAAGGAAAATGCAGGTGTATCCTTAAGAGCTCTGAGGCAATCTTTCTATAAGACTATATATTCATATTGTGCTGTGCTACATGTCGTCTAATTTAAATTTTCACCCACCCCTTCAGTTCTGCCACCCAGTTTTGTATTCCGACATAGAGTTCTTCATCCTCATCTTCGAGAGACGTGTTCTGGTCCGGATCAAAGAGTGCTGTGAACGAGCGAATGAGCTATAGGGCATCATCGTGGAGAGATGGGGGACTGACCTTCAGCTCGTGATTTACCCGAGTCAATCAACCCGTTGTTGCAGTGAACGGTATAACCTTCCCCATGGAACCCATACCTTAGTGAGGTTCGATGCTGGGGCTGACTGTGCTTTGCCCATTCCTTCCAGAACCATTCGTTGCCATGGAAGCAGTGAGCGATAGCCTCAGCGATGGCGTGCGGATGGGTGGGGTCAGAGGAAGAAATCTTGGCTTGTTGAAGCCAAAAGGCTTGCACTTGTTGGACCAGGAACTTGAAGTAGACTATGGATACTTGATTCCCTCAGCCGGAGAAGGACTTCAATTGGTAGGATGAGTCCAAGTGGAGCACGATCTCGCAAGCAACGTCACGGCAGCAGATGAACAACTTGCGATGCTTGTCCGAATAGTTGACAATGTCACCTTGGTATCATGGAGCGTAGAGAATGGCTCCCATCTCGGCAATGATGCAGAGGTGAAAGACATCGAGCATGCCGTCAAATGTTGTCATCGCCGGTAAATGGTACATTAAATCTGTTTTTGGTTTGTTTTAGTGAGAACGTATCGGCTGGCAAAGTGTCTTATGCTCTTCTTTGGCCTTGTGGATCCAATCTCCATGAAACATGGTAAGTATGTACCAGATCATGTCAAGAGAAGATGTGATGTGCATTGAAGACATGTCAAAAGTCTTGAGGATTCCCAAAGCCGTCGTTCGCAAGGTGGAGACGCTCATAAAATGACTGCCTCTTATGGCGCATGCAGTGGATGACACAGAGTAGTAGGTGGTACCGGGCTGCAAATAACTGGTAAAAGGTCAAAGAATGCATTTAGAGGATGCAAATGTTATATGCACATTGTGCTTCCTGGGGTGAGGAGTGCTCTTTGAAAGACTTGTTGATCAAACGGTTTGGTGGCCAAGGAGATTTCTTCATCAGCAGTCGATTTCGTGATGAAGAGGAAGAGGTAACCAATTTCAAGATGAATGAAAGTGCCCAAACCTCTGTCCTGATGTCGGTGGACAGCATGAGGCGTAGAGAGGGTTGCCCAATGGTTCCCCACAAGGGGAAATGTTCGGCGATGGCAAAGCGGTCGGTCGACGGTGGCGTGAAATGCTTGAATGTCCATCGCAATCCATGCATCTGGCTGTGGACCATCCGCCGTTGGGGTTTTCAAAATGCTGTATATTCGGCCCAAGTCCTTCAGGCTACCGTCTTGCGTTTCCACTTGATCCAACAAGTCTTCAAGTTTTTTATAGACTGGGGCTTTTTGCAGCTCTGAGGGATCTAGTGATGGGCGTTACCACGTGTCCAAAACCGAGAATAAATAAAAAATACCAATAAACAGGAACGGCTTTGACTCTGACTTGAGAATATTAACCAGGGCAGCTTTTTCAAACTTGGGAGTGACGTAAGTGTTGTCGGTGATAAGGATATGGAACGACTTGAAAGCCCTTTGTAAATTGAAACTGTGGGAGAGGTTAAAGGCCTGCTTGTCGTAAAGCAGGGCAGATCGTTTGGCGGTGGCAGTGACATCGATGAGGTCGCTTCGTTCATACAAATTCTTGAACCAGGTGTTTGCGTTGTCACTCTGTAAACACGTCAGCAATGGCAAGACAACGAAAGTTGGAACCCACATATCCAGCTGATTGATAGTGGTGAGTTCTGTCACTACCAACTATGGGGTAGCTAAAAGATTCGGACGCAAACACGACCTACAGCAGGGGTCAGAATGCGTATGTGGGTAAAGTTTCGCTTACATTATGAGAATCGTTGACACCATCTTCGTCAATCTCAGGCCAGTCATCAAACTCTTTCGTATCGTAATAAATGACCCTGGCCGCAGACTTTGTATCTTGGGCCAAAACGTGGTTCAACTGATCTTCCTCTTTCTTGATCTCGTGGCTCCCCTTGGATGGCGCATCATGCCTGCTCGATGCCAAAAGACGATGAGGGGATGAGGCGGCAGATTGATGAACCGGGGTCGTGTGAGACCCTGGTGCAGGAGGGTTGTGTGGACTAGTGTCGTTTTGGATCATGGTTGAGTGTTCAGGCATTGTTTGATTCAACACCAGAGATCGAGGAGAAGACGAGGCGGCAGATTGACTGGACATTGTGGTCTGGTTCGTTGCGTGCAACATTTGAGATCATGTCGCATGAGGGTTGCTTCGGCTTTGGGTTGCAGTCGACTCTTGCGACGTCCTAGTATTTTTCGTCATGGAGTTATATTTGGATGGATGGATTCTTTTTTGCGCTGTCGTCTTTGCACTGGAGTTGGACGCATGATCCTTGTTTTTCGTGGGGGGAGGAACATCCACCGTTTTCGGTGTAGAGTGCGGTGTCATGGGCGGAGAGGGAGAGGGATCGGACTCTGGAGTTGAACGGGTCTCCTGAGATGGCATCGTTGTCGAACCAGATGACAACTGTGTTGGCGTTGTGGGTGAAGAAAGGGACTCGACTGCGGATGCTGCTTGATCCATGTTCACACCGGGCGTCATGGGTCGGGGAGGGGACTGGACTGGGGAGGCTGCTTGTCCTACGTTCTCCACATTGGGCACCGGGGTAGACTTGTCGACGTCCATGCAGTTGTCTGTCGGTGAGGTGGTTGCATGTGGATGACTCCCAGGCGAATCAGGGATTGGCATAGCAATCGGGTTGGGTGGATCCTGAGCAATGTCATCATCCCAGGCCACCATTGAATCATTGGAGGCCCTCATGACGTCGAGAGGATCCAAATTCCCCAAAGCATTCGTTGCTGGATGGGGCATGTTCTGAGGGTTTGGCAGATCCTGAGAGTCAGGCTGTGATGTGGCTGGCATCATGGAAGCGGCATCACATATGAGAACTATAACACAAAACAGATAGATTCATAAACTGACCCAAAGCAGAGACATATCACTTTCTCTTTTTCGTGGCGGGAGTGACGGTTTGAACGGAGGTGTCCTGGTTATCGTTACTGATATCTTGCGTCGGCAAATGCCTCTTGAGAGGCAAAAGGACATTGGGTGTTGAAGCGTTAATGACTGGCCTTGAATCATTGAAGAATCGACGAAGGGCCACTTGGGCATCGAGATGACCCATCATTACATGGACTATGGCGGTCCATAATGCCTTGTTGAGGACAGAGAATGAATTGTCAATGGAAGCCAAAAAAAACTTTTTGGAGAGTCAGTAGTGAGAGGGTTCCAAGTTTTAATCGGGGACTTACATCAAGGTATTTCTGCAGATCTCTCATGGTAGGGTGATATTTTGTGAATAATACGATGGGAGAAGATGACGCCGACACAATATAAGAAAGCGTAATGTCATTGCTGGACAGTTTTCCACAATGCTCAACAAGTTTTTGAGGTAGGTTGGGTAAATGAGTGGTTCCCTAACTTACGGTGAGTAAGAGTGACGATCTATGAGAACAAGAACGTACCTCACTTATGATATACCCCATTACGGCGCACACTTCATGAAAAGAGGTGAGGAATCGATGGACTTTTTCAGATCGGTGACCAGAATTCGATAGATTTATATTGTGAGCCACAGACTGTATGATTTGTTCCTTTGTGTTGTTGGATGCTGAAGAGAGAATGAGAGTGTTGGATGACGCCAAGGTGGAAAAAGAGCCGGCGACGGATGGTTGAGCCCAGTAAGCCTCAAGAAGCTCTTCCATCTCTAGGATGTCATCAACCCAGTTTGCAATGTGAAGGGGTTCCAGCGCCTATTTGTCAGGTGAGCGAATGGCAGTGACAGGTGCTTAGAAATAAAAGACTTGCGGTGTGGGTCCCGTCCAATGGCAGAGGCAAAGGTGATTGCCTCTTGGGAGTAGTGTTCGCAGGTCCAGTTCACTGGACCGAAAATATGACCGAAACCGAACTGAACCCAACTGCAAAAGACTGGACCACCAGTTGCAGTTGCCCACAGTTGGGGTCAGTCCAGTTGCCAGTTGCCA
>Ga0307507_10011596_pt1 | contig 11080 bp, 11 predicted proteins | sample 7_EM_MG_FD_207223 | JGI IMG/M metagenome (GOLD analysis project Ga0307507, IMG submission 207223) | Populus trichocarpa ectomycorrhiza microbial communities from riparian zone in the Pacific Northwest, United States - 7_EM | ecosystem: Host-associated > Plants > Roots > Unclassified | place... | reverse complement strand
AATATAAATTCTATCTAAATCTAAGGGTATATAGCTCTTAAAGAGAACAAGACGTTGCGTAAAGAAGAGAAAGGAATAACCAGAGAATCTTATAATTAAATAGTTAGGGGTCTTGGTCGATGCGTACACACGTACGCACGCGGACGGACTTTGGTAGAATTCAATTGATCTGGTAGAACTTGGCAGAAGTCGATTAAGGCGTCAAGTTTATCTGTTAAGTATTTTACCAAGATATTCCTACTGTAACTAGGCTAGTCCTGTTACACATTTAGCCTTAATATCATTGCTTTAAACAGTCTACTAATAAAGATAGCTTCCTTTGCTGTCTGTAATAGGGCTAATAACTCGGCTTCTGTGCTTAACGTTATAACTATACCCTGCTTGTTTGCTCTCCAGGCAATTGGTCCCCCAAATAGCTTTATAATATATCCTTACAAGCTCTTTCTGTCAACGGAGTTGTCTACGAATAATGCATCGCTAGCATAGATAAATAATTGCGCTTTACTTCTACCATCTCTTCTATTGTCTTGTCCTTTATCGCGTATTCCTTTATCTCTCCCTCTACCGTTTATTCCTTCCTTATCTCCTCTATAGCAGATTGCTCTGCTCCTTATGCTATATAGGTACTAGATTACTCTATCTGCCGCTTAATAATGCTTTTAACTTAGGTTCTAATTGAACCTTACCAGCCATAATACTGCAAAAGCAATATCTGGACGCGTTATAGTAGCTGCATAAAGTACTAAACCCAATTTTCTCTGATATAGCATCGTAGAAGCTGCTTCTCTTAGTAGGGATATAGGATGGACTAGTAGGTCTATATTAGGGGACGGAAGCGTCGGACGGATCGATCGGTAATTAGTAGGGAGGAGTTCAGATTCTACTATAGGAGTGTCTAGAAGACGCCCTATAAGATCTATCTCATACTAATTAGCTATCTTCTTAATATAGGCTTCTTAGGATAGCCATAGGAGCCTCTAGCTATAATTATATAGCACGTGGATTCCTAGGAACCATTTTAGCTCGCCAAGGGTACTTATCTAGTATTCCTTACTTAGCTCCTTAATTGCTTCTTAAGCTTTCTTCTCATCTATCTTTTAGTAGTAGAAGACAATATTATTAATATAGAAGAAGACAACTATTCCACCTTTTAGCATAATATATGGCTCCTGGGGTACTTCTTTAAAACCTAATTCGTTTAATAAGCTCGTAAAATTCTTTTGCTATAACAGTAGTAATCGTTATAGTCCGTACAGGGCTTTTCTTAAGCGTAGTACTTTGTCTGTCTTTCCTTTATTAAACCCTGGCGGTAGCTTTATATAGACAACCTTATTGAGATCGCAATGGACAAACGCATTAACTGCATCTATCTATGTCGTCTCTAGGTCGAATTTTGCGGTGATCGCTATAAGGGTTTAGAAGGTTATACTAGCTAATATAGTAGCTCTTATAGGTAGGTCTCCTAGGGCCTATTAATTTCCGTAGACTATTAAGCGTGCCTTGCATTTCTGGAGAAATCCATACTTATCCGTCTTGTAGACGAACACCTACATTAAGCTAAGGACCTGCTGTCCCTTTGCGTGCTTCTTATCTATTTCTTAAAACAACCTTATTTAATAATAAGATTAGAGATAAGCTCATTAAGCCTCTTAAAACTAATCTTAAAGAGGATATATATTAAGGTCCCAGATCAACTAAGGTGGCGGAGGTAGGTTCTTCCTATATAATTTAACATCGCGTATTCTACCTAATTTCAGCTTGCTGTCGTTAAGTTAACTATTAAGGTTAAACTTCCTTCCTGCTAAGAAGGCGCCGTAATAGGCTAACATAATTCTTTTAGCAATAAAGTCTTTAAACCTATTATCACTAGCTTTCTTAAACGAGTCTTTAACTAAGTTGTTAGATACCCCCTAAGTGTTAAACACATCTCCTACTTAATAAGCGACGTCTTAATTAGTACCTTATACACCTAACTTTATAGGATACTTGACATAAAAGGTATATAGAGATTCTTCGTCTTCTTTTATTAAAGGTGGTGTATAGTACGTATCTTTGAGAGCTCTTGCAAGCTCGAGATCTGCTAACTTATTAAAGGTTTAAACTAGCTCATTAACATCATCGTCGTCTTCCTCTTAAATTAACAGTTTAAATATTTCTTTATTGTCTTCCAAAAGGACCTTATTCTTGGTTAGGGTATTAGGGAGTTAAATCTTCTCAATTAGCGTGTCTAATTTAGCGTGTAGGTCCTTTAAGATGTCCATTTACTTACCGTTAAAGAACGTCTTTTCATCAAAGATAACGTCCCTAGTAGAGATAATAATACCTTTATATGGGATCCAGATCCTATAGATATTAGTAGAGTTATAGCCAACAAGGTAGCTAATATGGGCTTATAGATCTAGCTTGCTTAGCCTTTTCTTCTTTAGCTAGGCATCCAACGTCATCGCGTACGCCCTACAGCTGTAGGCTTTTAGGTATGCTAGTTACGGCTTTCTTAACCTATTGGCTAGGAAGGTATAGAACCTCTCATATAGCAATTTCCAACCATTGCTTTCCTGTGGCGTTTAATCTCAAAGGTAGACTATATAGTTAACTATCTCATTCTATAGGTCGTGTGGTAGATTAGCAGTAATTCTTATTACTTATGCTCTCTTAATAATCACACCCCCTAAGCGTTCGGCGGTACCGTTCTAAGCTTAAGTATGTGGCGCTAAAGGCTTAAATATAATCCCTTGCATCTGTAGCTATTTAAAGGTTCTCCTTCTCCCTAGCTTATTGTCTAATCTAATAGTATTAACCTTAAGGTTATACCTCAGACAAATCTATTAGATGAAATCTTTAAGTACTTATAGTGTCTCCTTCTCTTTACTATGCGTTGTTATAAAATACGGGAAGGTTCTTCCTAAGAAGGTGTTATAGATAAATATAACTTATATAAATCCAGCATGCGCTTCCTTAAGGTTAGTCCAGTTAATATAGAGGTTAAGACAGGATTTATTAATATTCTATTTTAAGAACCTTCTTAAGACCTAACGCTTAATTTTGGCGAGACTGTAATATTAATATTCCATTATCTTTAGGCCTTAAAGCTTAACTCCTAAGGTATTAAGACCTAGATAATAAAGGCTTATAGGTCCTAGATAACCTAGACGCAGGTGCCATAGATATATATTACCTTTTAAGTCTAGACGAACGTCTCTTAACGATACTCTACACTTCCATTAGCGGCGTAGCAGTCGGCTTATATTAAACGCTAATAGACTTCCTAGTTGGATATATTTAATAGTCTATTATCCGTAACGTTCTTCCATTTAATATAGGATTGTATCGTCCTTTCAAACTAGAAGATTGTTATTTTCTTTATTGTCCTAGTAGTACCCTTACTTTTAAAGTAGACGGAATAACACTAGATTCATATTAAAGTCCATATAGAAGGCAACGTCCTTAAGACGTAGGATTCCCTTGCTCTTGTCTAGTTTTAAGACTTAGACAGTAATATCGCTGTAGCCTAGTATAGGCACTTCTAAGCTGCCAGTGATAATATATTTGTGTCTTAGAGCTTTCCTAAAATTATAAAAACAAGAGAGGTTATTAAAGATATAGAGAGTGGTTCCTAAGTCAAGAATAGTTAATAGCTTTAGTAGATGGAATTAACCGGTGTAATATAATTCTAGGAATATTGCATTAGCTTCTCCCTTAATCTTAACTATCTCCTAGCTCTCGTCCTATTGTTATTAAGCCTTATCTTCTTGTTCTTTAAGTCTGATCTTTATAACTTAGTTAGTGAGATTCTTATTCTTTTCTACCTTCTTTAGTACCCTTTTAATGCGAGCATCTCTAATTGTAACTCCTTCGGGTCTCTTATCTTTAAATAAATACTAATAGTTTTAAAGGGAATGTCCTCGTTTCTCACACGCTAAGCACACAGGTAGTAGCTTCTTATAGGACGTCTCCTCGTCTACTAGTAACCTGGCTCTCTTCAGGCGTCTAGTATATACTAAGGTTCCTTTCCCTAGACCTTTAGTAGTATTAGAGTAATCCATTATGGCTTGCTCTACAAAGTCTGCATTAAAGGTACTCCCTCTTATAGTAGTATTAGCTTTCTTTAAGGGTATTCTAAGTCCTTCTTATAGCTCCTTTGCTACTCTATAGTATTCGGAAGATCTCAACTTCTAAGGGTTATTTAACTCGGTAGTATACTTTATACAGTAGGCGTCGCTGAACGGTTAAATAACTTCTGCCAAATCTTAAAGCCAGATTTTATCGGACATTTAAGGGATCTTATACTTCTCTCCTAGTACTATTACATGTTCCCATTAATCTAACTACTAATTTAATTTTAACAAGTGTTTAAACCCCTTAAGGGCTTCTGTGTATTAGTATTATACCTTCTTCCTAATAAACAATAAGGTAGGTTCTGTGTTCTCCTTTAATTAAAATAGCCATTCTTTAACGGTTAAGGAAGGGTTAAGTAGTAGCTTCTTCTAAATTAATACTATAGACATAATCTAGGTGCGGATCTATTAAAGATAATCTTCCTGTTTTAGGAAATACTTTATATCCTAGTTATAGTATTGTCTACTATTCTTGTACGCTTTCTGTTAATTCGTCAAGAGCTATATATATAAAATTACATTCTCGTTAAAATCTATAACCTTTAGATAAGGTGGTTTTTTAAGTAGACCTTCTTAAGGTGCTTCTATAGCTGGGTTAACGTGGGCCCAAATTTGCTGATCTATAAGGGCTTGAAGTTGCCATGGCCATTATTCCCAGTCTTCTAGCTTATTAAGGATAATCGTTATCGACGAACTCAATATTAGTGGAGTCATTTTAACTAATAGGCAAAGGAGGAATTAAGATGGTATTTTGTTGTTAGGATCGTCCTTATTGTTAGGATTGTCCTTGTCATCAGAATCGTCCTTTTAACGATAAGGTAGAATTTCGTAGAAACTCGTGGAATCTCGTGGAATCTCGTCCTGTAACGATTAAGGTAGGATTTCTGTCAGAGTCTGCGTCTTAACAATAAGGTGTCAGAGTCTAACGATAAGGTAGAATTTCTTCAAATAATTAAATAATAGCTGAATAGCTTCTTAAGTCGGCGGACCGGGCTTATAACTGTCATAAAGTTCGTGTAGATGAGTTCATTGATGAAATGGGTTGATAGATTGATGATCTGGTATCGTGTCTTTTTGACCTTGATCTGACGTGTCTTCAGTGACGTGTCTTCGTGCACGTGACTCGTGCACGTGACCCACGCCTTTAGAGAATACAGATTATCTGACAAGAGGTGCGGCTGCTACGACTTGGGGGTGTCGGGCGCGACGATGAGACAACGAATTGGAATCGGGCAAATCGGGCAACGTAGTCTTCTTCGCCAAATTTGATTTGGTAATTCTGGCCATTAGGAATAGCTTAGGGAGCTATGGAAGTTGAGATAATTTGGCTTAAAGTAGGTGTATATAGGCCCAATTACCCCGCGCGGGACTAACAAAAATCCGAACCGTGTACCAGACCTTCTAACGAAGGTCTTGCCAAAAGCGGTTAGCGTCTTGGCAAGGTAAGCCTTGGCAAGAAGGTCTGGGAACGAGACAAAAAAATCCGCACCAACAGAATCACGTCTGAGCTTGCTGAGGTAACGTCCAACCTAGCCTCCGAATATTTAGCTGATTATTTTAGGAGGTTTAATGTAGAAATCAAAGACGTTTTTTTGAGCCTCTTCCTCTACAATCACCTAGATGATGAATTTCCCTACCTTCTAAAAATGTTAAGATGAGATCGCACAGTACATAATAAGATTGCAGAAGATCAGCAAAACAAAAAATTCAAAAATAACGAAAGACAGAAAAGCCCATGGAGGTGGGATTGCGTGAAAACAGAGGAACAATAGAAGACCGGAATATAAGGATTTGTTTCAGATACATCAAAATCATAACCAAAATACTAATTAGAGTGGATAATAGAAATGTTCCACTTTTACAGTGGTAATGATTTGAGAGCTATGCTGAGGCTAACCAAGACGGTGTAAGTCTGGCTGGGTACCTAAATCACACCTCTTTTGCGAGATACTGGATGTCTAAGGTATGGGCTTGCATGTTCATGCATTTCCGCCTGCAAGCAGTTCGCAGGGTCGAACCCTTTTTACCTTTCTCGTTAAATTTCGCTGCTGTTCAGAACATCATGCTGAGCAGCACTAATAACCAGATTAGATTGTGGTGTTATTGGGGCACCTAAGACTTACCATCAATGAGCGTATTCAAACGCTCGTAACATCAACGCTCTGTGGGTGCTTAATATCACAAGCTTTTAAGAGCTTATTTTGCATTCCACGTTTTGATACGCAGTTTTGATACGCAGTATTCAAAACGGCTTCGCAACCTTCCTACTCTCTGTAGCTCCGGTGATCGGATCCCTGAACTCCTTCCAACTAATGGGATGCATCTGGTTCCCTGCCTCGCTTGTAGCCATGACCACGCCTAGCTCATTTGACGCTGTAGAGAGATAGTAACTCGACTGATCACCAAGCGATATCTACTCAAAATCAGCATCAGCTTATGTAGCCTGAGTAATAACCATAGTCTCAATCTCTTCCTAGATTCTAACTCGGATCAGACGTAAACAAGGGTATGTTCCACTCACCACAACGCCTCGAACAACATCACCCACGCGGAAGCTCTCCGGAATCTTCACCCGGTCTTTCTCTGTAGCTCTGACATCCTCCCGTCGAACCAGCCCTTGGAAACCCTCTCGGCACACATTATCTCCTACGACTAATATCTCAACAGTCGCTTGCCGAGTGCCTAACCGAGTCACCTTCGCCAGCACCACCGCATCCACTTCCGGCAGTACGCTCGTTCCCGCCCCCCCTGCCGCCCAGTTCCCCCCAGACGCAGCGCTGCTTGCATGTCGCACGATTGATAACGTAGGCAGATTTGAGGGGTTGGCGAGAGTGTTGGAGGAAGGAGCTAATGGTGTTGAAGAAGTGGTCGGGCGTTTTGAGGGCGGGGTGGAGGTAACGGGTCCTAGGATTGAGGCGTAGATCTGCGAGTCGAAGATGTGGGTTCCGGGGCCTGGAGCATATTTGGATATCGGACCGAGGAGCTGGCCTGGGAGAGCGAGGGAGGGTAGGGACATTTCGGGTAATTGTATAGGTAAAATCGGGAGCTGGCTTCCTTGGTGATTTTTCGGCACAGAGCCTCGTGTACGAGGTGGGACCGTGCACGAGGTGGCCCTTCCATTCCCTGTCCTTGGTCCAAGCTGCGAGGACTTCGTCCTCAAACAGATGCGTACAATATTTCACAACTATCTTGCTCACCATCTCGTATATCAATCCAAGACTGAATAGATGCTTTCCCCAAGTTTTGTAAACACAGCACTCTTTGTCCGAAAATGTCAAGACACTCCGACACCGCTTCATCAATTGATAATATGGTACGCCATCCTCTTAGTCCACCCCTTACCCTGAAGCTACATCGGCTCCTCCCCAGTTCCCATATATAGGCAATTTCTAACAACGTGTCAATATAGTCCACAGTGAGCGATACTGCCTCCAGCGAACTCACGGCAGTTGTCGATGAGCTGTTAGGCCAGCTGTCTACAAAATTCTCGAGTATATCTAGCGAACTAATTACGAAGAGTAAGCTCCCCTCCGCTCATTTCTGTCTATTTGATTTCTGCTGCTTATATTACCTTCCTGTTTTATATATGGGCTGTGCTCCGAGGTTGAGTCTGCAGCTGACTGGTCAATGCAGTGGACGATATGTCCCGTCGCCTTGACAACCTTGAGGCTACTATTCAAGCCGGAGAGAGCAGCAAGGGTGAGAGTTCGAGTAAATGAGCTCTTCTTAAAGTTTCGGAATGGTTTAAAGGATTTTTGTGCATGATATCAGAAGTTTGGGACTGCAATGATTCAAGCCTTAGATAAGCGACTTCGCTGTCTGACTGTTCGGAGAGATGGCATGCTTGATATACCTAAGTTTAAGGACTTATGGCTACTAACTTATTCAGAGTTTTTTGGGGCAAATGGAGTGTTTATACCCAAGAGGAGTAGGATATACGAATTTTAGATATCCATTCATGAAGCATGAACCTTCTGCGCATTCTATCATCCGACTTGGCTTGAGACCTCACTATGGTTTATCATACATGAGTAACATCCGCACGCTCCAAGAAGAACGCCATCATATATATTTTGTAAACTTACATGAGCTCAAAGACTGTCTAAGCAACCACCTTGTCAGGCTATGGTCCGTGATCCATGATTTCGTAAGAATATCCAACGTTACCTCCCTTCGCACTTGCTTTACATACTACAACTCGCTCTTCTCATCCTTGCCAATAAACCTCCTCAAGATGTTACTCCGACTAGTCAGGTCATCCACCTTTTCCGGCGCCAAGTTACCCTTCTTCAACATACCCTCCAACCTCTTAAGCTCCTTCTCCACATAACCCTTATTGGCATTGACCTTCTCGAACACCTTAACGTAGTACGAAGCGTACTTGTCCTTCAGGCCTTGTGCGGCCTTCTTTGCCTCTTCAAGACCCTCGCCATACGCGCCAGAGAACTTTTGCACAATGGTGTCCAAGGCCTCAATAGTGCCACCAGTAACATCCAACCCACCACCAACAGCGCGATGTGTGCCGGCTTTCTCGTTAAGGAAAGCAATGAAGTCCTTCTCTGTGCGGCCACCTTCGTAGGGCTGGGCCTCAGTAGAACCTTTAGGGAAGTACTTGATAGTGGGGTATGACTTGACGCCTTGGTCTTCCGCGGTGCGCTTAGAGCCAGGAGCTTCAGCATCAACTTTAGCGATCAGGACGGTCGGCTCGGTGCTGAAGTCGTTGGCGAGGGTCTCCCAGATCGGAGCGAGGGATTTGCAGTCTAGTAAATTCGTATTAGCATTGTAATCAACATCATTCCAAGTCCTCTGGGTTGGACAATATATCTATCCGGCTTGGAGGGAAAGGAACTATGAGGCGGTGTAGCGCTTTTACGAGAGAACGGGGGAAATAACTTACGTCCACACCACGGGGCTGTGAATGCCACAAGGACATCCTGGTCCTTTCCAACCTTCTCCTTCCAGCTATTATCATCCAACATAACCACCGAGCTGGGCATTTTGCCCTTGACCTTCGGTTTCAGGCCAGTCTTGTCTGTAATCCATTTGCTCAAGCTTTCAAGATCCCTGCCTCCGCTATAATCTTCCGGTTTGTCGCTCTTGCCATCGAACCACTTTAGAGTTGGGAATCCCTGAACGCCAAACTTCCTCCCTAGTTCCTTGTGGTCATCCGCATCTACTTTACCTACTGTGACTTTGTCGGAAGCGTAGGCGAAATTGGAGGCGAGCTCTTCATAAATAGGCGCGAGGTTCTTGCAGTGTCCACACCAGGGAGCGAAGAACTCGACAAGAGCTGGCTTGCCAGATTTCAGGACGACAGAGTCAAAGTTGGCTGGAATGAGATCGATGACGGAAGAAGATGCGGAGACTGGAGACGGTGTGAGGAGAGCAAGAGCGGGGAGGATGAGGTTGAAGAGCATCGTGAGTGTGTTTGCGGTGTCAGTATGCAATTGAGGTGTTCTCAGAGAGTATACTAAGGAAATTGTTGTGGATTGGAGCTTTAACAGGGAGCAAGGACCTTCAAGCTGTGGTGGCGGGCTGTGGTCTCGATTAATCAGCCCAAAAAGGCAACGTTGCAGTTTCTCTCGGCGGTTAGGCACAACATCATCGATAAATAATCTTTTTGATGAAACTTCCCCTTCTTCAATTCACAATCGGGCGCTTAGCATTATGTAAAGTTTGAGACTATAATGGTTGATGCAAATCACACGCTCAAAGGCAAGCAGACAATTAAGTGAGTTATCATAAGCGGCCTGCATGCCTATTTACTCGTAAACCAGGCCAGATTTAGCGGGGATTACCGTGGAGTTAATATGACTAATAAAGCAGAAGTGATAATGATGTTTCGGGATAGCCCAGGAGCAGGCAAGGATTTGACAGCACCTGTGAAAAGGTACAACGTGGTTAACGGGGTTTTGACCGCTACCCTAGTTATGACGGTTTAGAAAATCAGAACCAGCCGAAATGCTAATTTGGTGGTAAACTAACAAAAGTTCCAAACCGTCATAACTAGGGTAGCGGTCAAAACCCCGTTAACCACGTTATGTAAGGGATATTTTATCCCTTACTTGGGTGCACGCTCACGGGCTGCCCAGGCTAGTCTTCGGCTAGCCCTTGGCACCTCCTTATAAGCTCCTCGGGCCTGCAGCCTTCCCTCCTCATCGGTTCGTCTCTCTCTGTACGAGGCTATTGCCATACTCTTTACCATATCATCCTCTCTTCCATCGACTCTCCTGTGACTCATTCTCGGCTTGCCTGCCCCCTACCGTACACCTGGGCAATATGCCTTACAGTATACCTTCGTTTAATTGTATAGCAACTTGCGGGGTATACAGGGGTAAGGGAGTATTAGTGAACATTGCATTTGTATGGCTTTTACTAGTAAATTAGGTGCCCGGGTAGTGCCTTGGCTACCCTTACCGCCTGCTGGGCCGCCGCTGATCAAAAGATTCGGGCAGTAAAGTTGCTGCCAAGAGTTACTGCCTGGATCCTGGCCGATAATAATGGTATCCCAACTTGCCAAATAATGACCTTTGACTGAGAAATCAACCTTCAAAGACACAACATAGAGACCTGACCCGAACTCCGCTGTAAACTGCAATGCCCCTCAAAATCCCGCCCTAGAATTACAGCGAAATAAAGGGAGAAAACCGCAGAGTATCAGTGTCCGTTCTATAAACCCATTATGTGTAAGCCTAAATCCCAGCCAAGGAACAACAAAACGCCTAGCCCATGGTATTTAAACAGTGATATTTCCAACCATCCGAATATTTCCAATATATAAATGAATAAACAAACGCCAAGCGCACTTTGCAGTGAATATCAGAATTCTAAAACGCTGTACTAAGATTGCAACGGCCAAGAATAGACCGTTTAGAGTTATCCCAAAGTTTCGCATAATATAAAAAAGGAAGGAGGGGGAGAGGGAGGGAGGAGGAAGGAGAGGGAGGGGGAGGGAGGGAGAGGGA
>Ga0307507_10011595_pt1 | contig 11080 bp, 9 predicted proteins | sample 7_EM_MG_FD_207223 | JGI IMG/M metagenome (GOLD analysis project Ga0307507, IMG submission 207223) | Populus trichocarpa ectomycorrhiza microbial communities from riparian zone in the Pacific Northwest, United States - 7_EM | ecosystem: Host-associated > Plants > Roots > Unclassified | place... | reverse complement strand
TGGACCAGGTGGGTGACGCTCGCCGCCACGCTGACCGGCATCGGCTACGCCGACGTGTGGTTCGTCGACGAGCGGGGCGCGCACCACGACGACCACGGCGGCTCGTGGGCGCGGCTGGCCCTGGTCGACGGCGCCCGGGCGGTCCTGTTCGGGTTCGACCGGGAGCACAGCTCCGCCGCGGCGGCCGATCCGCCCCTCGACCTGCTGACCGGCGCGCCCGACTGGCTGCCCTGGGACGATCTGGCCGCGCTGGCCGAGGCCGACCGGCTCGGCTTCGTGACCTGGCACGACCAGGGCCGCTGGTCCCGGGTCCGCTACTCGAGCGGGGCCGGCGACGGGCTGGTCGACACGGTCGGCGCGGTGCTCAGCAGCGAGAACACGTTGCGCGAGCTCGCCGAGATCGTCGAGGAGTGGGGGCAGCACGACCTGCCGACCCCGGCCGAGCGCGACGAGGTGCGGGAGGCGTCCGAACGGCTGCTCGCGGCGGCGGTGCGCGGCGAGGCCGGCGCCGAGGCGTTCGAACGGCTGCTGGGCCGGCTGACCGAGCCGGCGCTCGACCTGCCGGCGGCGCTGTCCGCGGCCGGGCGCGGCGGCATCGCCTCGGGCACCCGGCCGCCGCGGATAGCGCCTGGCGAGCGGCCGCCGATGCGCCGGGTGCGCCGGCTCAGCCAGGGCGAGCACGACCGGCTGGTGTGGGCCGCGATGCACGACGCCGAGGAGCTGCGCCGGCCCGCACCGCCGGCCACCGACGAGCTGGGGTCGCTGGCCGGCTGGATGCGGGAGCGGGCGCCCGGCGGGGACGCGCGCTGCACGGTCCTCGCGTACGCGGATGTGACCAGCATGAGCGTGCAGCCCGGCGAGCACCCGCCGGCCGGCCGGGACGGGTCGTTCCCCGAGCTGAGCGAGCTGGTCCGCCGGCTACGGCAGGCCGAGGCCGACCCGCGTTACGGCCGCTGGCTGTTCCTGCGGGTGGAGACGACGGCGTCCGGCCTCATGATCGAGCGCCGGTACGACTCGTGGCCCGACTGGTGGGCCGACGAGGGCGTCTCCGGCCCGTGGCGTACCAACCTGCAGGAAGAAATGGCGGCCCGGGGCCGCGACTGGCAACCGAGCTGGGTGCGCCTGCTGGATCCGGCGACGGCGTTCAAGCCCGGCTAGCGGCGCAAGATCTCGATTGCCTTGGCCACCCGGCGGGCGCGAGTCTCCGGCGCCTTGGCCGAGTTGATGGCGTCGACGTGCGCACGCTGGTGGGAGTACGAAAGCTTCTGCCATTTCGAAAGCAGGTCCGGCTCGGCCGTCAGCGCGGCCGCCAGGTCGTCCGGCGTCTCGATCACCCGCGGTGCGGTGTCCAGCTCGACGTCGAGGTCGTAGACCTGGCCGCCCTCGACATCCGCCGCGGCCCGGCGCTCGGCGCTGACCCCGAGCCAGTACGAGCCGCCCATCTTGGCGATCGACGACGGGAAACTGAAGCCGTTCAGGGTGACCGTGACCTTGGGACGGCCGCCCCCGCCGAGTGAGGTCACCGCCTCGTCGGGGATCTGGAAGCCGGTGGTGTTGCCGCCGGTGCGCCGCAGCTCCAGGGTGAGTCTCATGATTCCTCCTCGGCGAGGTCGGGGTCTAGGCCGTCTCGATCGGCCCACTCCAACAGCGTGGACAGCGAGAACGCCTGGTCGTCGATGGTCGCGTGCAGGTCGCCCAGCCGGGCGAACCGGTCCGGCACCGTCTTGATCGTGAAGTCGCGCGGGTCGAGCTCCGGGATCTCGGACCAGTCGACCGGGGTGGAGACGGTCGCGGTCGGCACGCCGCGCACCGAGTACGCGCTGGCGATCGTGTGGTCGCGCGCGTTCTGGTTGTAGTCGACGAACAGCTTCGCCGGGTCGCGGTCCTTGCGCCACCAGGTCGTGGTCACGTCGTCCGGCGCGCGCCGCTCGACCTCCCGGGCGAAGGCCAGCGCCGCCCGGCGCACCTCCCCGAACGGCCAGTCCGGCCGGATGCGGACGTAGATGTGCAGGCCGTGGCCGCCGGACGTCTTCGGGTACCCGGTGATGCCCAGGTCGTCGAGCACCTCGTGGGCCACCCCGGCCACCCGGCGTACCCGGTCGAACGGGCAGTCCGGCATCGGGTCGAGGTCGATCCGCCACTCGTCGGGCTGCTCGGTGTTCGCCCGCCGCGAGTTCCATGGGTGGAACTCGACGGTCGACATCTGCACCGCCCAGATCACGTCGGCGAGCTTGGTCACGCACAGCTCGTCGGCGTGCCGGTTGTAGCGCGGGAACTTGACCCGGACCGTCTCGAGCCAGGGCGGCGCGCCGTGCGGCACCCGTTTCTGGTGCACCTTCTCGCCGGCCAGGCCGTCCGGGAAGCGGTGCAGCATGCACGGCCGCTCGCGCAGCGCCCGGACGATGCCGTCGCCGACCGAGAGGTAGTAGTTGACCAGGTCGAGCTTGGTCAGGCCGAGGTCGGGGAAGTAGACCCGCGCCGGGTTGGAGACGCGGACCTGGTAATCACCGACAGGGGTTAAGAGCGCCTCGCTCGATGCCGCCATGGGCCAACCTTAGGCTGTGTATCGCCGGGTCAAGCCCAACGACAAAGAGGATCCGAGCCGTCAGGCTCGGAACCCTAACCCAGCCAGGCGTCCTGGAGATCGACCAACAGGGTGTCCCGGGAGTCGAGCAGATCAAAGAGCGGCCCGGTCCGCGGCAGCTCGTGGGTGATGAAGTAGCGCGCGGCGAGCCGCTTGCCCTCGTAGAAGTCGCCCGATTTGTCCCCCGCGGCGGCCAGTTGCGAGAGCCACAACCAAGCGATCACGAGGTGACCGGCGGCGTCGAGGTAGGCGGTGGCGTTGGCGAGCGCGACGGTCGGGTCGCCGCCGGCCCACAGCTTGGCGGTGGTGCGGGCCAGGCGATCGGCGGCGGCCAGCACCGGCTCGCCAAGATCGACAGGCGCGGCCGCAGCCGTCTCTCGCACGCGCGAGAGCAGCAACGCCAGCCCCGCGCCGTCGCGCATGACGACCTTGCGGCCGAGCAGGTCGAGCGCCTGGATGCCGTCGGTGCCCTCGTGGATCGAGTTGAGCCGGTTGTCCCGGTAGAACTGCTCGACCGGGTACTCCCGGGTGTAGCCGTACCCGCCGTGGATCTGGATGGCGTGATCGTCGGCCAGCCGGCACCACTGCGACGGCCACGCCTTCACGATCGGCGTGAGCACGTCGAGCAGCAGGTCGTTCTCCGCCGACGGCTCGTCCAGCAGCTTCGCCGCGAAGAGCACAAGGGCAAGACCGCCTTCCACGTACGCCTTGGAAGCCAGCAACATCCGCCGCACGTCCGGGTGGTCGACGATCGGCGCCGGTGGCGCCGCCGGGTCCTTGGCCGCCACCGGCCGGCCCTGCCGGCGCTCGCGGGCGTAGTCGAGGGCGTGCAGGTACCCGGTGTAGCCCAGGGCCACCGCGCCGGCGCCCACCCCGATCCGCGCCTCGTTCATCATCAGGAACATGTAGGCGAGGCCCTGGCCCTCCTCGCCGACCAGGTAGCCGGTCGCCTCCTCGAAGGAGAGCACGGCGTTGGTGGTGCCGCGGTAGCCCATCTTGTGGTTGAGCCCGGCCAGCGCCACGCCGTTCCGCTCGCCGACCGCGCCGTCCGGCCCGACCAGGTGCTTGGGCACGATGAACAGCGACAGGCCCTTGACCCCGGGCGGCGCGCCGGCCACCCGGGCGAGCACCAGGTGCACGATCGTCTCGCTCAGCTCATGGTCGCCGCCGGAGATCCACATCTTGCTGCCGGTCACCCGATATTCACGGTTTGGCATCGGTTTTCCGCCGCGGGTTGGCTCAGTGCCGTCACCCGCCGGAACGGCTCGGGTCAGCACGTCGCTCAGCGACGAGCCGGCCTGCGGCTCGGAGAGGCACATCGTGCCGGTGAACCGGCCGGCCAGCATCGGCTTCACGTACGTCTCGACCTGCTCGGGCGTGCCGTGCGTGGCCAGCAGGTGGGCGTTCGCCATGGTCAGCATCGGGTACGACGAGGTGCCGATGTTCGCCGCCTGGAACCACAGGAAGCAGGCCCGGGCCACCACCAGCGGCAGCTGCATGCCGCCGAGCTCCTCGTCCATCGCGGCGGAGATCAGACCGGACTCGTTGAACGCCTTCAGCGCCGCGGCCACCTCGGGGATGATGTGCACCCGCTCGCCGTCGAAGGTCGCTCCTCGAGGTCGTTGCGGCGGTTGTGCGGGGCGAAGTCCCGTTCGGCGATCTGCTCGGAGAGGTCGAGGAACGCGTCGAAGGTCTCCCGCGAGTGCTCCGCGAATCGCTCGCGCGCGGTCAGCGCCTCGACGTCGAGCCACTCGTACAGGAGAAAGTCGAGGTCACGCCGGGAGAGGATCCGGGACACGCGGTCACCGCCGTTCGCGAGTCGGGTGCAGGACCTCCAGTGTGCCGCGCTACGGCTCCGCTCGGTGCCGGCCGGCCCGGCCGGCCGCGGGCAGCGCGAGCGGGGACCGGGCCTTCTTGATCGTGTACATGGCGTGGTCGGCGGCGCGCAGGGCCTCGTCCGGGTCGCAGGAGAGCGGGGCCAGGTGCACGCCGACGCTGGCGCCGATGAGTACCTCGTGGCCGTCGATCAGAAACGGGGACTCGACCGCGGCCCGGATGCGGGCGCCCATCGCGTCGGTGTCGGACGGGGCGTAGATGCCGGGCATGAGCACGACGAACTCGTCGCCGCCGACCCGGGCCAGCACGTCGTTCTCGCGTACGCAGGAGCTCAGCCGATGGGCCACCTGGCGCAACAGTTCGTCGCCGGCCTCGTGGCCGTGGGCGTCGTTGACCGGCTTGAAGCCGTCCAGGTCGACGAAGAGCACCGCCACGGCCTCGTCGCGCAGCGACGCGTCCAGCGCGTCCTGCATCCGGCGCCGGTTGGGCAGCCCGGTGAGCGCGTCGTGCGACGCCTCGTGGGCCAGCCGCTCCTGGAACGCGCGGGTGTCCGAGACGTCCCGGGCGTTGATCACGACGCCGTTCAGCGCCGGGTTGTGCATCTGGTTGGACGCGGTGAACTCGAACCACCGGTACTCGCCGTGCGCCGGGCGGACCCGGCACTGCAGGCGCACCACGGCGTCCCGCTCGCCCAGCAGGTTCGAGAAGTGGTGCAGCATGTACGGCCGGTCGTCCGGGTGCACGATCTCGAAGACGGTGGTGCCGGTCAGCTGGCCGGGCTCGAAGCCGAGCACGGCGGCCGCGCTCGGGCTCGAGTAGGCGATCCGCCCCTGCTCGTTGAGCACCGTCACCAGGTCGGGGGCGTGCTGGAAGAGGGCCTGGAAGCGGGCGTCGTCGCGGCGGCGCTGCAGCACCGTGCGGTAGCCGAGGATCGAGATCGCGGTGATGCCGATCAGGATGATCGCCAGCAGCGTCATGTTCAGCGTCTGGCTCTTCGCGTGCACCGCGCCGTCGAACGACGACTTGGTCTGCACCCGCACGTACGCCCAGCCGCCGGGCAGCTGGCCGACCACCATCGCGATCATCCGGGTTTCGCCGCTGTCGTACTCGACGAACGAGCCGCTACGCGGGGTCTTCGCGATCGCCGCGCGGATCGCCGGGTCGACCTTCTTGCCCACGTTGGCGGCGTCGTCGGTGGCGCCGATCGTGCCGGTCGAGTCGACCACGCTGGTCGTGTGGGTGGCGTCCTTGAGCGTGGCCAGGTACTTCTGCAGCGAGGTGCTGGCCACCGCGTTCAAGCCGATCAGGAGGCCGGCCGGGGAGCCGCTGACCACGATCGGCACGGCCACCGCCTGCAGGTAGACGCCGTCCACGGCCATCACCGAGGAGAAGCCGGGCTGCCCGGCCGCGAGCTGGGTGCGCAGCGGCGTCCAGCCGGCGTCGGTGCTCGGCGGGACCCCGTCGGCCCGGCTGCTGGTCAGCACGTTCCCGCTGAGGTCGGTGATCAGGGCCCCGTACGCGAAGGTCTCGCTTTTCGCCACGAGCGTGGTGAGCACCTGGCGGTCGGCCACGCTGTTCTTGCTCAGCTGCAGCGCGTGGTCGACGGGGACGTCGGCGAGCTCGCTCGCGGTGAGCAGCTGGAGCTGGCGGGTGAGCGAGCCGTTGTTGACGGCCAGCGCCTGCGAGTCGGCGCGGTGCACCGCGTCGGCCGCGCGCAGCGCCGAACGGTTCACCAGGATGCCGATGGCGCCCGCGGCGGCCAGCAACAGCACGCTGACCACCACGGCTATCCAGTTGCGCAGTCGCATGACTCACCCCTTCCTCCGCATGACATCGGCACCGGGACGGAAACCTGAACAGAAATGGCCGCCCTAGGGGTGAACCCCCTTATTCCCCGGTCAAGCTGGGAAATGTCGCGCTTTGCGCGATTTATGGGGCTGCGGCCCGTGCCCATGTGGCAGAAGATGGGGGAGTGACGCCGGAACGTAGTTGCGGCGTCGCAAGGATCGGACCATCCTTCGATCTGGGGGTTCGCCTATGCGCAGGCTGGTGGTGACGGCGCTACCGGACACATCCGCGCCGCGGCGCAGTTGGCTTCCAGCACCGCGGCGCAGTCCCGAGAACGACACGGCCGCCCGGGCCGCCCCGCCCCGCCGCCGGGTGATGCGCTGCGGTCTCAGCGTGACCGGCTTCGGCCTGTCGGCCGTCTTCTACTGCCTCTCCTTCACCCCCTCGCTGCTGCCCCGGCCCTGGCTGCTGCAGGGCGTGGTCGCCGGGCTGACCGCCGCGATGGGGTACGCGGCCGGCACCGCGATCGGCGCGGTCGTGCGCCTCAAGTGGTGGCCCAGCCGGCGCGTCGAGCGGATCGCCTGGGGCCTGCTGTTCGCGCTGGTCCCGCTCCTGATCGTGGTGTTTCTCTGGCTGGGGACCAGGTGGCAGCGCGATTTGCGGGTACGCCTGGGGATGGAACCGCAGCAGGAGTACGACGCGCTGCGCACCGTCGGGGTCAGCCTGCTCACCTTCGGCCTGCTGCTGCTCACCGCCCGGCTGCTGCGGCTCGGCGCGCACGGCATCGCCCGCCTGCTGATCCGCGTGGTCCCCGAGTCGGCCGCGTACTGCGCCGGCTTCGTGGTGATCACCCTGCTCAGCTACGGCGCGTTCGACGGCATCCTGGTCGACAACCTGTACACCACCGCCGACCGGTCGGCCGCGATCACCGACAGCGGCACCGGGCGCGGGGTGACGCAGCCGGCGTCCGCGCTGCGCTCCGGCGGGCCCGGCTCGCTGGTCAGCTGGGATTCGCTGGGCCGGCAGGGCCGCAACTTCGTCACCAGGGCGCCCAGCCAGGAGCAGATCACCGCGTTCACCGGCAAGCCGTCGACCGAGCCGATCCGGCTGTACGCCGGGCTCGAGACGAGCAGCGACGCCCGGCAGCGGGCCGCGCTGCTGGTCCGCGAGATGGACCGGACCGGCGCGTGGGACCGGGCGGTGGTCGCGGTCTTCACCCCGACCGGCACCGGCTGGGTGGACAACGACGTGACCACCTCGCTGGAGTACATGTACGGCGGCAACACCGCGCTGGTGTCGATGCAGTATTCGTACCTGCCGAGCGCGCTCTCCTTCCTGTTCGGCCGCTCCCAGGTCGTCGAGGCCGCGTCCGCGCTGATCACCGCGGTGCACGACCGCTGGGCGGCGATGCCGGTCGACCACCGGCCCAAGCTGCTGATCTTCGGGGAGAGCCTCGGCACGTACGGGACGGAGAAGACCTTCGGCTCGGCGGAAAAGATGGTGGCCGGCGCCGACGGCATCCTGCTCGAGGGCCCGACCTTCGCGAACCCGATCCACGAGCAGCTCACCGAGGACCGCGCGGCCGGCAGCCCGGTCTGGGACCCGTCCTACCCGGCGCTGCCGATCGAGTTCGCGAGCCGGGCGGCCGAGCTGCGCGAGCTGACCGGCCCGCGGCCCAAGGTCGTCTACATGCAGAACTCGTCCGACCCGGTGGTCTGGGTGAGCCCGAGCCTGCTCTGGCACCGGCCGGCCTGGCTGAAGGGTCAGCGCGGGCCGGATGTCACTCCGGCGATGCACTGGTACCCCGGGATCACGTTCTGGCAGACCACGGTCGACCTGATCTTCGCGAACAAGGCGCCGACCGGGCACGGCCACACCTACAAGTCCGGGACGGTCGACGGCTGGGCCGCCGTGGCCGCGCCGCCGGGCTGGGGCGCCGCCGACACCGTACGGCTGCGTGCCTTGCTCGATCGATAGGCGTAGTTTCCGGGAATGATGTTGCACCGAAAGTTGTCGATCGCGATCGCCGGGGTGGCCGTGCTCGCCGCCACCACCGGCTTCACCGGACAGGGGCCGCACTGGCAGCTCTCCGACACCGGCGTGACCACCGTCCGGTTCCGCGGGCTCGCCCCGGTCAGCGGCAAGGTCGCCTGGGTGGCCGGCACCGCCGGGACGATCCTGCGCACCCTCGACGGCGGCCGCAGCTGGTCCTCGGTCGGGCCGGCCGACGCCGCGGCGCTGCAGTTCCGCGACATCGAGGCCTTCGACGCCCGCACCGCGGTGGCGCTCACCATCGGGAACGGCACCGACTCCCGCATCTACACGACGTCGGACGGCGGTCGCAGCTGGACGACGGCGTTCGTCAACCAGGACGCGAACGCGTTCTACGACTGCATGACCTTCCTCGACCGCAGGCACGGGCTCGCGCTCTCCGACCCGGTCGACGGCAAGTTCCGCGTCCTGGCCACCAGCGACGGCGGCCGGTCCTGGGCGGTCCGGCCCACGGCCGGGATGCCGGCGGCGCTCGACGGCGAGTTCGCCTTCGCGGCCAGCGGGACCTGCCTGGTGTCCGCGGGCGGGAAGGCGTTCTTCGCCTCCGGCGGCGGGTCGTCGTCCCGGGTCTTCTCCTCCGCGGACGGCGGTTACCGCTGGTCGGTGACCAGCACGCCGATTCCGAGCGGCCCGAGCGCGGGGATCTACAGCCTGGCGTACCGGGACCCGGCGCACGGTCTGGCGGTGGGCGGGGACTACGCGGTGCCCGATGCGGCGCCGTCCGGGGCCGCCTACCTGCGGCGGCACACCTGGACGGTGGCCCGCACGGTTCCCGGGGAATACCGCTCCGGCGCTGCGTGGGTCGGTCGCGGGCCGGTGGCGCTGGCCGTCGGGCCGACCGGTAGCGACCTGAGCGTCGACGGCGGTAGAAACTGGAAGAGCTTCGACACGGGCAGCTTCGACGCGGTGCTGTGCGCCGGGGACGGGTCCTGCTGGGCCTCCGGCGAGCAGGGCCGGGTGGCGCGGCTGTCCTGGCACTGACCGAATCTAGGCAGGATGGGTGCGGGCATGGATCACGAGCAGCGGTCGAAGATCGCAGACGGCGCCGGCTTTTTCGCCGCCCTCGACCAGAGCGGCGGAAGCACACCCCAAGCCCTTTCCCTGTACGGCGTGGACTCCTTCGCCGACGAGGGCGAGATGTTCGACCTGATGCACGAGTTCCGTGCCCGGATCATCACCTCGCCCTCGTTCGACGGCACGCGCATCCTCGGCGCGATCCTGTTCGAGCAGACGATGGACCGCGACATTTCGGGCATCCCGTCGCCACGGTACCTGTGGGAGCGAAAGAACGTCGTGCCCTTCGTCAAGGTCGACGAGGGCCTGGCCGACGAGTCGGACGGCGTACGCCTGATGAAGCCGTTCACCAAGCTCGACGGGCTGCTCGACCGGGCGGTCTCCCGGCGGGTCTTCGGCACGAAGATGCGCTCGTTCGTGGCGTCGGCGTCCCGCACCGGCATCAACGCCATCGTCGACCAGCAGTTCGCGTACGCGTCGCGGATCCTCGACGCCGGCCTGGTGCCGATTCTCGAGCCCGAGGTCGACATTCACAGCTCCACCAAACTGGACGCCGAGGTCCTCCTCAAACAGGGCATCCTCGACCGCCTCGACGGCTTGCCAACCGGTCAGCAGGTGATGCTGAAGCTCTCCCTCCCCACGGTCGACGACTTCTACGCCGACCTGATCGGACACCCGCGGGTGCTGCGGGTGGTGGCCCTGTCGGGTGGCTACAGCCGGCCGAAGGCAGACGAGTTGCTGGCCCGCAACCACGGGCTGATCGCGAGCTTCTCCCGAGCCCTGGTCCAAGACCTACGCCACAACCAGACCGACGCCGACTTCAACCGAACGCTCGACACCGCCATCACCGCGATCTACGAGGCCTCCATCACCTGAGCCCGATCCGGTTCCGCCTGGAGTGTTCGACGCCTGCGAGCGCATGCCAGCAGCTACCTCACGTCAGCAAGGAGCCGGCGCCGATGTCGTCCACAGCAGGCGAGCTCGTTACCGAGGTGCTGGAGTACGACGGCGGACGTCAGGTCACCGCCTACGTCCCGGCGGCTGCGCCCGAGGCGATCGTCTTTGCCGGAGACGGCCAGTTGATCACGTCGTGGGGACGAGCTCTGGAGGCCGCCGATCTGCCGCCCACGATGATCATCGGCGCACACCGGCTGGAGGATGAGACGCTGCGGCTGCACGAGTACTCACCGGGCCGCAGCACGGACGCGTTCGCGTTCGACCCGCAACGGTTCGCGGCACACGAGAAATTCTTCGTCGACGACGTACGCCGATGGGCGGCGACCCGCCTTGGCGCCAAGCTGCCGGCCGACCGAACCGCGGCGTTCGGCGTCTCCGCCAGTGCCGAACTCGCACTGGCCATGGGGCTTCGTCACCCCGACATCTACGGCGCGGTCTTCGGCGCCTCACCCGGTGCGGGATACCAGCCACCCGCCGTGCTGCCTGGCAGACTCCCGCGCACTTACCTCGTCGCAGGCACCGAAGAACCGTTCTTCCGCACCAACGCGACCCGGTGGGCAAATGCGCTGCGCGATGCGGGCGGAGCCGTTGTCCTGACCGAAAGGGCCGGCTCGCACGGCGGCGCGTTCTGGAAACAAGAGTTTCCGCTGATGGTGGCATGGGCGTTCGGACACTGACCCGGTCGACGCCCGGCACGACCGCGAGTTGGACGTTGTCCCTGTTTTTGGTGGTAGCGCGACCACCGATCTCAGCCCGGCGGTCGCCTCGCGGGCGTAAGCACCGACTGGCTCGCGTGCGGCAGCCGCCGAAGGCGGAGTTCACGCTTCGTGCGGTTGTCGGCCCCGTCCG
>Ga0307507_10011593_pt1 | contig 11081 bp, 7 predicted proteins | sample 7_EM_MG_FD_207223 | JGI IMG/M metagenome (GOLD analysis project Ga0307507, IMG submission 207223) | Populus trichocarpa ectomycorrhiza microbial communities from riparian zone in the Pacific Northwest, United States - 7_EM | ecosystem: Host-associated > Plants > Roots > Unclassified | place... | reverse complement strand
AAGTATTATATGTTTCTTGAAAGAAAAAAAAACTAGTCATAAAATAAATAAAAAATAATAACTAAAAAAATGTTTAAATTGTGAAATGTTTTCATCAAATAACTCATCATTTTTTTTTCATTATATTACACCTATATTATAAAATCAAACTCAATTTCATCAAATAACAAATAAATATAATTTTTTAAAATCACAAACAAACCCTAACAAGTACAAAATTATACCTTTATACCATAAATTTCTCAAGGAAAAAAGATAGGGAAACATAAAAAACAAGTAAATATACAAACAAACTATATATACTACATAAAAATATCAAAAAATTAACATAAAAAAATGAGTTATAATAAAAAATAAATAAATTTACTTACTTGATGTGATGAGTCTTCAAAAGAATAGAGATACTAACACAATGAATGTTAGAGTGACTGAATTTATGATAAAAAAAAAGAAGCTAAATTTGTGATAAAATGGGTTACAACCTATGAAACATTTTTTATTAATTGGTTATTTACCTTGATTATTACTTAACATACCCTGTCAAACCAATGATAATTTAATTTTCATGAGCATATATTAACATCACTTGTATTGTCATGGTAGCCTCGCCTGCTTATTAAAGTGCCATTATCAATAAACAATCATTATTAATCAATAATTAGGTTGAGCTTATTGTATGCTTGCAACCTAAAAATATTACGGGAACAACCGTAAATCAAATTCAAAGTCAAAATTTCATGTTTTCTTCTCGGATATAACAATAAACAAGGAATACTCTAAATAGAAAAGTAATGCCACAAAAGGCACAATTATGGTTTTCATAACAATAACTGATAGAGTATTTGACCTATTTGAATATTTAAATAATAGAGACTTTAAGGAAGATGAATCAATAATTCAAGATTTGATGAATCATTGAAATAAAATAGTAAATAAAATAGAATGCAGACAATAAAAAAAATTAAAAACATAGTGTTTTAAAGTGATTGAATAGACGGTATAAAGTCACTTGCCAAAAAAAAAGTAAATATTTAAAGCAAGATATAATTAACTTGCTCTAATACAATGTAGAAGTTTAGAATATAAAAGAATTTTACAATTTCATAATTTAATTATATATATTTTATTCAACTCATGTAGGAATTATATTGTCATACAACAAAATATATAATGAAATAGAATAGAACAAATTATACAAGATGTTTCATCATCCTCTTTAAGATGACCGAAATAATTTTGTGATTGTCTTGAATTGTTCTCTCCCTTGATTTCTTCCTTTTGTTAATTAGGAAATAGCCAAGAATATTTACTGGATTATTTTCTTAATAATGACAAACCCCATTCTTTCGCTATATGATGAGGAAATTATCGAGGATCTAACTCAGTAATTGAAATCTCATTCTTCGATGGTGGGACAGTCTTAAGGTGGGATTGCGTCATCCTTGAAGTATAGCTGGTCAATGAAGAAGCTGGTTGATATGTTCTTCTGCTAATAAAAAATGCTGGTTTAGAAGGTATTTGTAAAGTAAAAGAAGAGTTGCTTAGCATCAGAACAACTGAAGCCATTGTCGGCCTGTCAGCTACATTTTCTTGAACGCAGAGTAACCCGATGTGGATGCATGTCATCATTGCAGCTGTTGAGTCGTTCCTCAAAATGGGATCTATAAGATCTAAAGCAGTCCCTTCCCTCCAACGTCTCCATGCCTACAAAATTTATCCGAAGTGAATTCACAATATTGAAGGGTAAATCTTTCAATGATGTGTTTGATTTGTAGATAGTTGTACTTACATGGCTCGTAAGGTGCTCTATGTCATCTCCATCGCGGAAACTAGGTTTTTGACCGCTCACAATCTCCAAGACTAGCACTCCAAAACTAAACACATCTGACTTGACCGAGAACTGTCTTTGCCTTGCATACTCTGGAGCAATATAGCCACTGAAATGGTACATTAACAGATCTTAGTTGCAATGGTGCGAATCATAAGCATTCAGTATTCACACCTCTTTCATTATTGCTATAATTAGACTTACAAGGTTCCAGCGATCCTCGATGCAGCATCATGAGTTTGATCAGTTTTCATTAACTTTGCCATTCCAAAATCCGAAATTTTAGCATTCATCTTTCCATCTAACAGAATGTTGCTAGGCTTGAGATCACGATGAATAATCCGGAGCTGAGAATCTTGATGCAGGTATAGAATCCCTCTAGCTATGCCTTCTATGATTTTGTAGCGCTTCTCCCAATCCAGGATGAATCGTTTGTTTGGATCTAAGCGTGCATAAAATGAGAGCTTCAGAAACTTCGGAAAACTTGTCTATAGAATTTGACACTAGTTATAATTCTCTTACAAACATGAATTGATCTTGATAAAAAAAAAATGATGAGGGAAAAAAAAATTATAAGATAATATGGAATTCAGGATTACCATGTATAAATTGATCGAGGCTTGAATTAGGCACAAACTCGTAGATTAGAAGCTTTTCTGTTCCTTCCAAGCAGAACCCCAGTAACCTTACAAGATTCCGGTGATCAAGCTTGGCTAGTAGCCGTACCTCATTCTTAAATTCAACTTCTCCTTGCCCAGAATTACTTGATAATCTCTTTACAGCTATAGCTTGTCCGTCTGCAAGTATACCCTGAAGCATATATCCATTGAGAAAAAGAAACAGAGAAAATTAAGTGCATCAATTTGAAAAATGAATTAACCTTCAAAGTTTTTTTTTTAAAAAAATTAAAAAAACCGATACCGTTTATTTTCTACTAGTTATAATAAAGTACCTTGTAAACAGCACCAAAACCACCTTGTCCAAGCTTATTATCATCAGAGAAGTCGTTTGTTGCAAGTTTGATGGTGGCGAATTTGAATTCCCAGCATTTTGTGATACTAATTTCATCGAAATCTTCACAAAAAGCAAGTTGTTAATGTTTTGTTTCCAAAGTTAGTTTGTAGGATGTTTGGAAGAAAAACAAATTATCTAGTGAATTTGATTCGTATTAATGAACCCAAGCTGTTTATTATGTAAGAACCAATAAGCAATAACTTACTTTCGACCTCTTGCTTTGGCTTCCTAAAATGGAAAACGGTGAGAATGAGGATAACAAGTGCCAAGAAGATAGCTGTAGGGACGATGGTAACAATAACTGTCCGAGAAGCAGTATTCTCCTTCCCTGCCAAGCACGCCATGTTTAAGATAGAAATTACAGAAGCTGAAACTGGAAACCGTAAAACAAGTGAAATAATTTCAGTATAGAAAAAGAAGTTAGCCTACCTTTCCTGATTGTGGTATTGGTTGGTGGAGGAGAACTAATAACAAATGGAGGAGATGATGGAGATGGAGACGGAGATGGTGATGGTGATGGTGATGGAGATGGTGGTGGAGATGTTACTTGAGGAAATAAGTCGTAGTAGGTATAAATCTCCCACCGAAAAACACAGTTTGGTTTCAGGACAAGACCTCCTTGATTCCCGTAGCAACAACTTTTATAGTAATCTACGGATTCTTGTAGGCAAACACTGCAATTACTCGGTGATACATCAGGAGTGCACTGCATAAATACATAAATTTTTTGAGTGGATGGTAGGTCTGCTGTCTCAACTGCTGGCATAAGCCTGGATGAGCCCGTGGAAGCGTTTTTTACCGTTTCTCCCAAACCACTCCAAAATTGTTCAAACTGTCTAAAAGTTGCGTCAAGGATACCCTCATTATAATAAGCGCTAGTAGGAGATGTCTCAAGTGATCCAAAAAAATAACGATTCGCATAGCGTACAATACATGGAAGTGGATTCCCTCCCCATGAAATTGCTTCTTTTTGGTTTGGACATCCCGCCATGAGAGTTTGAATAGCATAATTGACGCAGCTGGAACAATTTTCAGCTGATGGGGAAGCCATACAGAGCACAAGACCATAAACTGTGTCATTGCCTAAACCTATTGTAGTATTATAGAAACCCCCATTGGCTGTGACATTGGAAGCTAGTGAACGGAGAACAAGGTCTCGGTTTTTTGCATAGGTGCTATTAGCTGTAAAGTTTCCTGTGTTATAACAGACTTCAGCACCGGTAAGAGTGATGCTTATGATAATAATAACATGAAAAAGAAGAGAGACGATAGTTTTAGAACCCATTTCATCAGAGGAAATATTAACTTCTGTTCACAAATGGTATTTTATATACAAAGAGGCTATTGGCGACATTGGCATGGCTAATTTGTTAACGAATTTAGGACAAAAAAAGAGGTAGCAATTTCGATGGTGCCATCTATTGGAAAGTACTATCTTGACTTTCCGCGTAAGAATCGATCAAGAAGTTTTGAGGTTAAATCGTGGGATTTTCTTAGAGAAATTCAAGTGATTAATTTTCTTTGTGCCTTTATTATTTATTCATTTACTTGTGGTCCCAATTTTCTTAGAGAAATTCAAGTGATTACTCTTTCTATTTTTTATTTATTTATTTTGTAGTTAGGCTGCATTTTTTTTTTTTTTTTTCATTTTAGTTTTACGGCAAATGTAGACTTTACTTGTGGTTCCCAATTTCTGACTGCTTAATTGCCTTTAGACTGTTTAAAATTCTTCAAAGACTCCGTGTGAAGACATAGACACGTTGGCTGTGACCAAAAAAAAAAAAGTCAATAGACTCAGTCACATACAGCTGTTTTTTTTTCGTCCCATACTAACTACTTGTCTGGTTTGAAGACTTACTGTGTTAGAATTTCAAAACTTTGACGTTGGAATAGCAAAACAATGTCATTAATTAATCTTATAAACAACACGTTAGCATAAATACCCATGCATGGTCGTAGTTAACATTATAAAATTAGTTTTAACTTGTTCGATTTCTAGCGCTTTGTTGGGGGCACCGACTTGAGGTGTCGCTAATCTTCTTGCAAGTTTTTTTTTTTATAATTAGTGAACACTTTTCCATATCATATTTTTTTACAATATCATAACGTACAAAGAAAACCTGAGTTTTCTTAGACGTAAAAAAAGAGAGAGGAGGACATGGATAACACTTTTCCATTGTTATTAATCTGTCATAGCAGCAGTTAAAGATTAAAATCTCTCCACCTCAGTATTTATATAAGTCAAGTATCAAATCGGTTATGCAGCATGACATAGTTTATTGTTATATTTTTTAAACGAAGACTAAGATAGAAAGCAATTTTATATTGTTCTAGGAATAAAACAATAATACATATAGAAGAGATTATGTATTACACTAATAATAATAAATATTGCAACTAATTAAAATAAAAATAATTAACCGACAATATGACCAGGCTGGCCATTGCTTTTTTACCCGCAGGCGTGCGTGAACTGCTCACGCACGCCTGCTACAGAAACATGTAATTAAAATGCAAATGGGAGGGAAAACGCAGCTTACCTGTCGCCGCAATTGAAGATGAAGATGACGGTGATGGAGGGCTGGCCGGCTGATGCTATTTTCTCCTCCTCTGTTTTCCTCTTGTTCTTCCTCTAGTCTTCTTTCTCTCTGCCCTCTTTTTTTACTTTATGGGTTCCTTCCTCTTCTCTGATCTCTCTCTCTCTCTCTCTACTGTGTTTGCACTGTTTTTTTTTGTCCCCTGTGTTTGTTCCTTTTTTTCCCCCTGGTTTCTTGCTTCTCTGTCTGTGTTTTCTATCCTCCTTTGTTCTATGTGTGTTTCCTCCTCCCTGGTCTTCGTTTTTCTTTTTCTCTGTGTTCGCTCCCTGGTTCTCTGGTTTTTTTTACTTGTCCGTCTTCTCCCCTGTGTTATGTCCTCCAGATCGTTCTCTGTTTTTTGTTCTTTTTCGTTCCTCTATCCTCTGGTTTTCTCCCTGTTCTTCCCCTCTGTTTCTTGGAATTTCCTCTGTTCGCGTCTTCCCCCAGCGTTTTCTCTTCTGTCCCCTCGGTTCTATCCCTCACCCCTTGTGGCTTTTCTCTGGCTTATATAAAGCCAGAGAATGCCATGCGTTGGTAAGGCAAATGAAACGGACTCACAAGACCGTTACAGTGATGATGGAGACGCATCGTGGGGCGCGGGGTGGCTTTTCCTCTTCCAGTTTGGTCTGCTTGAGAAGATGAACAGTGTCCATTGAAGCGGCGCCGTTTTGGGATGGAATAGCCATTTTCAATTTGGTCACTGACGTTCTGACATTTTGTAATCAAGCCCCGAGGTAAATTATAATTAAGCCCTTTAATGTTATCTATATTTACACAATGGTCCTTTACTTTAATTTCTTGCAATTTTAACCCGAATCAGCCCGAAACTTTGATATTTCTTCAATTAAACCTCTCATATCATTATTTAAACTAATTTTAAGTTCAATTAAGTCTCATACTTATCAATTTTTCAATTAAGCTCTTGATTTGATTAATTAAACTAATCCAAAGTTTAATTGAGTTTTCAAACTTCCAATTTATATTGTCTTGATTCAAATTTCAATTTACTCTTCATTCATTTCATTTTGTTTTTCTTTTTTCATCATCCTTTTTTTCCATTTTTTCATCATCACTTTTTTCATTTTTTTCATCATTATTTTTTTTATTTTTTTAAATAAAAAAAAGTCAAAAATTGGATTATGACAATAAACAAGCAATCAACTGATTCACTTAGTATCACCATGCGGTCGATTAAGTCAAGTTAAATTCGAGGATTTGATAATTTGAACCTCGTGAATCTTTAATTGATATCAATCTTAAATGCACAAATAATAAAGTGTACGAATTCATTTTAATTGTGCTATCAATATAAGATATAAAGATTTAAATAAGCAGTAAAAATAAACACTTAATTCTAAATCTTCACTTTGAAAATATCTTCTAAATAATAAAAATAATATTTATCTATTGTATTATTTAAAAAAATGGAAAACATTTCAAAATACTAACCTATTAATTATTATTTCAGATTATAGTTTTATAATTACTATTAAATTAATGTTTTATTTGAATTAAATATTCAAGTGATCATTTATAAAATGATTTCAACTCATATAGTGCATATTACTGGCTATATATATATATATATATATATATATATATATATATATATATATATATATATATCAATTTCAATACATATTACCTCATGAAAAATAAAAAGGTTTCGTTATATTTTTTTCTCTTATATAAATGATTCCAATATTATACGTCAAATAAGAAAATAGGTAAATCCATGTCCTTTGATTTGATAAACAATTCGAGGGGCTTAATTTTTAATTGTTAAGCCATGAAAACATGTTCTCTTTGTCTCTAATAACTTTATTTTTTCTATTTAAAAATGGTAACAAAATGCTATCTTTTTTTTATAACAATAATACAGACTATTAAAAATATAGTTATGTATGAATAACATAAATGTTGTCAAAAAATTGATGTACGAAACACACAGTCGTCCACTGGGATCTACTTGTCATTCAGCAATATTAATGATGACCAAAAATGATATGAATCGGAAAATGTACAAAAAAGAATATCATTCTCAATTAAAACATTCAAAGGTCATTAATTAAATTTTATGTTTAATTTTATTAATCTAATTAGAGAAAATAAAAGTAATGATATTCTAAGGTCATTAAAACATTGATACGATGTCAAATATTTATCCCAATCCAAACATTCCAATGATTGACTGAAACCGCAAAACTGGTTTTATATTAAATCTCTGCAGCTAAACCATTATCTAGGATACAACTCAGTAATTGAAACCTCATTTTTGGACAAAGGGATAGCTACAGATTCAGATAGCGAGGACTCAGTCACCCTTGAATTATGCTCCATTGAGGATGACAGATCTGATTGATATGTGCTGCTGTTCATAAAAAATGCAGGCTGAGAAGGTATTTGCAATGTGAGGGAAGAGCTGCTTAGCATGAGAACTACTGAAGCCATTGTCGGCCTTTCAGCTACATTTTCTTGAACGCAGAGTAACCCAATGTGGATGCATCTCAACATTTCTGTTGCTGAGCCACTACACAAAACGGGATCTATCATATCTTGAGCAGTCCCTTCCCTCCAGTTTCTCCATGCCTACAAAATTTATCCAAAGTGAATTCACAATATTGAAGGGCTTGCAGATATCCCTATAAAGCCTTGAATAACGTGTTTGATTTGTGGATTGTTCTATACTTACATGGCTCAAAAGGTGCTCTATGTCATTTCCATTGCGAAAACTATTTTTTTTACCAGTCACAATCTCCAAAACTAGCACGCCGAAACTAAATACGTCTGACTTGACCGAGAAGTGTCCTTGCATTGCATATTCTGGAGCCATATAGCCACTGTTTATCATCAACGAAAAGTTTAATATTATTATATTCGACAATGTTAACAATGTTTAACATCTTTTATATTGTTGGGATTTTTCATTTCTTCTTCTTTGATACAATGCAATATATAAAGGATGAGCTTAATAAATGGTAATTATGCTGTTCATCATGTTCAGATACTTACTAGGTTCCCACGATTCTACTTGTATTGCCTTGAGTTTGATCCACTACGAACAACCTCGCCATGCCAAAATCTGAAATTTTCGGATTCATCTCTTCATCTAACAAAATGTTGCTGGCTTTGAGGTCACGATGAATGATTCGAAGTCGAGAATCCTCGTGAAGGTAAAGGAGCCCTCGAGCAATTCCTCCAATAATCTTGTAACGTCTTTCCCAGTTCAAATGCACACGCTTGATTGGATCTACATTTCAAGGAATCTCATGGCTCAATTTAGTCAAGGGAAAGAGTACGAGAAATATTCATTTGTGCTTCTTATTTCGAAGGAGACTCAATTGCTTATAATACAATTGTAAATTAGCTGGTTCCTAGCCTTACCAAATATGAAGTGATCAAGGCTCGCATTAGGCACAAACTCATAGATAAGAAGCCTTTCAATTCCTTGCAAGCAGAAACCCAGAAGCCTGACTAAATTCCGGTGCTGGAGTCTTGCCACCAATAAGACTTCATTTTTGAATTCCAAATCTCCTTGCCCAGAGTCCTTAGAAAGTCTTTTCACAGCAATCTCTTGTCCGCTAGGAAGTGCTCCCTGAAATCATATCAATCCATTACTCCCTGTATCATCTTGAGCATTGCGATTTAACTATATGTAAGTAGAAGTATATCCTTTACTACCTTGTAAACAGCACCAAATCCACCCTGTCCCAGCTTATTTTTCTCCGAAAAGTCCTCTGTTGCATCTCGAATGGTGCTGAATGCGAATTGCAATGATTCTGCACTTTCTATTTCGTCCCCAGCTTCAAAAGTTGAACAAGTTAGCATGCACGGAAACATAATTGCATTGGAAATTAAGGAAGTAACGTAAATTGTATTTAGTTAGTGTCACGGGATAAAAAAAATAGATTAAAAAATAAAATAAAAAATGTATTTATTTTTAAAATAAAAAAATAAGAGCCCCTCTCATCGTCTATTTCAATACAATTCAACAACCAAATACTATCTTCAGGCAACCAAATTATTACTTACTTTCAATCCTTTCCTTTTCCCTTTGCTTTCGTGTTCTTATGAATAGGCACATGCAGATGACGAGTATCACAGCACCGACAGCTGGGACAACAGTAATGACAATGATCCGAACTGTGTTGCTCTTCTTTCCTGCATAAACCAACGTGGCCCTAAAATGTTGAAGAACTTGAGTCTAGACTTGTGTGTTCTGAATGTGGACAGTCCCAATGATTGAGGCCTTATGACCCAAAGCAAAGTTGTCCCCATGACTCGCAAAAGCTTAACAATCAGCTAATTTTTATTTCTTTTAAAAGAATATATTCAAATCCTATCATGTTCCATAATCTAAACCACAAAAACTAATAAACAGATTTTTAAGGCTAAATTACAATAACTCCTATTATAAAATTATAGAAAACATTTAAAATTTTGAATATATGACAAAACACCTCGACTATATCCAAAATATCTTTAATTGCTGTTATAAAAAATAGTTAAATAAAAAAAATTCCAAAAGTAGATAAAAATATAAAAATAAGAAATAAGAAATGGCTGAAATTAATATTATTGCTGATGTACTAATAAAATAACCAAGTCCCATTTTTTATATTCTTTCTCTAATTTGTTTAATTTTTTAATTTAAATATCTTTTCAAATGCATTTTGGATAAAGTTTCTGTAATATGTTTTTATATATGAAAAATGCTTTTTTCTTGATGATCTCTATAATTTTATAATATCTCAAGAAGGTTATTGTAATTTACTCTACTGTTAATATTAATTAATTAAACATGGTACAAGCACTCCTACTTTTCTTTTTTCTTTTTTTCCCATACCTAATTAAAATTGAATGATTTAAGGATCATTAAACTATAAAATTACTAAATCAAAACATCAAAATCAAAGTGCAGGAGGGAGTTAATAACAATCCAAGGCCTACCTTGTGCTGGTGCCGGAAGAGATGTAGGTGATGATATTTGTGGTGGTGGAGGTGATGGTAATATCTCAAGTGTACCATTAAAAAACTTTCCAATCTCCCACCTCAAATTGCAGCTTGGTCTTATGAGTTTAGCTCCAATCTTCCCTTTTACGTTCCCATCACAACAGTTTGTAATCATCCGAAAAAGGTCAAGCAGGCAACTGGAGCACTGCCCCTCAGACAAGTCAGGCGTGCATTGAACAATAGCATATACTGTTTCAACTCCAGCACTTTGGTTTCCAGTTGCGAACTTCTTTAAAGAGTTCCCTGATGCAGCTTTGGCTCGAAGTCTGGCAAATAATGTTTGTAGTGCCTGATTAAATAGAGTTACATCCAAAACATTCTTTCCATTCGCCTGGTAGATAGATGGTTTTTCATCCACAACACCGAATATAGATGTGTTTGAGTATCGTATCATACAGAGTGCGTAAACTCCAAATGCCCCCATCTTGTTAGGACAAACCTCTAAGATCTTATGAGTAGAGTCATTAACGCAACTTCGACAAACATCAACGGCAACGTCTCCTCTGCATAGTGCAATTGCATTTACTCGGTCAGGAAATTCGCCAACGGATAGATTGTAAAATCCGTAGTCAATTTGAGTGTCGGATGCTAGGGAGGACAGAAGGCTGTTGAGGTTTCTTTGGTACGTGCTATTAGTTGTGTAGTTGCCG
>Ga0307507_10011592_pt1 | contig 11082 bp, 4 predicted proteins | sample 7_EM_MG_FD_207223 | JGI IMG/M metagenome (GOLD analysis project Ga0307507, IMG submission 207223) | Populus trichocarpa ectomycorrhiza microbial communities from riparian zone in the Pacific Northwest, United States - 7_EM | ecosystem: Host-associated > Plants > Roots > Unclassified | place... | reverse complement strand
CTTTTAGAACAAAAGTGTCAATTCTAATATTGGTAAAAAAATCTACTTATATGCGAAAAAAGTGTAATTTAGTAATCACAGAAATTGTCAGTGAAATCATGCTTATGGTAATTATATGGCACAATTGTATCCATCTGCTTCTCAAAAGATCTACATAAATTAAAAAACAAGATTTTATTTATCCAAAAGCATGATTACCATAAGCAGCCCAGCAGATCAACTGATCTGACAACTAGAAGCTTGGCCCAACCCAGGTTTTACTTCAATCAGCCTCCTTTTTTTAACCAAAAGGATGCTGTTTCGGATTTTCAGGGTTTTTTCCCCCCTAAATGCCACCATTTCGGTTTAAAATCTGAAAGAGACTCGGAATAGTGGTGTCGACATATCAGGATGGTCATCAAGGCCTGTAAAAGCCAATTACGATGGGGACCTTTTGCACTGAAATTATCTTAGTCGCTTTCTCAACACCTTCACAAGGAGAAAAACAAAAACAAAAAACTCCTAAATCAACAACCAAAACATGTGAAAGATATAGTAAAAAATGTTCCAACCCTAATTGATGATGTAATGATTAAGCTTGGAAACACTTCGGACGCTCTAATTCTATATAAATAATGTTTGGTAGTATGGTAAGTGATTTGTGTTTAAAAATATATTAAAATAATATTTTTTATTTTTTAAAATTTATTTTTAATATCAATATATTAAAACAATTAAAAATAATAATACTACCACAAGAACTATAGTCCTATGAAGACAATCGTCTTCATAAGTTTACTATAAAAAATATATGTATACCCATCTTCATACAACACAATTGTAGTTGTTTTCTTGAGTTAAATATCAATTGTAATGTCACAACCTGTATAAATGTTAATACTTCAATTCAGAAAACTTTAATTTCTAGAATTGAATTTAATCCTGAGAGATATAACTCAACTGGTTAAGTTCTAAGTTTGTTCTTTAGAGATCACCAGTTTGAATTTCACAAACCTCAGGGCTACTGGAAGCTTACATGATCGTTAATTTCAGGGCCTGTGGGATTGGTCGAGGTGCACGCAAGCTGGCCCGGACACCCACGTTAATAAAAAAAAAGAATCCTAGAATTCAATCCATTAATCTTTACATAAACATGGCAGACGAAAATAAAATCCACTTCACTTCTAATTCACACACATACACATTAGAAACCAACTTCATTTTCTAATTCATATCCACATAAATTATCATTCATAACTGAATTAAAAGTCAATTTTCATCCAATTTCATAACCACAAGCTCTATGTCCAGCCATTATCCATATTAAGTCCTATGAGCCAAGCCCAAAAGGAGCCTAACAGTAACTCAAGACAACCAAAACAATGAAAGGTGTTTCAATGATGGGAAAATGTGATTATGTGTTCAAGCAATTTATAATAAAAATGATACAATTTCTGAAAAGTTAAGAAATTAAGTTTGATAAAAATATGACATAATAAAAACATGTTTAAAAAAATCAGTATTATTAAAATAAAAAACCCTCACCCAATAAATATCATTTTACAAACAAAAAATATAAAAAAAACACCACGATATCAGTTATACCCTAATAAGTCAAATTTATTCTTTATCCCAGCAAAAAAAAAAATATTTGCATCATATAAAATACAAGTTTATTTCATAAATTCATAGCTTCAAGAGCACTTTAATCATTAAATTAAATATAATGACAAATCTATAAATAATCATAAATCTTTTGTTGACTTTTTTTTTTAAAAAAAAGTAAAGTGCAGTGTTAGCTCAAGATTTAACAATGCAATGCTAAACACCTCCGCTGGTAAGAAAGTATAAAATAACAAAGCCTTTGATATACATGTTGGTTCACCTCCACCAAAATCTCATACAACTTTCTGATTAATTGATGAAATCATATGCCCGCGGACCTCCTATAATTTATCAAACACATCCGTCAACGCTATTCATCCTCAGAATTACACCAATATCTTCATTCCATCTGAAATTAATTAAGATACCATCTCAAACTGATATTAGAATCCGAAGAAACAAGCAAAACATGTAATTCTCTTCACAATTCAAAAGGGAAGTTGATCAGGAACAAAGTTTCAAGCCTTTCCAATGAACTCTACATCGAATAACAGGACTGAATCTGGAGGAATGATGCAAGAACCTGCATTAGTTATGTAACTATGAGAATTCTCTTTTTCAACAGCCCAAATACCATCATAAAAACAAGTTCTGTCGGTTAAAAAACACAGTGAATGCTATTTATATATTTATATATAACAAGTGCAAAATTATATTTAGTTGTGAAGTATCTGTGAACCAAGGGGATGCTTAATCACCTCCTTTGCATCCAGCCCCTCTCATGCCATATGCCAGTTCTGGAGGGAGCTTCAGTTTACGTTTTCCACCTAAAATCCATCAAAGATAACATGGTTGATGTCAGATATTCAAAATACAACCAAGAAGCTACTGTTTTTATATATTTTCTCGTACCAGCTAGCATAGGAGGAATTCCATCACCACCTAGAATACCTTGGTCCCAGCCTTTGATGACCTATTGGGTTCATTTAAAGGAGCTGTGAGTTGTTTAGAAATTAATCATCCAAAACCAAAACCAGCAACACTGCTCCGCGGTCTGTAACCGTAACATAATGCAAACCAATATATGAGAAATTCCTGCCATTCCGACCAGTTTTATATATGATTTACCTTACACTCTTTTACCAACAACGATGCAATCAATTGACTGCAGTTCTTATCCTTGAAAATGAGAAATTTCCAAAAAAGCTTCCAGTTTGAATTAACAAATCAAGCTAAAGTACTAAAGGGAAAATCTTAAGAGCGGTGACCACTTAATTTAGGAAATTAAATTGATATTCCAAGACATTAGACATGTAATGTATTTACTATTTAGATTAATCCCAGATTTAGACTTTTATATTCCAGGAATATCAAATTGATTCATCATTTAATCCTTTCCCCCACAACCACAGCAAAAAGTTTCAAGAAGAAGAGATTATATAGACATTCGCATACCTCACCAACCCCAACTCGAAACGTGAGAGGCTTTCCACGATTGTAGCTGCTATCGAAAATCTTTCCACTCTCCAATTTCCCGACATAATGTGCCTGTTCATTTGTTCATCCACATAATAAGTACCCGGGTAAGCATATAAAAAGGGCAAATCTCCAACATATCTCGTTCTTTAATGTTACTCAATGACCATGTTAAAACTGGCTGTTACAGATCAAATTTTGAAATTGGCAAATGGTGCCAGCTCACAAAACCTTATGGACACAACGATTTTGATTTTCTACTTTTCTTTTAAACTGGCTGAAAAAAAGAAGATAATTACCTTAATGAGCTGTCCCTTGACAGCCTCAAGGCCAGTGCCCACAATTTTGTCACAGAAGGCAAGACCCGAAGGAGCAACTGTTAGCTCACATGGAGCTTCTTCAGCTGTTGCAGTGAGCTGTTGTTGCAAGAGAACATCAAGAAAGCCTGCGCAGAAGCCAAGACCAATTGCTTCTCTTCTCTTGAAAAAAGTCTGGCTTTCTTTCGGCTGCAGCTGTCGAGAAAAGTTTTCTTGGCTGTGGCTCGAGAATTTGATACTCGATACTTTTGTTGTGTCAAGATTCTTAGCGGGCAATGTTGTATTGGGTGCGCTGAGGTTTCTGGGAGTGTAATTCCCAACCGAAAATGCCAATGAGTTCATGTCCACTGCCAGAAATTTGAAAGAGATAAACTTGTTGAAATAGCAGTGGTACTGGTAAAAAGAATGCTATCAAGATTCAAGCATTATCCAATCTTCGATCAGAAAAATACATGGCCCTACTTTTCACCGACTCTGAAGCCCTGTTAGAGCCCAATTATGTGTGTGGCTGGACACCGACTCTGAAGCCCTGTTAGAGCACAACTTAGCCTCTATAATTATTGAGTTCACTCAGCAAATTCATGTTTCACAACTTCACTTGTGTAAAGTCTTAATTCCAATTGATTTTGATATTTATTTGAAAATGAAATTTAATTGTAATCAATACCAAAAATTAATAAGTCGGTAGTTGTAAAGGGTTTTCAATCTTCAAGATCTCGATGCTTTTTTTAGCGTGGAAATACAATTTCAGATTTTCAATCAGTGACAAATATTCGAAACAGGGGAACCCGCCTCTAATAGCCTCAGCCTTTTGAGTGGAAGATCATGGGAGTGTTACCCGCTGATGACTAAAACCAGTTAGCTGGGCAGTAAAAAATAAACCTATATCCCAAATACATTGAAGACATGGGTGCACCTACAACAATACGAAATTCAACGATGAATATAGAAGTATACAATTAATACGATTTGAAAAGCAATTTTTAACAAAAATAAAAAATCATGTCTTGATAATTTTTATGTTCTTGTATAAAAAAATAAAAGAATAATTAATTTAAGAAAACTATATAAAAATTACACAATACAGAAATAACAATAATTATTCTAATTAAATATTCATGTGCATTTTTTAAAAAAAAAAATTGTTTATTAGGTTCATATATAATTATCCATAAAGTAATTTCTAGTATTACCATAAAAAGCTCTAATCTTACTTACAAATATGGCATGTAAGATAAATTTTTAAATATCATTGTAATTATTTATTTTAAAATAGTAATAAATAAAAAAATTTGAAAAAGATGAAGGGTCAACAGAATAAAGCACGTGCACAACTGAGCATGGAAAGACCTCCGAGACACACATGTTTTTTCAAAAAAACAAAAGGTATGGATGATGTTGTTCATCTAGACAAACGATGTGTTGTGTGCTGTAATACTTTCCGGGCATTTTTAATGACTAGAAATTAGAATATGAGTTTTTGAATCTTTAAAATTCATATTTTGACTAGTTTTCATCTAAAACCATAAAGGAGCCTCCACAATCCTATTTCCAAAAAATCATATTTTTATTAGCTAAAAACTTAAAATCAAATCAAAATAATTTTTTTTGATATTGTTTTACTTTCTTGGCATGATTAAAAGATCAAACCATTTTCATTGAACTCCCTTCTTCAAGATAAATTCATTAACATCATGATCATCGATGTTTTTTTTTTTTTTTTTTTTGCCAAAATGGGATTGACTATAAGTTTTATCTCTTATCTCCTTTTTGGTGACTATCTCTTACCTCCCTTAATTATCAGAGATGATAATATAAGAGAAATTAAGTTTGATGATTGAAGTATAAAATCTTTGAAAATAACAAGGACCAAAGTGTAACAATACAAACCATTTTAACAATACAAAAAAGTGATCCTTTTTTCTTTAATTTTGATCTTTTACTTTTCAATTATTTTAACTATAAACTAGCTATAATTATTTTTCGTAACAACTATCCATAATGTAATGCAAGAATAATCCTTGTCATAATATAAATGCGAGCACAACAAAACACATCCCAAAATGTATAAACTATGGCAACATAATTTACGAGGACATAAAAAAATAAAATAAAATGTAATGACCGAAGGGTGTGTGTGTATATATATATATATAGAACTTAAATTTTTTTAAAAAAAAACTTAATTACGAGGACATAATTTTTAGCTTTATTTCCGCGTTATATGTTACTTTTATATTTAAATTAAAATTTTGATTATTTTTATCATGTAAAAGTTGGTTTAAGGTATATTTAAGAGAGTTATAATCCTATTTTGAGGATAAATTATTAAAAAAAATTATTTAACAATGAAATTATAAATTAAAGTATTTTCGTGATACATTCTTCTAAAACTTCCATCTTTTTTTTTATTATTTTTATTTTTATTGTGGCACTTACCAAACATCTGGACCACACATCTATAATGCATCAACTCGCTCACGGTCAACCACCACTCGTTGAAGAAACAAAACTAAGAGGTGAACATTGGCAATGCCTATATATCAAATATACATGTACGCATTCACGTGATAGCTGAAAGGCTATTATAACTTTTTAAATAAAAAAATAAAAAATTGTAATAATATTCAACATGAAAAATAAAATAAAAAATATCTTATTTAAATAAACAAACCTAATAATATCGAATATAAAAATAAGAACAGTAAAACTAAAAAAAAAAAAATACTACTAAATAAAAAAAATAAAATTCTTAATTAAATAAAAAAATAAAAAAAACCTAAAAAATATTTATTTTTTTAAAACATTATTACATCAGTCTTTTCTGATATTGAAATGTACTCAACATCGGTTCCAACCTCAATAAAAAAAACCATCATTTCCACTATGAACACCTCCAATGTAACTTTCCTAGGACATAGCCTTCTTAATTAGAAATTGTCCTTTACTATGAACACAAAACCTCCAAACTAGAAAATCATCCTTCACCGGGACCAATCGACACATAAAAAAATAAAAGATAATAGGGTTTTTTCTAAATCAAGCCTTTAAAAATTAAAAACACTGTAACTATAATGAGACACCTAAAATATTTCTTTTTCTTTTTTTTCATTCTAGTCTCCTTATTAAAAAGCTATTACAATTATTTATATAGAAAATAAAAACACTAGTAATACTAAATAGAAAAAATAAAATAAAAAAACTATTATTTCAAAAAAAAACTAAAAAAACCTAATAGCACTGAATAAAGATTAAAAATAACTAAAAAAAACATTTATTTTTTCAAAACGTTACTGCATCACCTATATATATATATATATATATATATATATATATATATATATATATATATATATATATATAACATGGTCAATGCATTTTGACAATTAAAATCTATGAAAGCCGAGAATTATAAATATATGGGGTAAAAAGTGCCCAGGATCTCATAAATTATTGATCAAAATAGAAATATTTTCTGAATAAATTTGATGCAACTAGCCTGTCCCTTGATAAAGTCAAAGGATAATTGATTAGGTTTTGGTATTGCGGTAACTGTTGTGTTTGTGATTTAAAAAAAGTTGTTTTTATAAAAAGTACTTTTAGTTGAGTTTGGTTTGAAAAAATAAGTGTTTGGTTAAAACTGTGGTTGAAATTGAGGTTGAAGAAAAAATAGTTTAATGTATTTGGTTAATAATGTTTTTAAAATTGAAGTTATAAAATAATTTTAAAAAATATATATTAATATTGATGATTTTTAATTTAAATATTGTGGATTTAAATATTGCTATTACATCATTAAATAAATCATATTTTATATAAAATATGTTTTATTATTCCATGAAACCATCTACAATTTTATTACATATGAAATACATCCGACAAGAACTACAGTTTCTATAATTTTTTTAGCATGTAATAAAATTAGATAAAATATTATCGGGTATAAAATTCACTCTAAACTAGGTTTTGTTTTTTTTTTAAAAAAAATATTAAAAAAATTAACACACTAAAAAATAAAATAAAAAAGGTTCACACAGTGCATGTGAACAGTTCAAGAGAATTGCATTGTTCACTTATTTTAAGTGAACAAAGCAATTCTCTTTCACTGTTCATGTTAATTGCACTGTTCTAATGAACAGTGTAAGAAAAGCAAGAAATTGTTGTTTTTTTTAACTGCGTTTTCAATACAAAAAACCAAGTGGAATCCATGAATAATATATTGCTTTTTTCTTTAATCAAATAACTGCAAACTGCATTTTAATTAAAATGCAGCCGTGTAGCAAAACGTATTCTATATCCTTCTATAAAGTAAAACTAAATTTCCAAACACTTGTATCTTAATTTCTGGTCAAGTCGTCAAAGCGGGATCGCTCCGACGTGTCTAAGATTTACTTTAGTGGGTGTCGTCACCCTAATTATAGAAGGTCTCAAGAACATCTACGAGATTTTAGTGGGTGTCGTTCTACTATGGATTCAATTCCTAAGAACCTGAAACTAGCAGTTTTTCCTGGACATTTTCCTGAAACTAAGATGAATGCCTGACTTTCTTCTTGATTTTAAACAACTTATGTTGAAAGAACTGAAGCTTCTATTGAAAATTAATATTGAATTATGTAATTAGATCCTTGTTTAAAAAACAATATTAGATGTTTATTGAATGAAAAAAAACGGTTTTACGCAATTCTTCTTCTCCTTCTGATTATGACTCTTGGTTTTTACTTTCTATATTTTTATATGCAGTTTGGTCTCATGGGTTTTTATTAAACAAATTAACCTTAAATCTGCAGAAATTTTACCTTTCACCCTAAGATTACGTTTCAAAATATGTTTTATAAAAAAATAATTTTGATGTATTTTAAAAAAAACTTTAAAAAATAATTATTATCCTGTTTTCAAACACTTCATTCATTGAATACATGCAGTTGTGTTCTCAATAATAGTATATTATACAATTTCTGCCAGAAAAAAAACATTTAGACACGATTTGGATATGCTACAACACTCCGTGACCCGTACGAATGACAAATGACATTCATACTCTCGTTGAAAGGAGAAGTTAACATGGAGATAGATATGAAGTTACTCATTGAAAATGACACCGATCTCATAATTAAAAATTAAAAAGATTAATTTTGAAGGGTGTAATTTAATTCATTATGTTCTGAGTTTGCTTCATAGAGATCACCAGTTTGAATTTCACAGACTTCAAAGCTACTAGAAGCTTACATAGTCATTAACTTCAAGGTCCGTAAAATTAATCAAGATACGCGTAAACTAGTCTTATTAATGAAATAAATAAATTAAAGAAGGTTTCAAGAACATCACCGACAGTACTAACTTTAGTATATAGCAAGTATTAATTTTAGCTAACTAAAGATGTTGTGTGAGAAAAGAAACAATACGTACGGACGGACGAAATTAAATGAAGGAGGGAGATAGAGATGGAGATTTATGGTAATATATTAGTGTGGGGGGTGAGGGGACTAATACTATATGAGGAGTTATTACACATTGATAACTTGACGAGTGGGGATACTCAAGTTTGTTTGGCTTTTGATTATTAAAAACCTAACAGAGATAACGATGGAGTTGTCGGTAAAACTCTAATCTAAAGATAGAATTTCTCATAATGGAACGGTGGCCCAGACCGTCCATAAATAATCATCTAGAAGTTTAACCATCAAATTAAAGGCAAGACCCACTCCCCCCACATTCGCAAAAAAGAGCCTGATTGACTGCCCCAAAACCGAGGTGATTAAGGTCAAGGTTTTCATCAAGTGGTCACAGACCGTAACTATGCTTACTGTTGCTGGACTAACTTCAGGATGACCTATGGTCCAGCCTCTCGAGTCCAGTTACGGTGATGGTATGGTATTTCAAGCTATCTTTTGGGCATCAGAATAAAATCTTCTCATGTAACCATTTCAATCTTTATATTATGAGTTTGTTGTGATTTAGAGTGATTGGTTATTTTAATTTACTTTATATAAGGTTATCACGATATTAAATAAATATATATTTTTTTATGATTGATACTTGATTTTATAAACATTTATTTTTATCATAAAATTAAAACAAAATAACTTCAAAAAACACAAAAGTTATTAAAATTATTGAAATCCTTGATCTAGGTCACATGGTGATCAAATTTATTCAATATGACATCGTCTTAATATTTTTTAAAAAATTATTATCTTAAAGTTTTTTTAAAGCTATACCATATTTTTACTTGTCATTAAAGTTGTCTTTGGACCTATTAAATTGATTGATTGATTGACTTTGAGTCAGTTCCCATACGGTTTAGTTGAAAATTCGAGCTAGGCATGAAGCCAAGTTAACAGGTTTCAAGATCGAACTATTTTTTTTTATTTAATAATATTGCCCAAAAAATTCCAAATTCTTAATATTTTTTTTCTAAGTTTTTTCCTTAATATTAAGCCAAGTTAACAGGTTAATTGTATCGAACAAACCAAGCTAATTCATGCTGTTGCTCATTCAAAGTTTTTTTTTAAAACATACTCTAGCTAGGTTTGAATATTTCCATATATTTGTGTGTGTCTACTTGAGCTTTGAGCTAGGTATGTAGTTGTGATTATTGTCACTTGAGCTTTGAGTGATTTGCCGACTGATCAACAAATATTACAAGAAAGGGTTTAACAATTTGATCACTGTTTTATTACAGGAGGCTGCTTAAACTAAAAAACGCACAAGTATAGTTCTTAATTAGGGGTCTAATTATATATGGAGTGCTGTATTTCAATAGCGACTTGCCTTACAGAATGATCAATCAAGACGAGGGACGAATTCCGAGTCATGCCTTGACTTTCAACTCCCAAAAGAGAAAAAGAAGCCTGGTCGATTCTATGTATATATATGGTAAGATCCAGCTGCTTTAATTAAGTGCAATTATATATTAATTAGAGGGAAACCAAATTAACAACATTTTGTAAATGAAACCCAAAAGGTTGAAAGGACAGGTTTTTCTCCTATATAAAGTCTGTGTGCTAGATTTTGTGTGACCTCGATCGTTGCTGCCTTGCTTTAGCACGTGATTTTCTCCCCTGAAAAGAATAAAGGGTGACAGAAAAAACAAGGAAAGCGAAGGGTGAAAATGATGAGGCAGACATATCCAATCATAATGATCTTCGTTGACATCAAGAAATTGGCACATCCAATCAGCTGTTTGAGTGAAGAAAGGATATCATAAGCCTACTAGATATATTTGTATAAATTAATTCTACGTACACATGTACGAGCATGTGTGTATGCAGTATGTACAGATATGGTATGTGCAGTGCTATACTTTGAAAAGGAAAAGGGGGAGACAGCACTCGGAGTGGAGGGCTTTTTCATGTTGAATTTTGATGCAAGAAATGATGTGCTTATCTTGAAATCATTAGGTTTTCCCCTAAATGGCCATATTATGATTAATCCTCCAACGTCCTTAATCATGTTCTTTCCCAATTGTGTAAGAACACCTTTTGTTTGGTCTATATAGGTATGTACTATGTAGTATTCATTACAACTCCACTGCTTTTATGTTTTACTAGATTCAAACCAAAAAGAAGATTTTCGTTAGCTTCACTTATCAAACTTATTAGTTCATGCTCTAACATGTTTTGCTGCGCGCGCGCGCACTTCGTGACCGTGCTCCACTGTGGAGCTGAATTATTTTTTTTTACATGAAAATGATGTTTAATTACTG
>Ga0307507_10011591_pt1 | contig 11082 bp, 14 predicted proteins | sample 7_EM_MG_FD_207223 | JGI IMG/M metagenome (GOLD analysis project Ga0307507, IMG submission 207223) | Populus trichocarpa ectomycorrhiza microbial communities from riparian zone in the Pacific Northwest, United States - 7_EM | ecosystem: Host-associated > Plants > Roots > Unclassified | place... | reverse complement strand
ACAGGGTGTTTGCGTGCGTTGCAACGAAATTCAGGGCGCACAGGGCGTAGAGAACGCAGAAGCGACGTCGCTTGCGTCAGGGCGCAACGCCGACGGATCTGACGCAAGGTATTTTTTTGCTGATGACCACTATGGTGTCATATCCTTCTGATTTCAGCAGATCCGTAATGAAGTCCATGGCAATTGATTTCCACGGTCGATGGGGGCCTCGTTTGACTGCAGCAATCCGTACGGTGCATGTGGGACCACTTTGGGCCTTTGACAGGTGTCGCAATTTTTTATAAATCGTTTGATATCTTATCTTATCTTCAGCCAATAGTATCGTCGGCTGATCAGTTGGTAGTTTTTGCCGTTCCACCATGTCCCCCTTGTGGGGCTTCGTGGTGTATAGCGATGAGAGTGGTTCATATCCCTTCGTTCCTTGGTATCCAGATCTTTCCTTGATACCATAAGAGGCCGTCCTTCCCTTGGCATAGTCGCAGCGCTATTCCCTTCATTTGTTTTCTTCCTTCATGCAAGTTTCTCTTGATATCTTGAATCTCATTCTAAACATTGCTTGCTTTCCGTATTTCTCCCTCGTCCTTGTCTTGGAATTCCGTTGTTTCCAATACCTGGAGTTTGATTTCTTCAGTTTCTGGGATATCCTAGTATCGTTCTTTGGGCAATAAGATTCCCACATTTCGAGTGAGTCTCTTATCTCCTGCTGTGGGTAGGTCTCCTTCTCTTCTGGTGATGGCGTCTTGCTTTCCTTCCTCCTTTCATGGTCGGTATTCAATTTTGAAGTTGTATTGCCTTAATTCTTGCATTCATCGTGCCTGTCATTGGTTTAGTTCCTTCGTTGTCATGAAGGTGACTAAGTTCTTGCGGTCTGTGAGGACCCGTATCGGTTTCGGATATCCTCTCCAGTATCTTTTCCATTTGTGGAATGCTTGCACTATCGCCACTAGTTCCTTAGCGTGTATGTCGTAGTTGCATTCGGCGTCCGACATTGTCTTGGATCGGTACGCCACTGGTCTCCATTTTCCGACCTGGTATTGTTGTGACAACATAGCGGAGCATACGTATTTCGAGGCGTCTGTTTCGATTTTGCTTGCTGCCAGGGGGTCGAAGTAGACCAGTACTGGCGCCGTAGTGAGTTTTGTCCTTAATTTGTCGAAGGCTTGTTGTTCTTTGTCTCCCTATTCCCAGTTGCCAATGCATTCCCCTTTTGTCTTTGCATATAGTGGTTTGGCTGTCCTGTTGAATCCTTCTATAAATCGTCGGTAGAAGTTGCAGAATCTTAGGAAGCATTGGACTTGTTTTATTTTCTTGGGTGCTGTACAGTCCTATAAGGCGTGTGTCATGACCGGGTCTGTCTTGACCCCTTCTTGTGCCTGATGAATGCGAGGTATTCTGTCTCGCTTTGGTGGAATTCGGACTTGGATGGTTTGACCTTCATCCCCGATTTTCGTATCCCTTCGAGGATATTGCTGACGTCTTTTCGGTGATGTTGTAGGGTATTTGAATATATCAGCACATTATCAAGATAGGCAATGCAACACATGTCGATGTGTTCCAGAAGGACCTCGTTGATCCATCGTTGGAACGCTGCTGGTGCGTTGCATAGTCCAAATGGCATGACTAGGTATTCGTAAGTTTCTGGTGTTGTTGAAAAGGTCGTCTTCCATTCGTCTCCTTCTCTGATTCAAATGTTGTTGTAGGCGTCTTAGATATCCAGTTGGGTGAAGTATTTGGCTCCTCCCAGTCTATCCAGTGCCTCGCTAATGAGTGGGAGCGGGTGTCGATCCTGCTTGGTGCCTTCGTTGAGCACCCGATAATGGGCGCATAGTCTGAGTTTGCCGTCCTTTTTCTTGATAAACATGATAGGTGATGCCCTTCCTGATTTCCCCCTTCGAATCCATCCTTGGTTCTCGTTCTGTTTGATGTATCGATGTAGCTCCTCCAGTTGATTGTAACTGAGGGCGTATATCTTGTTGATGGGTACCATTTTTCCCTCTTCCAGGTTGATTCCCAGGTCAAGGCCTGGTATGTGGGGTGGTACTGTCGTTTTTTCTCCTTTTTCAAACACATCCAGTAGATGATGATATTCTTGCCGAACGGTGTCTCCAATATCCTGGTCCTTATTGTTTCACTTGTTTTTGATCGCCAGCTTGGTGCTAATGTTGATTGCTTCAAGGTGAATTCCATTGTTTATCTCATCCCATATTAGGATGCCGGTCCTTTTTCCACGTCCGTAGAACTTTCGGAAGGCTCTTGCCGATATCTCATTGATCCCCATACGTGTTTTAGCTTTCTGGCCCGTGACCCTCTGGTCCATGGTGCTGTCTGAGCTCCTGAAACACTGATCTCCTCTGTTGGGGTCCTCCAACTGGGTTACTTCTTGTAGCTCCGTGTTTTCGATTATTTCGATAATCAGTTTTGCGATTCGGTCTTCCTTTTCCACTCGGTATGCTTGGTCTCCTAGGTTGGCTAGGATCACTTTCACTTCCCCTATGTAGTCGGAGTCTATCACACCTGCATTTGTCATGAGTCGGTGTTTGACTGCTAGACTGGTTCGTGGTGCAATTCGTGCACAGGTGTTATGAGCTAATTCACTAGCTATGCCCGTCCCAACAATTGCTTGTCCTCTGGCAGGAACATTGGTTCCTTCGTTTGCGTACAGGTTGTGTCCTGCCGCCCTTGCTGATCCCTTTTTAGGGACTCTGGCCTCCTTGGATAGCTTCTTAACCCTGACGCTCTGGTCCTTGACCGTTGGGCCGCTCTTTGCCGTTGGACCATTCTTGGCCTGGATCTTGGAGAATCTGGTAATGAGATTTGCTTCCAGGGCTTGTTCTTCAGGTACCGCATATGCAACGGGCGAACTTTTGAGCCACCAAGTCGTACATCGTTCGCTGTTGAATGTGATCCTTTTATCGTTCCATTCGATTGTTGAATTATGTTCTGTTAACCATGGCATCACGAGGATGACCTCATGGTTCTGGAGATTTGCCACTTGGAAGGTTGCCAATTCCCTATGGCTACCAATGTCAATAGGTACGTTCGTTACATGGGTAACGGGAGCCTTAGCGCTTGGTTTTCCGTCCGCAAGGTAAATCTCCCTGGGGTTTTTTGCTTTGATCATCTTGATCCTGTGTCGGTTACAGACTTCTCTATGGTTGAAGTCTTCTGTTGCTCCTCAGTCAATCATGGCGTTTATAGTGACTGCCTCTTTTCCGCCCTCTAGTGGTATCTTTACCATAATGTGGTCATTCTCGTTTTCCTGTGTATCTGAGTAGTTGAGTGCCGCGTAGGGGTTCTCAATGATGATGGGTTTTCGTTCAGGTCCGTCCCTCAGACCATCTCTTACTAGGGACAGTCGTCGTTTCACAACTGTTCGGGTTCCTGTTCGACCTCGATTTCCCTCATCTTTGGCCTGGTCTGCCAAGGTGTGGTTTTCTTCACGGGCGGACAGCTTCTGGCTTGTGTGTTGAATGATTTAGGTCCATCTTTTTTCGGGTAGGTCCTGGCTAAGTGTCCTCGTTGTGCGCATTTGAGGCATAGTTGTTGTCTTATCCTTCTGGGGATTCTTCCCTCGAGATGTTGAATGTTGGTCTTTTTCGCGTCGCGGCCAGTTCGATAGGGTCGTCATAATTCTGGTTGCCATTATTGCTGGGTCGGTATGTCCCATCTGGGTTTCGTGGTGTGGTGGTCTCCCATTTGATGTTTCTCGTCAATGGCGATCCTTGGATATGCCTGGCCGTTGCCAGCTTGGTCTCTTTCGTGATTGCCCATTGGGCTAGGGTTTCGAGGTCCTGGTATTCCACACTGCCAGCTCCCCAGGCGTTCTGTAATTCCGCGATCATTCCTCTTAGGAGTAGTTCTCCAGCCGTTGAGTTGTCCAATTCGGCTTCACTGGCCACAAGGCAGAATTCGTTCCAGTAATCTGTGACGAATCATTTCCCTTGTTTCATATTCTTTAGCCGGAGCCTTGCTTCTCCCTTCGCATCAATTACGCTAAATTGTCTTCGTAATTCTGCATTGAATCCTGCCCACTTGTCCAATGTGGGGGTGATCCTTTCTTCTGCATAAGGTGTGATCCAGGGCCCCGTATCGTCCCTTGCTAGCCTTGTTGTAGGAGGATTTTTTCCTCATCATGTCGGTTTTGCCATCCTACCGTTTGGTAGTATACTATGAGTTGGACTAGCCATTCTCGTAGTTTGTGTCGTTCTCCTCGGTAAACTTCTGGTTCCTTTGCTTAGGGTTTCCTGGTTACTCCGCTTAAGGATGCAATGCTATGTCTCATCTCTTCTGGGTTCAGGATTGGGGTCGTTTCTGAGGAGGTCGCTCCCCCTTCTTGTGCTGTAGACGCCATTGTGTTTCGTCGGGACCTTCCTTGTTCTTCTGTTTCTTCTGATCCGATTGGTGATGATGGTTCTGGTGTTGTAGGGCTTGGCGCCCTTTCCTCTGTTAAGGCTCTATCAAGTCCTTCCCCTAGTGATGAAACGTCCAGATTTTCCCTGTGGGGTTCGATGTCGTTTTCGTTGTTGGTCTATGTTTTGTCTGTTTGGTATGTGCTGCTGGTTGACGCAAGCAAATATTACAATCCTCTTCTCTGTGGGCTATACTTGCAGCAGGTAACCGATAGTTTCGTAACGATCACTTCTTCTCAGCCTGATAGCTGTTGCGATAGTGGAGTCCGTTTTCTCCAATCTAGCAACGTTGATCGCTAGGCTCATATAAGACAGTCGTGTCTTGATCTCGAAAGCATGGTAGATAAAGATCTTTGTATTGAAAGTATATAGTATGAGAGAACTTAGATGCTTGCGTGAAGAACCCAAATCCCATGCCCCGAGGGTGCCCTGATATAGGGGTTGTTCTCTCCACCCTAACCCTGAGTGACTCATACTCTCCCGTCACGCGAGTCATAGTGTGAAATCCATCAGCTGACTCAAACGAGTCAGCTGTGCCCTATCTCGCAACCAATCAAAACCCATAAAACAAGTCATGTGCCCTAACGGGGTCACATGCGTGAAACCCTTGACTCAAAACTATGAGTCATGTGCCAGATACATAAACCACGGTACCACAAGCGTGCGTAATGTCAGATATCAGCCAATAACAAGAAACCGATGACACGCTATTACGTCGTCATGTGAAAACCCCTGAGTCAACTGATCTCACGGCGTGAAAGATAACAAACCGATGACTAATAACTATTAGTCATATGAGAGTCTGCCTTGCTTACTCACCATTTGTGAGAGACCCGCACAGTTCGTATCTGCAATGGTTTGAAGGACTAGTTGACGAGAGCAAGAGAACTCTGCCATTCTTTTATCGTAACGTCCTGGATTGTGTCAGATCTCTCTTTTGTCAGATCGCATGCCAGGATGACTTGGTATACGTGCCGCGGCGTGAATTCGCTCCTAATGGTAAAAGGATCTATGCGGAAATGGAGACCGGGACTGGTGGTGGGATTTTTAACTACAGCGCCCTCACCTCCTTTACAGTAATGTTAGCTGACTCATGATAAAAGACACTTCCACCTGGTGCAACTGTAGCTCCCATTATTGGGACGTCCGATCAGACCGATCTCAGGAACTTCTGCGGTGACAACAAAGCCTGGCCTGTCTATTTTACCTTCAGACATCTTCTGTGAGTCTGGCGCAACAGCCGTGGATCAATGGGTGTTCTACTTCTCGCACAATTGCCTGTCCCCCCCAAACCCGCCAAGTCCACCCAAGCAGATCAATACCAGAGACAAGTGGACACCGACACACTCTAAGACGTATTGGAATCGTTTTTTGTGCCTCTGTGGCACGCGGCGCTTGATGGCGTCCCAAGTGATTGTCCTGAAGGGAAGGTGTTACAATCCTATCTTCTGCGGATGATACTTGCAGCAGGTAACCGAAACTCTCCTAACGATCACTTCTTTTTTGCCTGATATCTATTGCGATAGCTAAGGGCGTTGACTCCTATCTAGCAACATTGATTGCTAGGCTCAAATAAGACAGTTGTGTCTTGATTCCCGTAAGCGTGATAGACATCAGCAAACAAATACCTTGCGTCAGATCTGTCGGCGTTGCGCCCTGACGCAAGCGACGTCACTTCTGCGTTCTCTACGCCCTGTGCGCCCTGAATTTCTTTGCAACGCACGCAAACACCCTCTGCTTCCTGTGTTGCCTTGCAACGCCCTCTATCACCTGACGCGAGGTCGCGTCCCACTGACGCCCTGGCAAAACCTTAGCTCCGGTTCTCTTCACTTCCTTCTCATGATGGCGCCAGGTTTTCCATTGCCTATTCCGCGCGCCCTGACGTATTTCTCCTGCTATCTCTAACGTCGGCCTCCGCCCCCTTTCCGAATCTTATGTGTATACGGTAAACTATCTAGTACTCTTTATTTTCTAGGCAATTTCTTCTATATATCATACATATACAACTTGACGAAGAGCCACACGGCGTTTTTTGTTACGGCAAAGCCGCGCGAGTACTAGGGGATGCACGCACGGCCAGCCTCCCCTCCCCCCCCGTATTCCGATTCCATATAATACTTCATTGAACGTTCTCGAATCAATCAGGCTATTAACCAGCCGGCGCCGTTCCCCCTCGGGGATCAGGTGCGCCAGGCCGTGAATTGTCCCTACGTCAACTATCGTAAACTCTCGAGCATCCTCCCCCATCTGTACTGTAACAAGGCCATGAATGTCCGAGGGGAATCCTGAGTTGACTGCACTCAACATCCGAACAGCCGCGACCCGACGCACAGCATTCTCACAGGTGTAGTCCCTGATTTTGAAGAGGGCCACGAGCTTTGCCGGCAGACGGCCCCTCAGCACACCATACATCTCTTCAAAACCAGCCTGGACCCACACCCAATCATTGCGACTCCCCTGGTTCCTGAAGTGTAGGGCGCCCGTGCATCGCGCACGGTGGATGTCGTAAACGTCGCTTTCTTGGAACGCCACAACCGGTATTTCGAGTTGCGTTAGTGGTTCAGCCGGAAGTGATTGAAGTATCGCATGATCTTCAGGAAGCAGGCGCTCTTTAGACAGGTTATGCCGGCTATATCGGATCAATTCGGGACATATACTCTCGAGGGGGACCCCCGACACCTTACGAAAATCCAAGATGTTGGACACGTCGTCCCGACGCCATTTCAGGATCCTTCTACGGACGACCGCCGCGGTTACGGCACTCGTTGTACTCGCTAAATGTTGCAGGACATCCGCAGAGAGATCGGCGCCGCGGCGTCGACGAGATTCGCGATTCAATAACCTCATTCGGATGACGTGCTGACGACACTACCTGTGCACGATTCGGCGCACGGCATCATTTGTATTCGATCGTCGCCATCTGTTCTTGATTTGTTCCTTCTGCGCGAGCTCTCCAAACTCCGTGGAATACATCGGTATATTGCCAAACTGGCGTATATGATCACTAAAATGACTAAGTAGATGTATCTTGATAAAGTTGGAATGCGATTCGCGATAGATCAAGTCCATACGTCGCTCGTGCTCTTCTTCGCGATCGTCGTCGCGCATCCGGCACCGTTTACAGGGAGCCACGAGATGGCTCATCTGCGTTCTCTGATGTCGTATCGCCCTTCCTTGCTCGTCAACCTTGGCCAGTGTACGCTTAGTTACTCCAAACTCCAAGAAGATACCTTTCATCCTGTCAAATTGGTTCAGATAATGTTCCATATAAGCTATGGTGTCAGACGTGTGGCTCCGGTATTGTGCCATCATAGTGAAGTCGACCAGCGCTCTGACGCATCTGAGAGCATGTTTGAAAGGTATCACTTGTGAACTCTGTGGCTGATGCAGTGCCACGGCGAGAACTCCCAAAATACAGCGCCCCAGATTCCTTATCTCTTTCCCTTGCCACTGCGCAAGCTCGCTGTAGGCTTTTTTGGGTACCAAAAATCCAGGGTACGGCGGTAGTGCCTTCCAAACGTCGTAAAAAGCTTGCAGTCGCCCGTGTTTCTTGAGAACGGCTTGGATCCAGTTCATCCTGTGCTTAAATAATTCGAGATTACTGTATGGAGCATGTCCGGGGTGTGCAAGTCACGCGCCGAGACACGGTGAAGTCCACGAAAAATGTTTTTCCCCAAATTGATACCAAGGCCGCGCAACTTGACGTGGGTGCCGTCTGACTTCGAGCCTGGGAACCGGTTTTCATATCCATATCGTTCTTATCTTGCGTAATATCTAGCTCGATAGTTCTTGATGTTGTTTCCTAATTCCCCGGCAGGCACCTCAGATGTAGGACAGGTGTTGGATTTTAACCCGTGCAGTGTCACGTTTTCCATAAGGTCCGCAACCCAGGCAGATAAGATTGAGAAGGCCCTCCGAACCTTCCCCTTAGCACAATCACTGGGGACGCCATCAAGGGCCGCGTGCTGCAGGGGCGCAAAAATGAATTCGAATACGTCTTGCAGTGTGTCGGCGTTCACCTGTCTCTGGTATTGATCTGCTTTGGTGGACTTTGAGAGTTTGGGGGGGACAGGCAATAGTGCGAGAAGCAGAACAGCCATTGATCCAGGGCTGTTGCGCCAGGCTGATGGAAGATTTCCAAGCATAATATAGACAGGCCAGGCTTTGTTGTCACCCGAGAAGTTGCTGAGTTGGGTCTGATCGGACGTCCCAATAATGGGAACTACAGTCGCTCCAGGTGGAAGTTGTCTTCTTTAATTAGTCAGCTAACGTTACCATAAAGGAGGTTAGGGCGCTGTACTTGAACATCCCACCACCAGTCCGTGGTGTGCATTTCCGCATAGATCCTTTCACCATTAGGATCGAATTCACACCGTGGCGGGTAGACCAAGTCATCCTGGTATGTGATCTGGCGAAGCAGATATCAGACACAATACAGGATATTATGATAAAAGAATGGCAGAGTTCTCTTGCTATCCTCAACGTGGCCTTCAAACCATTGCACATACGAACTGTCCGGGTCCAACGACCGGAGGTGATTCTCGAGCGTATGCATAGAGCTATAGCCGACTAACGCAGAACTACCGAGGCCACTCGAGAAGTATTCATTCATTCGTGATTTAGGTACTTTACTCTGCATAAACCAAGACGCCAGTTTGAAACCCTGCGCACAGCTGAACAGTGGTCACGGATCCTCGCAGAGATTGCTGTTTTCTTGCTCAAATCCGTCGACGTCTCCAATTGCTTCTCCAGCGCGTGGATAATGCTCCAGTCTGCCGGTAACGAAGACGTAGAGTCGTCCGGTGTCTCAGTATCAGACTCGTGAGCAGTAAATGCATCGAGCTCGTGTCCGGTGGGATCCGTATCGGATTCATAGTCGGAATCCTGGAGCTCGCGCGCCTCTGGGTTGTGCAATATGCTTGTTTCCCCGTGGTTGATAATATCTCCGGATGATGGATATCCTACGGTGGACCTGAGAACAATGTCTAGATTTGCGTGCCCTGTTCGCAGGTGTTTCTCATATGCGCCTGACCAGAGGTATTTTCGTCGGCAGAATGGCCATTTGCTAGGCATGGTGGGAGTCAGCTCACTCTATATCGTGAGTTATGTGTAGATCAGAGGGTACTTGTACCGCTATGTTTAGTCTTGAGCCCAACGCGTGTGGTTCGCACGCAGGGTCAAGGAGCTCAGACGCTCCGAAGAGGAACTAGTCGTCCATGGTGTTCAGCGCAGACGTCACGTGGCGTCAGCTATAGTTTCTTTCAAGACCAGAGGCGTTCCTGAGCAAATGCGCCTATCATTCGTTATTCAAGTTGAATCGGATAATGGCAGAGTCCTGTCTTTGAGCGTCAGGTTTTACCTATTTTTAGCCAATCTTGAAAACACAGCCTGATTCTTTCAAACTCCCTAGAACGTCTGTGAGTTGTATATATAAAGTGGATAGAGCGCCATAGAAGGGACTTCATACCAAAACCATCTCACATTCAGAACGTCCATAACTGCCACCATATTCAGCCCACCAGTTCCAATACTCTCATCTAGATACACCAAGAATCAACCAATATGGCCCACAATATCATCCACGTACGATACGTCTACATGCATAATCCAGGAGCACAGCAGGCTCCGGCGGGGCAGACGTACCAATTTCCGCCTAATTCTCGCCTAGGGGTGATTAGCGCAACACGCCCTAATCCTGGGGGTCAGTCAATTCCTCACTATAAGGGAGCCATGGGCTTCCCAGCTAATAATGCAGGCGCGGTGGTGTATAAAGAAAGGCGGCGACTTGTGAAAGATCAGCTGGTAGCAAGGAACATTACACCACTCCCTAATTTTGCTATCGGAGAATTCCAGCAAATCGTCGCAGGCATGAGGAGATTGCGCCCTGCGTGCGATCAGCTCGCCACAGAATCAGCTGCGAATAACGTGGCTCGGATGCGCGAGGCCGATGAGGCAATTGTTCAACTTGTTAAGGACTGTATTAGTAAGTTGACAACCACCATGACCAAGCAGCTTCAGGTTGTGGCTAAGGGCCAGCCTGCACCTACACTGGGCCAGCCAGGAGTTTCCACTGCGCAGGTGATTGTTCCCCCGCTGCTACTGCCTCTGGGCGCCCCCATTCAAGGGGCTCTTGCTACGGCTGATCCGAACCCAGCTCCCGTTCCCCAAAACGCTCTTCCAGCGATTAACCAACCGCAAGCGCAGGGGCAAGTCATTCCAGGTCCTGTTCCAGCGCAAGCACAAGTCGTTCCTGGTATCATTCCGGGTCACCCTCAACCCCAAGCGCAAGGACAAGTCGTTCCTATCGTTCCGGCGCCAGGACAAGTCCCTCCTGGTGCCGTTCCGGGTCAACCTCAACCCCAAGCTCAAGAACAAGTTGTTCCTCTCGTTCCGGCGCCAGAACAAGTCGCTCCAGGTGTCGTTCCGGTTCAACCTCAACCGCAAGGGCAAGCACAAGTCGTTCCGGGTCAACCTCAACCGCAAGCGCAAGGACAAGTTGTTCCCATCGTTCCAGCACCAGGACAAGTCACGCCAGGTCTCCTTCCGGGTCCACCTCAACCGCAAGCGCAAGCACCAGTCGTTCCTGTCGTTCCGGCGCCAGGACAAGTCGCTCCAGGTGTCGTTCCGGGTCAACCTCAACCGCAAGCGCAAGCACAAGTCGTTCCTGTCGTTC